>ENA-UERY01001067-UERY01001067.1-human-gut-metagenome-genome-assembly--contig:-NODE-1067-length-18809-cov-2.439142_pt1 | contig 18809 bp, 16 predicted proteins | sample MGYA00242989_ERZ507990 | MGnify/ENA primary metagenome ERZ507990 (study PRJEB26167, sample SAMN06115529) | human gut metagenome | host: Homo sapiens | place: China:Fujian | collected 2015-08-26...
AGGGACCCGGGGAGGCATCGATAGAAATGATGCGTGACAGGTCATAAGAAACAGAACATAAGAAACAAGAAAGGATGATAGGAATGGCGTGGGAATTAGATGCTGACAGACCCATATATGCGCAGCTGGTGGAGCGGATCCAGAAAGAGATCGTGTCCGGCAAATATCAGCCGGGAGAGAAGCTGCCGAGTGTCAGAGATCTTGCGGCCGTGGCGGCGGTGAACCCGAATACGATGCAGAAAGCTTTTGCGGAACTGGAGCGGAGCGGCCTGATCGTGACACAGCGCACCAGCGGCAGAACCGTGACGGAGGACACTGAGCTGATCGGGAATACCAGAGAACAGCTGGCAGCCGGGCATGTCCGGAATTTTATCAACAACATGCAGGAACTGGGATATCAGAGGAGATCCGGAATCTCTTGGATAAGGTACAGGCCTGACAGGGGTGCAAATTTATGATGAAAATAAAGAAAGGCGGAAATAGAAATGAATAATCTGGTAGAAATTGTAAATCTGACCAAGAAATATGGTGCCAATGTGGCTGTGAACAATCTGACCGTAAGTCTCCCCAAGGGGAAGATCATTGGCCTGTTGGGACCCAACGGCAGCGGTAAGACGACACTGATCAAAATGCTGAACGGTCTGCTGACACCGACGGAAGGCACCATCATGATCGACGGAAATTATGTAGGACCGGCGACCAAGAGCAAGGTAGCTTATCTGCCGGACCGAACGTATCTGACCATGAATCAGACGATCCGGGAGATCCTGGATTTCTTTCAGGACTTTTATACAGACTTTTCCAGGGAACGTGCGGAAGAGATGTTAAAGAGTCTGGGGATCGATCCTGCAGTGAAAATGCGGACATTGTCCAAAGGTACGAAGGAGAAGGTACAGTTGATCTTAGTGATGAGCAGGAATGCCAGCCTGTATATTTTGGATGAGCCGATTGCCGGTGTGGATCCGGCAGCGAGAGATTACATCCTGCGCACCATTATCAACAACTACAATCCGGAAGCCACCGTGCTGATCTCCACTCATCTGATCGAAGATGTGGAGCAGGTGCTGGATGAAGTGATCTTCATGCGCTATGGTCAGCTGGTGTTATATACATCCGTTGACAATATCAGAGAAGAGAAAGGTAAGTCTGTAGATGCTTACTTCAGGGAGGTGTTCGCATGTTAGGAAAGTTAATGAAATATGAATGGAAAAATATCTGGAAAGCCGGTACACTGATGCTTCTGGGAATGCTTGTGGTCACCGTGATTGGCTGCGTGGTATTACGCATGCCGGGAGGAGTGGTAACAGGACTTCTGGACAACAATGATATAAATGCGACACAGAGCTGGTTTGTACTCTCATCCTTTGTGGCAACACTGATCCTGTATGTGATCATGCTGTTAGCGTCCACCTGGGGCATGTTGATCTTTCTGGGCATCCGCTTTTACCGCAGTATGTATACGGATGAAGGCTATCTGTCCCACACCCTGCCGGTAACAGCTAACCAGCTGTTTTTAAGCAAGGTACTGGTCTCCGGTGTCTGGTATCTGTTCATTACGATAGGCATCGGTATCTCTGTGGTGGCACTGATCGTGTCTCTGATGACAGGACTTTTAAATATCGGTGAACTGAGTAGTGTACTGACACAATATAATGGGAATATCTGGGAATTTATGGCAGATGCTTTTTATGAACTTGGCAGAACATACGAAGAAGAGATGGGGATCAATCTGTCGCATTATGTGATCACGTTGCTCTTAACCTATGTGGCAGGACCTTTCATTACCATGGTCACTCTGTTCGGAGCCTTGACGATCGGTCAGCTGTCTTCCAAACACAAAGGGTTCATGGGAATCCTGGCATATGCCGGCCTGACGATCCTGTCTTCCATCATCGGCAGCACCGTACAGAGTGCCTTCATGTTTGGCACAAATGTCATGAGCAGCTCCGGCGGATTTTCGGTAACGACCAATATGGCCTATGACATTAACGTGATCACCAGCCTGCTCATTGCCGCCATCATGTACGGCGTATCTTATTACATCATGAACCGAAAATTAAACCTGGACTAACCGGGTCTACACCTTGCCCTCAACTGGTAAATTTGGTATAATAAATCCAAATGACAACAGGGAACGGGTGAAGGTGCATGCAGGAGATTATTGATAGAATTTTAGGAGGAAACTTCGATTATGAGAACGGTTCTTTGGAATTCTCCTGCGCTAAAATAGAGATTTCCCTGTCACAGGGGACAATATATGAGGGCTCTTTTCACATTCTTTCTGCGTCGGAAGGCTATGTAAAGGGATCCGTGATCTCGGACCATCTTCGGATGGAATGTATGACGGATCAGTTTACCGGCTCCGATGCAGAAATTTTTTACTGCTTCCACGGAGAAGATCTGGAGGAAGGGGATGTGATCAAGGGCTCTTTTTCCGTAATCAGCAACAGAGGAGAATACAATCTTCCTTTTGTGGTGACGGTGGAGCATGGGATGTTGAATTCTTCCATCGGGGCTATCCGGAATCTGTTCCATTTTGCCAACCTGGCGAAGAACAACTGGAAGGAAGCTGTGCGGCTGTTCTATGATCCGGAATTTCTGCGGCTGTTCCAGGGGAACGATGCCCATTTCTATGACAGTTACCGGATCCTGTCCACTTATGAGGGCAACGAACAAAATGTAGAGGAATTCCTGATCTGTATCAACAAAAAGCAACAGCTGGAATTCCTGACGGAAGAGAAAGAACTGGTGAAAAAACTGCCTCGCAGCGCAGATAATTACGGCGTCACGGAGAACAATCTGACCATCGTGAGGAACGGCTGGGGATATACGAATCTCCAGATCGAGTGTGAGGGTGAATTTGTCTTTACGGAAAAGGAAAACATTACAGACGATGATTTTCTGGGAAACCGTTGCCGCCTGCCGGTCTACATCGACAGCAGCCTGTGCAGACCTGGCAAAAATTTCGGTAAAGTCTACATATATAATGCTTATACTTCACTGGAGATCCCGGTCATGGTACAGCTGGGAGACGGTGTAGTGGCCCGGCATGCGGATCACAGTCATATGCAGTGCATCACCCAGATCATGAAATATTATGAAGAATCGAGACTGAAAAAGATCGGTACGGGAACCTGGCTCGCGGAGACCGGCAAACTGGTGGAGCGCATGGTGACCATGGATGAGAAGGATGTGCCGGCGAGACTGTTCCAGGCACAGCTTCTGATCACAGAGGAACGCTACAATGAAGCCGGATGGATCCTGGATCACGCGGCGGACATGTTGGAAGCCCGGGGAGCTACCGGCGGAGAACAGTGGGCTTACTATCTGTATCTGACCACACTGATCCACAGGGATCCCCAGTATACACTGCAAATGGCGGAGCAGGTGGAACAGATCTACCGCTATGACAGGACCCGCTGGCGTGTGGCATGGCTGCTGTTGTATCTGTCGGAGGAATACAATCGTTCAACCTCCGGGAAATGGATGTTCTTAGAAAAACAGTACCAGTACGGCTGCACCAGTCCGGTGATCTACCTGGAAGCACTGGCCCTTTTGAACGGCAATCCGGCGCTGCTACGTAAATTGAACAGTTTTGAACTGCAGGTGTTGAACTTCGGTGTCCGTCAGGATGCGGTAAACGACAGCCTGATCGAACAGCTGTTGTATCTGTCGGGAAGAGTCAGAGAGTATTCTCCACTACTGGGCAGAATTTTACGAAGACTGTATGAGAAAAAGAAGGATGTGCGGATCCTGCAGGAGGTGTGCAGCCTTCTGATCAAGGGAAGTAAGACGGGACCGGATGCCTTCACGTGGTATCAGATGGGTGTGGAAAGCCATCTGAGGATCACGAATCTCTATGAATATTATATGGCGTCGGTAGATCTGGATGCTGTGCTGGAGCTTCCGAAAGTGATTCTGATGTATTTTTCTTTCCAGAGCAATCTGGATTATGAACATAGTGCGTTCCTGTATGCGTATCTGTTAAAACACCGGAAAGATTATGAGGAACTGTACGAACATTACGAGCCGAGAATGGAGCGGTTCGTCATTGACCAGATCCAGAAGCAGCATATTAACAGACATCTGGCAATACTGTATCAGGAATTCCTGTCTCCGGCCATTGTAACGGAAGCTATGGCGAAGCCTTTGTCCCGTCTGTTGTTTGCCCATATGGTAAGAGTGGATGACAGCAGAATGCGTAAGGTGATCGTCAGCCAGCCGGGGAATCTGATACTGTCCGAGACGCCTCTGCAAAACGGCACGGCCTGGGTGGCAGTCTACGGGAATGATTATACCATTGCTTTTGAGGATGCATATGGTAACAGGTTCCTTAAAAATGTGGAATATACCCTGGAAAAACTGCTGGTACCGGGGAAATATCTCAGACTTCTGGAACATTATGTGCCGGATACGGCAGAACTGGATCTGTATTTCATGGAGAACGGCAGAACAGAAGAGACCATATCTTCCACAAAGCTGATGCGGATGGCAAGACTGGTGGAAAGCGATGCCGTGGAGCCGAAGCTGCGCAGTGAGATTGCGGTACAGCTGGTACAGGCCTATTTCGACGCGGATAATTTGCAGGCACTGGATGAATACCTGCAGGAGCTGCGGGGGGACGGCTTTACGGAGGAACAGCGGGAACTGATCCTGCGTTTTCTGGTGCTGCGGGGAAATTATGAGAAGGCATATGCCTGGATCGAAGCATATACCCCTTATTTTGTGGAGGCCAAGATCCTGTTGCGGCTTACGGACGGTGTGATCACGCAGTCGGTCCATGAGGGAGAGGCAGTCCTGTATGCGGCGGCATTGACGGCGTTCCGTAAGGGAAAATACAACGGTGGAATTTTAGAGTATCTGGTGCGTTATGCCACCGGTACCACGAAGGAATTGCGTGACATCTGGAAAGCGGCAAGATCCTTTGAGATAGACTGCTACAGCTTAAGTGAAAAGATATTGCTGCAGATGCTGTTCTCCGGGGCATTTGTGGGAGAGCGGATGGATATTTTCCGTTATTATGTATCCCAGGGAGCCAGACAGGAGATCGAGGAAGCTGTGCTTGTACAGAGCTCTTATGATTATTTCTGCCGGGAGAAGATCACGGAGGAATATGTATTCCGGGAGATCCGTAACTGCTATCTGCGGGGAGAAGAGACCCAGCGGATCTGCAAGCTGGCTTATCTGAAATTCTATGCGGAGAATAAGGACAAGCTGGAGCGGGAAGATGAAACTCTGGTCCGGAATTTCCTGGAGGAAATGATGAAGGACCACATTCATCTGAACTTTTTCAGGGAATATCAGGACTGCCTGCCACAGCTGCAGGAGATGAAGGACAAGACTATCGTGGAGTATCACACAAGAGGCGGCGTCCGTGCAAGGATTCATTATGTGATGATGCATGAGAACGGGCAGGCGGAGGATTACCTGTCGGAATATATGCAGGAAGTATACAGCGGTGTATTTTTCAAGGAATTCGTACTGTTTTTCGGGGAGAATCTTCAATATTACATTATGGAAGAATCAGAGAACGAAGAACAGCTGACGGAGAGCGGAAGCCTGCAGAAGAGCGATATTATGAATGAAAGTCCGGACAGCAAATACGAGATCATCAATGATATGATGATCAGCATGACACTGCAGGACGATACGACACTGGATCATCTGATCGAGGAATATTACCGCAGGGAATATCTGGATCACAGATTGTTCACATTGCAGTAAAGATAAAAAAGACAGCAGGAGAGGAGGCGGAAGAACATGCGACTGCCGGGAAGTGATAAAGTTATAGTGGGTTATGACCTGGGGAAGGATTATGCGCAGATCAGCTGCTATGTCACAGGCAAGGAAGAAGAGATCACCACATTGTCTTCCGTTGCAGGCTCACAGGTCTATACGATTCCCCTGGTCCTGAGCAAGAGACAGGGAGTCAACCAGTGGTTCTATGGAAGTGAAGCCCTCCGGCATGCGGAGGAAGAAGAGGGAATCCTGGTGGAGCATCTTCTGAAGCTGGCAAAAGATGGGGAACCGGTGCAGATCGATGGAACGACTCTGGATCCGGTGGCACTACTGACTCTTTTTCTCAAGCGTAGTCTGGGAATGCTGTCCCAGATGACTTCCACAGAGCGGATCGGGGCCCTGATGATCACCTGCGAGGAACTGGATGCAGGAATGCTGGAGGTGCTGACGCAGGCAGTGGAGGCATTACACCTGAAGACGGATGCTGTCTGTTTTCAGAGCCATCGGGAGAGCTTTTATTATTACAATCTGTATCAGCCGGAAAATCTGTGGAAGCAGGGGAGCGTGCTGTGCGAGTATAGGGACAGTTCCATCCAGACTTATTATATGGAATGCAACCGCCATACGACGCCGGTGGTAACGTACATCGAAGAGCGGGAATTCCCTTTTCCGGTGGAAAAATCGGATGAAAAGTTCCTGGAGATCGCCACACAGCTATGTGAGAACCGGATGGTGTCCTCGGTATATCTGATCGGGGAAGAGTTTTCTCAAGAATGGATGAAAGAATCGCTACGCTATCTGTGCCGTGGACGGAGAGTCTTTCAGGGGAACAACCTGTTCAGCAAGGGTGCCTGCTACAGCATGATGGAGCGACTGCATCCCAGTGAAAACGGACAAAATCATGTCTATCTGGGACAGGATAAATTGAAATCCAATATCGGTATGAAAGTGCGCAGACAGGGAGAGGAATCCTATCAGGCACTGTTAGACGCCGGAATCAACTGGTATGAGGCGCAGAATACCATGGAGTTTTACCTGTTGGAAGGAAGAGCGGTGGAGATCCTGATCACGTCCCTGACGGGAAAGGGCAGCCGGATCGCCAGAATCGTGCCGGAAGAATTGCAGGAAGGAATCACCAGACTGCGGATTCAGGTGGAGATGAAGGATGAAACACATCTGCAGGTGGAACTGGAGGATCTTGGTTTTGGCAGCTTCCGAACAGCTACGCATCATATCTGGAAGGAAGAAATAGAGTTGTAGATCTGCCCGGGGCAGAGAAAATGAGGATGAAAAATGAAGGCAAGTCTGTGTGTAGGAGAATATTGCGAGAATGCCTATAATGTGGAAGGCCTGGATATCCGGGTCTATAGTATGGAAGAGTTGTGCTATTGCCTAAAGGAGAATGCATTCCTGTTAGACCTGTCCATCATGAACGATAAGCTGGTGGACTGGATCGGAGAAGAATGTAAAGTGTGGGAACTGGCAAAACAGCTCTACCCCATGGTACATAAGCAGGGATCTTTAAGTGTGTTCGTGGTGACGATCCTGCAATATGTGGGGATGTACGATCCGGAAGAAATCCTGCAGGTGGAGCAGGTACTGAAGCAGGGAGCCGGACTCAGCAATCTGGAGAAACGCAAGAGCCAGATCGACTATATGGTGGAAAAAAGAAAATATGCGGCAGCCATCCGCGGATATGATATGCTGCTGGAGACCTGGAACCATCTGGAACAGGAAGGCAAGGAACTTCCGGCGGGAAAAGTCCGGGCGGCGATCCTGCACAATAAGGGTGTGGCGCTGACAGGGCTGATGTTTTATGGCAAGGCGGCATATTACTTTAACGAAGCCTGGAAGACCGATCCGGACAGAGAACACCTGGATGCCTATCTGGCGGCAAAGAGAATGGAACTGACGGAGGATGCCTATGTGGCATTTGCAGCGCAGAATCCGGAAAATTATACGGAGTCCCTGGAACTGGAAAAGCGGATCGAGCAATTTGAATGGGAATGGGAACAGCAGCCAGAGTACCGACAGCTACGGCTGCGTGGTGACTGGCGGGTGAACGACAGGGTGAGATACGATGCGGAAAATGAGAGACTGACTCAGGCACTGAAAAACAGTTACCGGACAAGTGTCAGCGTATAGAGAAGACAGCAGGAGAGAATTATGGCGTGGTGGAACCGTTTATTTAAGAAAAAAGAACCGATACAGCAGGAAGAGGACTGGGAACAGCTGGTCTATACCCGCAACGGTGTGAATTTTGATGAGGAAGACCAGAGAAAACGTTACATTGTAAATTGCCTGGAGCAGATCGAAGACAAGTTCATGCACGTGCTCACAAGGAGATCGACCTCCTGACGGGAGAGTATACGCTGGTGACTTCTTATCTGACGGATACGGATGAGATTGAGGCCCTGCCAGCAGAGCAGAGAGAAGAGGTCAACCGGGTGGCCGGCAAGCTGGCCGGGCTGGAACAGGAACGCAGCAGATACCGGGAAAAGAAGAACCGTATGCGTGATGCGGACTTCTATGCGATCCGCAAAAGAGAGAACGAGATTGAAGAAGGCATTCAGAAGATTCGGGACGGCGAGAAATACGGCAATCTGATAAGGCAGGATCTGCACAGACTGGACGGAGAACGACATGCCTACGAATACCGGAGAAATGAGCTGGAGAATCTGATGAACAACCAACGGGGCATGGCTGTCATTTTCCTTACGGCATTGATCGTCTGTGTGATCATGCTGGTGATCCTGCAGTATGCTTTTGAAATGGATGTCTATGTGGGACTTTTTCTGGCAGTAGGTGCAGGAGCTGTAGCCATCTCCTATGTCTGCATCCGGTACATGGATGCAGGACGGGAACTGCAGCGGGTGGAGAAGACCATCAACAAGATCATCCAGCTGCAGAATAAAGTCAAGATCCGCTATGTGAACAACTGTCAGCTGATGGAATATCTGTATCTGAAGTACAATACGGACAGTGCAGCAAAGCTGGAAAAACAGTGGAAAATGTATCAGGACGAAAAGGAAGAGCGGAAGCAGTTCGCAGAGGCGGAAGCTAAGATCGAGTACTACCAGAAGCAGCTGGTACAGCAGCTGGCCGGTTACCGTGTGCAGATGCCGGAGCGCTGGATCAGCCAGACAGCTGCGCTTTTGGACAAGCGGGAAATGGTGGAAATCCGTCACGAACTGATCCAGAGAAGACAGGTGCTCCGTAAACAGATGGACTACAATCAGGAAGTAGCGGAGAGTGCAAGAAACGAAGTAAAAGACATCGCAGCCACCTATCCGAAATATGCCCAGGAGATCCTGGCCATGGTGGAGCGGTACGACCGATAAAGAATTGACAAGACACCTCTCGTTGTGTTACTATGACACCGTGTTAGCAATTTACCATGCTAAAGTATACGACGCGGCCAACAGTGAGTGGCAGAACGGGAGGATGCATTATGAAAAGAGTATTAGTGGCATTACTGGCAATCAGCATGGCAGCAGGTGTTCTTACCGGCTGTGGTTCTAAAGGATCTGAGAAAACATTTACCGTAGGTTTCGATGCGGAATTTCCCCCTTACGGATATCGTGATGACAGTGGAGAATATGTAGGCTTTGACCTGGATCTGGCAGCAGAAGTATGCAAGAGACAGGGTTGGGAGCTGGTAAAGCAGCCTATCGACTGGGATGCCAAGGATATGGAGCTTTCTTCCGGAGCCATTGACTGTATCTGGAACGGTTTCACCATGAACGGCAGAGAAGATGCCTACACCTGGACAGAGCCCTATATCGACAACAGTCAGGTATTCGTCGTAGCGTCTGCTTCCGGTGTACAGAACAAGGAAGAACTGGCAGGCAAGGTGGTAGCAGTACAGAAGGATTCCTCTGCGCTGGCTGCTCTGAACGATGAAGAAAATGCAGACAACATTGCACTGCGTGATTCCTTCTCCCAGCTGATCGAATATGCGGACTACAATACCGCTTTCATGGATCTGGAGCAGGGTGCGGTAGATGCCGTAGCCATTGATATCGGTGTGGCACAGTATCAGATTGCGCAGAGAGAAGAAGGAAAATTCGTTATGCTGCAGGGCGAGGACAACAAGCTGGCTGTAGAGCAGTATGCAGTAGGTTTCCTGAAGGGTAATGATGAACTGAGAGATACCGTACAGAAGACACTGGACGAAATGGCAGCGGATGGTACCTTCGCACAGATCGCTGAAAAATGGGGACTGACCGACAGCGTATGTCTCGGTAAATAATCAACTAAGGATAGTTAAGGAGTAGAATTCATGAGTTTGCTGACCATGAGTGCCCAACTGGCAGAGGGCTTTCTGATAACGGTGGAAATATTTGTACTGACCCTTTTGTTTTCCCTTCCTCTGGGGCTGATCGTAGCCTTCGGAAGAATGTCAGGATGTAAGGTGATCCGCATTATCTCCAAAATATACATATCCATCATGAGAGGAACCCCTCTGATGTTACAGATCATCGTGGTGTATTTTGCCCCCTTTTATGTATTCCGCATGCAGGTGGGAACGGGGTATCGTTTCCCGGCGGTGATACTGGCATTCGTGATCAATTATGCGGCATATTTTGCAGAGATCTACCGTGCGGGCATTGAGTCCATACCGGTGGGGCAGTATGAGGCTGCGGAGGTGCTGGGCTACAGCAAGGCACAGACTTTCGTGAAGATCATTCTGCCGCAGGTGGTGAAGCGGGTTCTCCCGCCAGTGACCAATGAGACCATTACGCTGGTCAAAGATACATCCATGGCATTTACCATTTCCATTGCGGAAATGTTCACGGTGGCAAAGCAGATCGGAGCGGCACAGACCAGTGTGCTTCCCCTGTTGGCAGCAGGTGTGTTCTATTATATCTTCAATCTCGTGGTGGCTTCTTTCATGGAGTATCTGGAGAAGAAGACATCTTATTACAGATAGGAGCAGTGCGGAAATATGGTCCTTTTGGAAATGAATCATGTGAAAAAAAGTTTTGACGGCAACGGGGTGCTGAAGGATATATCCCTGAAGGTTAACGAAGGAGAAGTTGTCTCCATCATCGGCCCCTCCGGTTCCGGCAAATCCACATTGCTTCGCTGTGCAACGCTTCTGGAGAAAATGGACGGTGGTGAGCTGATCTATTTAGGGCAGACGGCAGCTTCGGAGCAAACGGATAAAAACGGCAGAATACAGTGCGAATATGCGTCCAAGGCAGAATTACATAAGATCCGGAAATGTTTCGGACTGGTGTTCCAGAATTTTAACCTTTTTCCCCATTATACGGTGATGAAAAATATCATCGATGCGCCGATCCATGTGGATAAGGTAAGCCGCACAGAAGCCGTGGCGAGGGCGGAGAAGCTTTTAGCACAGTTGGGACTGTCGGATAAGGCAGATGCCTACCCTTACCAGCTGTCCGGCGGACAGCAGCAGAGAGTATCCATAGCCAGGGCACTGGCACTGCAGCCCAGGATCCTGTTCTTCGATGAGCCGACCTCGGCACTGGATCCGGAATTGACGGCAGAAGTATTAAAGGTGATCAGACAGCTGGCAAGTGAACATATGACCATGATCATCGTAACCCATGAGATGCAGTTTGCCAGAGAAGTATCCGACCGCATTATTTTCATGGAACAGGGTGTGATCGTGGAGGAAGGTTCTCCCGAAGCACTTTTTACAACGGAAAATGCCCGGGTTCGGGAATTTATCGGAAAGTTGCAGTAAAAATATATTGATTTTTTTTCGCAAATCTGTTTATCTATTAGGTGTGGGTGTATCTTGCCCACACCTGTTTCAATAAAAGACTGAAAAACATAAGAATGCGAGGACTGATGGTATGAGCGTACAGGAAATGAAACCGATCAAGGAAGGCAAAGTTCGTGAGATCTATGACAACGGAGACACCCTGATCATGGTGGCAACTGACCGTATCAGCTGCTTTGATGTGATCTTGGACAACACAGTAACAAAGAAAGGAACTGTATTGACCCAGATGTCGAAATTCTGGTTTGATATGACTGAGGATGTGATTCCCAATCATATGGTATCCGCTGATGTTAAGGATATGCCCGAATTTTTCAGACAGCCGAAATTCGACGGCAACAGCATGATGTGCAAGAAGCTGAACATGCTCCCCATCGAGTGCATCGTTCGTGGATACATTACCGGAAGCGGCTGGGAAAGCTACAAGAAGAACGGTACCGTATGCGGTATCAAGCTTCCGGAAGGTCTGAAGGAGGCAGATAAGCTTCCCGAGCCCATCTATACCCCTTCCACCAAGGCAGAGATCGGAGATCATGATGAGAATATCTCCTATGAGCAGAGTGTGGAATATCTGGAGAAGCGTTTCCCCGGCAAGGGCGCAGAATATGCGGCAAAGCTTCGTGACTATACCATCGCTATTTATAAAAAATGTGCGGATTATGCACTGACCAAAGGAATCATTATCGCAGATACCAAGTTCGAGTTCGGACTGGATGAGAACGGCAACATGGTACTGGGGGATGAAGTATTGACTCCCGACAGCTCCCGTTTCTGGCCGGTAGACGGCTACGAGCCAGGACATGGCCAGCCTTCCTTTGACAAACAGTTCGCCCGTGACTGGCTGAAAGCCAACCCTGAAAAAGGCTGGAAGCTGCCGGAGGACATCGTGGAGAAGACCATTGACAAATACCTTCAGGCTTACAAGATGCTGACAGGCAAGGATCTGTAGGGTACGGTTTTTTAGTTTTTTTTCACGGGGCAGGCAGGAAAGGTAAGGCTTACAAGTGACGGACAACATTTATATTCAGACAGAAAATAATGACAAATTAAAGGAAGAATGTGGCGTTTTCGGCGTGTATGATTTCGACGGACACGACGTGGCATCCACGATTTATTACGGCCTTCTGGCATTGCAGCACAGAGGCCAGGAAAGCTGCGGTATTGCCGTCAGTGACACGAATGGGCCCAAGGGCAAAGTCTTAAGCAGCAAAGACATGGGACTGGTCAATGAGGCATTTACACCGGAACAGCTGGAGAAGTTAAAAGGTGACATCGGTGTGGGACATGTCCGCTATTCTACAGCGGGAGGATCCACCAGAGAGAATGCACAGCCTCTGGTACTGAATTATGTAAAGGGTACTCTGGGACTGGCCCATAACGGTAACCTGATCAATGCGCCGGAGCTTCGAAGAGAACTGGAGTATACCGGTGCTATTTTCCAGACCACCATTGATTCCGAGGTGATTGCTTATCATATTGCCAGAGAGCGTTTGAATTCCAAATCGGTAGAGGAAGCTGTGGGCAGAGCCATGACGAAGATCAAGGGAGCCTATTCCCTGGTGGTGATGTCTCCCAGAAAGCTGATCGGCGCCAGAGATCCTTATGGATTTAAGCCGTTATGCATCGGCAAGAGAGACAATGCGTATTTTCTGTCCAGCGAGACCTGCGCTCTGGATACGGTAGGTGCCGAGTTCGTCCGGGATGTGCTTCCCGGCGAGATCGTGACCATTTCCCCGGAGAAAGGAATTGAGTCCGATATCACCCATGTATTAAAGCCTGCGGAGACCGCCAGATGTATTTTTGAGTATATTTATTTCGCCAGACCCGACAGCTTTATCGACGGCGTCAGCGTATACGATTCCCGTATTCTGGCCGGAAAGTTCCTGGCTATGGATTCCCCGGTGGATGCGGATCTGGTCATCGGCGTACCGGAATCCGGCAACTGCGCAGCCATGGGATATTCCATGCAGTCGGGAATCCCTTACGGCATGGGCTTCGTGAAAAATGCCTATGTGGGCAGAACCTTCATCAAACCGAAGCAGAAGAGCAGAGAAAGCAGCGTTCAGGTCAAACTGAACCCTATCCGGGAAGCCGTGGAGGGCAAGCGTGTCATCATGATCGATGATTCCATTGTCCGCGGCACCACCTCCGACCGTATCGTAAAGATGTTACGGGAAGCCGGAGCCAAAGAGGTACATATGAGAGTCAGTTCACCACCGTTTCTGTGGCCCTGCTATTTCGGCACAGACGTTCCGGCGAGAGACCAGCTGATCGCATATAACCGTTCCATCAAGGAGATCAGTGATCTGATCGGCACGGACAGCCTGGATTATCTGAAGATTGAGAGACTGGAAGAACTGGTGGGCGGTAATCTTGGCATCTGCAAGGGCTGCTTTACCGGAAAATACCCGATGGAACCGCCTGCGGAAGATATCCGCGGAGAATTTGACAAATAAACAATAACTATTCAGAAAACCGCAGAATAAGAAAAACTGATACGTCATGCCTGCATGTAAGTAGCAGTTTTCTTATTTGTAAGGTGACTCGAGTAGAGTCACCATCCCACACATGAACAAAATTAGCTGCGAAGCAGCGGGAAAGTATGAGAAGCATACGGTTTTGTGAATGTGAGGGATGGGTTTTGAATAGTTGCAATAAATTAGAAAATAAGAGGAGCAGACAAATGAGTACAGGTACAGACAGATATCAGAGCCCGTTATCCGAACGCTATGCAAGCAAGGAGATGCAGTATATTTTCTCCCCGGATATGAAATTCCGTACATGGAGAAAGCTGTGGATTGCACTGGCAGAGACGGAAAAAGAGCTGGGACTGTCCCAGGACGGTAAGCCCGTTATCACAGATGAGCAGATCGAGGAACTGAAGGCCCATGCTGAGGACATTAATTACGATGTGGCAAAAGAGCGTGAAAAACTGGTACGTCATGACGTTATGAGCCATGTGTATGCGTACGGACAGCAGTGCCCCAAGGCAGCCGGAATCATCCATCTGGGCGCAACCTCCTGCTATGTGGGTGACAACACCGACATTATTGTGATGACCGAGGCACTGAAGCTTGTCAGAAAAAAGCTGATCAATGTTATGAAGGAACTGGCGGATTTCGCTGATAAGTATAAGGCACAGCCTACCCTGGCATTTACTCATTTTCAGCCTGCACAGCCTACAACCGTAGGCAAGAGAGCAACGTTGTGGTTACAGGAGTTCTCACTGGATCTGGAGGATCTGGATCACGTTCTGGGTACCATGAAGCTGTTAGGCTCTAAGGGAACCACCGGAACCCAGGCTTCTTTCCTGGAACTGTTCAACGGAGATCAGGAGACCATCGACAAGATCGATCCCATGATTGCAGCCAAGATGGGATTCAAGGAGTGCTATCCTGTATCCGGCCAGACTTATTCCCGCAAGGTGGATACCAGAGTAGCAAACGTGCTGGCCGGTATTGCGGCATCCGCTCATAAGATGAGCAATGACATCCGCCTGTTACAGCATCTGAAGGAAGTGGAAGAGCCCTTCGAGAAGAACCAGATCGGCTCCTCCGCTATGGCTTACAAGCGTAATCCCATGAGAAGTGAGCGTATTGCTTCCCTGTCCCGTTATGTGATGGTGGATGCGCTGAATCCCGCCATTACTTCCGCAACCCAGTGGTTCGAGAGAACGCTGGACGATTCTGCCAACAAGAGACTGTCTATTCCCGAAGGCTTTCTTGCCATCGATGGTATTCTGGATCTGTGCCTGAATGTGGTAGACGGACTGGTAGTATATCCGAAGGTAATTGAAAAGCACATGATGAGCGAGCTTCCTTTCATGGCTACCGAGAATATTATGATGGATGCCGTAAAGTTAGGCGGCAACCGTCAGGAACTGCATGAGCGTATCCGTGAGCTTTCCATGGAGGCCGGACGCAATGTGAAGGTAGAAGGAAAAGAGAATAACCTCCTGGAGCTGATCGCCGCAGATCCCGCATTCCCCATGGGACTGGAGGAACTGAAAGCATCCATGGATCCGTCCAAGTATATCGGACGTTCCAAAGAGCAGGTGGAAGCTTTCCTGAAAAATGTGATCAGCCCGATCTTAGAGGCCAACAAGGACTTACTGGGTGTAAAGGCCGAGATCAACGTATAAACGTTTTCTGCTGAAGTAATTTGTGGAAACGAAAACTATTCAGAACCTCATTCATCGGTGATCTTTTGATGTTTACATGGCTCTGAATCGTTACAGAATGATAAGAAAGCAGGAGACGAAAATGGGTGGATTTTTTGGAGTCGCAGCAAAAGAAGACTGTGTGTTTGATCTGTTCTTTGGAACGGATTATCATTCCCATCTGGGAACCAGACGTGCCGGCATGGCAGTCTACAGCAAAGAAGAAGGTTACAACAGAGCCATTCACAACATAGAGAATGCACCGTTCCGTACGAAGTTCGACAAGGATGTCAATGAGATGCACGGACATCTGGGCATCGGCTGTATTTCCGATTTTGAGCCCCAGCCGCTGATGGTGCGTTCCCATCACGGAACTTATGCTATTACCACTGTGGGCAAGATCAACAATACGGATGCCATCATTAAGGATCTGTTTGCGAAGGGACATTCTCATTTCCTGGAGATGAGCGGCGGTGACATCAATGCCACGGAGCTGGTGGCGGCCATTGTCAACCAGAAGGACAATCTGGTGGAGGGCATTCAGTACGCCCAGGAGATCATCGACGGTTCCATGACCTTACTGATCATGACACCCAAGGGAATCTATGCGGCCAGAGATAAGATGGGCCGTACTCCGGTGGCAGTAGGCAAAAAGGAGGGGGCTTATTGCGTCTCCTTTGAGAGCTTCGCTTATCTGAATCTGGGATACCAGCCCGTGAGAGAGCTGGGACCGGGAGAGATCGCCGTGGTGACACCGGAAGGTGTACGAACCCTGGTGAAGCCCGGCAGGGATATGAAGATCTGTACGTTTTTGTGGGTCTATTACGGATATCCGTCCTCATCCTATGAAGGCATCAGTGTAGAGAAGATGCGTTATCAATGCGGTGCCAAGCTGGCGGAGCGTGATAATGTAAAACCGGATATCGTAGCAGGAGTGCCGGATTCCGGTACCGCTCATGCAGTGGGATATGCCAACCGTTCGGGAATTCCTTTTTCCCGTCCGTTTATTAAGTATACCCCCACCTGGCCCAGATCCTTTATGCCGACGATCCAGACCCAGAGAAATCTGATCGCAAAGATGAAACTGATCCCGGTACATGATCTGATCCAGGATCAGAGTCTGTTGTTGATCGACGATTCTATTGTCCGCGGCACACAGTTAAGAGAGACCACGGAATTCCTGTACCAGAGCGGTGCAAAGGAAGTACATATCCGTCCGGCCTGTCCGCCTCTGTTATATGGCTGCAAGTACCTGAACTTTTCCAGATCTTCTTCCGAGATGGATCTGATCACCCGCCGTGTGATCAAGGAGATTGAGCAGGAGGGCAGAGAAATCGATCTGAAGAACTATGTGAATCCCGATACTCCGGAATACGAGGAGATGGTAGGACGGATCTGCAAACAGCTGAAGTTCACCACATTGCAGTTTCAGAGATTGGATGATATGATTGAGTCCGTGGGCATCGGCAGAGAGAAGCTGTGCACCTACTGTTGGGACGGCAGAGAATAATGCGAAAAGCCATAGATGCAGATTATATAAAATATAATAAATATTGATTTTACTTATACCATAAAGTGTTGTATACTGTAAAGGTGTGAGAAAGAGAAGCAGGAGTTTCTTTGGATCACCCGGAATAAGATATTGGATGTAGATTTATCACAGAAACTGTGGTAAAGAATGGAGGAAAACATGGTAAAGGCAGTTGTAGGAGCCAACTGGGGCGACGAAGGAAAAGGAAAGATCACAGATATGCTGGCAGAGAAAGCGGACATTATCGTACGTTTTCAGGGCGGCGCGAATGCAGGACATACCATCGTGAACAATTATGGTAAATTTGCTCTGCACACCCTTCCTTCCGGTGTATTTTACAATCATACCACCAGCGTGATTGGTAACGGTGTGGCATTAAACATTCCGATCCTGATGAAAGAGATCAAGTCTATCACAGACAGAAATGTTCCCATGCCTAAGATTCTGGTATCCGACCGTGCACAGATGGTAATGCCTTATCATATTTTATTTGATCAGTATGAAGAGGAGAGACTGGGCGGTAAGTCCTTCGGATCTACCAAGTCCGGTATCGCACCTTTCTATTCTGATAAGTATGCGAAGATCGGTTTCCAGGTAAGTGAGCTGTTTGATGAAGAACTGCTGCAGGAAAAAGTACAGCGTGTCAGTGAGATGAAGAATGTCATCTTAGAGCATCTGTATCACAAGCCCATGATCGATCCCGCAGAGCTGTTAAATACCCTGCATGAGTATCGCGATATGATCGCACCTTTTGTATGCGATGTATCCGCATTCTTAGATAAGGCACTGAAAGAGGGCAAGACCATTCTGTTAGAGGGCCAGTTAGGAACCATGAAGGATCCGGATCACGGAATTTACCCCATGGTAACTTCTTCCTCCACGTTGGCAGCTTACGGCGCCATCGGTGCAGGTATCCCTCCTTATGAGATCAAGCAGATCGTTACCGTAAGTAAGGCATATTCCTCTTCCGTAGGAGCAGGTGCTTTCGTATCTGAGATCTTCGGTGACGAAGCAGATGAATTGCGTCACCGCGGCGGTGTCGGTGGTGAATTCGGTGCAACTACCGGACGTCCCAGACGTATGGGATGGTTCGACTGTGTTGCCACCAAGTACGGCTGTCGTCTGCAGGGCGCTACCGATGTGGCATTTACCGTACTGGATGCACTGGGATATCTGGATGAGATCCCTGTATGTGTAGGGTATGAGATCGACGGTGAAGTTACCACTGATTTCCCTGTTACCTACAAGCTGGAAAAGGCAAAGCCCGTACTGAAAAAGCTCCCTGGCTGGAAGTGCGATATCCGCGGTATCCGCAACTTCGATGAACTGCCGGAGAACTGCAGAAAGTATGTTGAGTTCGTTGAGAAACATATCTGATTCCCGATCACTATGATCTCCAATGGCCCGGGACGTGACGATATCATCTACAGAAATAAATAATAAGGATAAATTTACCTGTCTGATCGGCAGACGGTAAATAAGACTATACGCCGGGGAATTTCTCCGGCGTGTCTTTTATATAACTGGAGGCTTATGAAAAAAGATAATAATAAGATAAAAAAAATCGGGGCATGGATCGCAATCATAATCCTGCTTCTTGCATGTTGTATGCCGATGATTTTTGC
>ENA-UERY01001069-UERY01001069.1-human-gut-metagenome-genome-assembly--contig:-NODE-1069-length-18788-cov-38.721661_pt1 | contig 18788 bp, 17 predicted proteins | sample MGYA00242989_ERZ507990 | MGnify/ENA primary metagenome ERZ507990 (study PRJEB26167, sample SAMN06115529) | human gut metagenome | host: Homo sapiens | place: China:Fujian | collected 2015-08-26...
TTAGCGAAGCGGCTAGCATTTTTGGGCTTCGACAACCCCTTCGGGGTCTGAAAGGGGCGAGCAGCCCCTTTCTCGTGCCTCCCGCGCCTCGAAAGTAGCGGGCACTTTTCTGGTTCTCTTTTGGTGCGCAAAAGAGAACTTTGCCCCAATGCAAGAACGATTTAATCCACGCCATCGGCGCGCAATCCCACCCACCTTACCAGAAAGAGAGCCAATGTTCCACATGGAACACTGGCCCTCTCCCCTCACCTCTGTGCCGCTGCCGTCGGGATGCGCACGGTATACTCAATGTATCCATCCCGCTCTTCCCGGTGCGCCGTTGCCGGTACACCGTTGTCCGTCATCAGGCGGATGGCGTGGTCGATGGTATTCACAAAAATGCGGACGTCCTTCACCATTGAGATGCGGTGACGTCCCGGGGCAGCTGCGTTCAGCAGCTGCTCGATGTACAAGTCTGTAGCCCGGGCGTTCATCTTCCGCTTGGCGATGGTGATGAGCGCTTCACTGCGGCGGTTCTCCGGCAGACGCAGCACCGCCCGGGCGTGGCGTTCTGTCAGGCCGTTGTCCAGCACGAACTGCCGCTGGTTCTGGGTGAGCTGCAATAATCGCAGCTTATTGGCCAGTGTCGGCTGAGCCATGCCAAGCCGCTTGGCCGCCTCCGCCTGCGTACAGTCCCATAAGACCATCACATCCCGCAGGCCCTGCGCCTGCTCGAAGGGGTTCAGATTCTCCCGCTGAAGATTTTCCAGAAGCCCCATCGCCGCCGTCTTGTCGTCGGCATAGTCGCAAAGGATGGCCGGGATGGTCTGCATCTTTGCCATCTTGCAGGCGCGGAGGCGCCGCTCCCCCGCCACCAGCTCATAGCCGTCTTCTTTTTTGCGCACGGCTATCGGCTGCAGTAAGCCGTTCTCCCGGATGCTGGCCGCAAGCCCTGCAAGCTCCTGCTCGTTGAAATTCGTCCGCGCCTGAAATGGCGACGGCTGGATGCTCTCGATCGGGAGAGCGTAGATTTTTCCGGCAGATTTCTTTCTCTCAAACATGATACCGCCCCTTTTCGTCTGGAATCGTCATGGTTTTCCACCCTTTCCCGGGAAAATGTGGAAAAGTCAGCTGCTTACATCCCCAGTTTACCAGAAAATAAAAGACCCTGCCAGAAGATTCGTTCGGCAGGGTCTCGCATTTTCTATTCGATGCTCCGTTATTTCAGCGGACTTTTCGCAATTTTTCCACCGTTTCTGGGGTAGGCAGTCGGAGTTTGCGAAATCTTTTTGCAGAGGATGAGAGTGCGGGTATCGCCGCCCGGAAGATGGAGGGTGCGGGTCTCTTTGTACTCGCCGCCCAGCTTCTTGATGGCGCCCCGGGCTGCGGCCAGCTCTTCTTCGCCGGAAGCGCCCTTCATGGCAAGGAAGTTTCCACCCACCTTCACCAGCGGCAGGCAGTATTCTGCCAGCATGGGCAGAGCCGCCACCGCGCGGGCCGAAGCCAAATCAAACTGTTCACGCCACGCCTTGCGAGCAGCTTCCTCGGCGCGCTCCTTGGCGAACTCCACACCGGTAAGGCCCAGCTGGCCGCAGGCGTATTTCAGAAACTCCACCCGCTTGCCGGTGGGTTCCATCAGGGTCAGCTCCAACTCGGGCTTGAAAATCTTCGTCACGATGCCCGGGAAGCCCGCGCCTGCACCGACATCCACCATCTTCCCTGCCACCTCAGGCTGAGAGGCAAAGAGCAGGCTGTCGAGGAAGTGCTTGTCCTCGATGCCCTCCGGGTCGGTGATGGCAGTCAGATTGACCTTCTGGTTGTACTCCACCAGGATCTCCGCAAAGGCGTCCAACTGGTCGAGCTGGGTTCCGGTGAGCGCGATGTTCCATGTGGAACATTTCTGTTCCAGTCGGTTTTTATCGATCATAAACTTATCCTCATTTCACAAAAGCTTATCGCAATTTTCAAAAATAGCATGAATCAAAAAGGTATATTGCTGTCTCTCGCGCCGGTGGCGCGGGCAAAACTCTTTTGCAGTTGGGCTTGGTTTTCTTTAAGCAGGTTCTCGCGCTGGTAGCGCGGGGCAGTTTTTATCTTTTGTTCAAGCGGCTTGCGCTCCGCGCGGGCCAGAGACAGGGCTGGTTTTTTCTTTGAGCAGGTTCGCGCGCTGGTGGCGCAGGGCAGGTTTTTCTTTCGGTCAAGTGGCTTGCGCTCCGCGCGGGCCAGAGGTAGGGAGGGGTGTTTCGATTCCCCCCTCCCTACCTCTGGACTCCACTCTCCCCGCAACGAGTTAAGGGCTGCTCGCCCTTAACAATTCCGAAGATGAGGTCGAAACGGAAAAAAGCTAGTCGCTGCGCTTAACGCTTTTTTCTCGTTTCTCCAATTTGCTGCTTCGCAGCAGACTTTACGCCCTTGCTGAACGTAAAGTTCTGCGAAAGCGTAACACCATCGGCGGAGCCGTAAACCGGAGAAGCCCAAAAAATGCGTTTAGCGAAGCGGCTAGCATTTTTGGGCTTCGACAACCCCTTCGGGGTCTGAAAGGGGCGAGCAGCCCCTTTCTCGTGGATCCAGCGCGTCGAAATCGCTGGTGCTTTTCTGGTTCTCTTTTGGCACGCAAAAGAGAACTTAGCCCCGCATAACCGCGCTCTACCCCCGCGCCACCGGCGCGCAATGTCGTTTCCCTTTTTCGCACGCCCCGTTTTGCATCAGCTATTACGCTTTCGATTGATTCGCCGCCAGCGCAATGCTCAGCTGTGCCACATCCGACGGCGACACTCCGGGGATGCGTCCCGCCTGCCCCAAGTTTTTCGGGCGGATGCGGGCCAGCTTCTCGCGGGCTTCCAATGTCAGACCGGTGAGCTCTGTGTAAGAGAAATCCTCCGGGATGAGGGTCTTCTCGTGGCGGGCCACCTCGTGTATCATCCGGTCCTGCCGGGCAATGTAACCCGCGTACTTGATTTCAGTTTCCAGACGCTCAGCCAGCATGGGCGTGATGCCCTCACCCCAGCCGATCATGCCCGCGATGAGCGGATAGTCGATTTCCGGCCGGCGCAGCAGCTCTTCGGCAATGCCGCCCTCTGCGGCCGGGGCGAGGCCCGCTGCTTCCATCGCGGCGCGCAGGTCCGCCGTGCGCAGATGGGCGTCATGCAGACGGCGGCGCTCTGCGTCCAGCACAGCCTGCGTCTGCTGGTACTTTGTCCAGCGGTCATCCTGCACGAGGCCGTATTCCCTGCCGATGGGCGTCAACCGGGTGTCGGCGTTGTCCTGACGGAGGGTCAGGCGGTACTCGCTGCGGCTGGTCATCATCCGGTAGGGGTCCATGACGCCCTTGGTCACAAGGTCATCCACCAGCGTGCCGAGATAGCTCGACTGCCTGGGCAGGATGAGCTGGCTTTCGCCCAATGCGTTCCGGGCAGCGTTCAGACCGGCCAGCAGACCCTGCGCGGCAGCTTCCTCGTAGCCCGAGGTGCCGTTGAACTGTCCCGCACCGTAGAGGCCCCGCACCACCTTGCTTTCCAGCGTGGCTTCGAGGCTGGTGGGGTCTACGCAGTCGTACTCGATGGCGTAGGCCGGGCGCATGATCTCAATATTCTCGAAGCCCTTGATGCTCCGGTAGAATGCATTCTGCACATCTTCCGGCAGACTGCTGGACGCACCCTGCAGATACATTTCCTCGGTATTCTCACCGCAGGGCTCCACGAAGATGGGATGCCGGTCCTTCCCTGCAAACCGCACTACCTTGTCCTCGATCGACGGGCAGTAGCGCGGGCCGACGCCCTCGATCATGCCGCCGTAGAGCGGGCTGCGCTGGATATTGTCCAGAATGATCCTGTGCGTCTCAGGGTTGGTGTAGGCGATCCAGCACTCCACCTTGTTGTGCATAGGGGCATCGGTCATGAAGCTGAAAGGCTGAAGTTCATTGTCCGGGTCGCCGGGCTGGCATTCCAGTTTGGCGAAGTCGATGCTCCGCCGATGCACCCGGGCAGGCGTACCGGTCTTGAAGCGGCGCAGCGGCAGACCGGCGGCCTTCAGGCTCTCGGTGAGGGCGTTGGCCGCGTGCATCCCGTCGGGGCCGGAGGCGTACCATGCATCGCCCACGAAAATTTTTCCGCCGAGGTTGGTGCCGGTGGCGATGACCACGCACTTTGCGCCATACTCCCCGTTCAGCTGGGTGACGACGCCCTTCACATGGCCGTCCTCCACCTCGATGGAAATGATTTCCGCCTGATGGATGGCCAGCCCCGGCGTCAGCTCAAGGGCGTGCTTCATATATTCATGATAGCGCTTGCGGTCGGTCTGGACGCGCAGGGCGTGGACAGCGGGACCTTTGCCCTTGTTGAGCATCCGGCTCTGTAAATAGGTAGCATCTGCCGCAAGGCCCATCACGCCGCCAAGCGCGTCTAATTCGCGTACCAACGTGCCTTTTGCTGTGCCGCCGATGCTGGGGTTGCAGGGCATATTGCCGACGGCGTCCAAGCTCATAGTAAACACCGCCGTCTTTGCGCCCAGCATCGCGGCAGCATGGGCCGCCTCAATGCCCGCATGGCCGGCACCGATGACGATAACGTCGTAGTCTCCTAAATGGTTCATTGTTGTCTATTTTTTCCTCTGAGTTTTTATGTGCATATCGCGCCTGTGCGCGGGGCAGAGCGCTTTTTCATTAAGGCTGATTGTTCTCTTTTGATGTCAAAAGAGAACCAGAAAACCACCAGCGATTTCGACGCGCTGGACCCACGAGAAAGGGGCTGCTCGCCCCTTTCAGACCCCGAAGGGGTTGTCGAAGCCCAAAAATGCTAGCCGCTTCGCTAAACGCATTTTTTGGGCTTCTCCGGTTTACGGCTCCGCCGATGGTGTTACGCTTTCGCAGAACTTTACGTTCAGCAAGGGCGTAAAGTCTGCTGCGAAGCAGCAAATCGGCGGAGAGCGAAAATGCGGTTAAGAGATCTTCGTGCGAATGCACGAATCTCCAGCATTTTTGCTTGGAGCCCACTTCTTCGGAATTGTTAAGGGCGAGCAGCCCTTAACTCGTTGCGGGGAGAGTGGAGTCCAGAGGTAGGGAGGGGGGATTCGAAACACCCCTCCCTACCTCTGGCCCGCGCGGAGCGCAAGCCGCTTGACCAAAAGAAAAAACCAGCCCCGCGCCACCGGCGCGTGAAGCCGCTTCCCTAAAAATGAAACAAATAAAACGAGGCGTTTCTATGAACTACGAATCCGCTTTGGAATACATCCACGCTGTCCAGTGGGCCGGCCACAAGCCGGGCCTCAGCCGCACCCGCACTCTGCTGGCGGCGCTGGGCGACCCCCACAAGAAGCTCCACTTCGTCCATGTGGCGGGTACCAACGGCAAGGGCAGCACTGCCGCTATGCTGGCGTCCTGCCTGCAGGCGGCGGGGTATAGGGTGGGCCTGTACACTTCGCCTTTTATCAACCGCTTCAACGAGCGCATTCAGGTAAACGGCGAACAGATACCCGACGACGCGCTGGTGCGTCTGGTGGAGCGAGTCCGCCCGGCGGCAGACGCCATGGCTGACGTCCCTACCGAGTTCGAAATCATCACGGCCCTGGGGATGCTCTGGTTCGCGGAAGAAAAATGCGACATCGTGGTGCTGGAAGTGGGCCTCGGCGGTACGCTGGACTCTACCAACGTCATTGACCCGCCCGAGTGCGCGGTCATCACGGCGCTGGGCATGGACCATGTAAAAGAACTCGGCCCTACCATCTCGGACATCGCCGCCGCCAAGGCCGGCATCATCAAGCCAGGCAGTCCGGTGGTGAGTTACGGCGGTGTGCCGAAAGCGGACGCTGTCATCGCCCGTGTGGCCAAGGAGCAGAACGCGCCTCTCACGGTGGTGGATCTCTCCCGCCTCAAAGTGGAGGGCGGCGACCTCGACGCCGTCACTTTCGACTTCGACGGGCTGGACGGTGTCCGTCTGCCCCTCATCGGCAGCTATCAGCCGAAAAACGCCGCCCTCGCTATCACGGCCCTCCGTGTGCTGCGGAGCAGGGGATGGAACATCCCCGACAGCGTCATCCGCACCGGCCTCGAGCAGGTGAGCTGGCCGGGCCGGTTCGAGCTGCTGCGGTATTCGCCCGCTTTCCTGTTGGACGGCAGTCACAACGCCCACGGGATGCGGGCTACCGTCCAGAGCCTCCGGGACCGCTTCCCGGGGCAGAAGTTCGTCTTCCTGCTCAGCATCATGGCCGACAAGGATGTGGACGAGATGCTGGCACTGCTGCTGCCGCTGGCAAAGCGGTTCGTCACGGTCGCGGCCCACACGCCCCGCGCCATGCCCGCTGAGACGCTGGCAGAACACGTCCACGCCCGGGGCGGAAAGGCTGAGGCAGCGGCGGACATCCCGGCGGGCGTCGCCCGCGCGGTGGAGCTGGGCGGTGACGGCCCGGTGTGTGCGCTGGGGACTCTCTACTTCTCCGGTGATGTCCGGCAGGCGTTCGTCCGGCTGACCGCAGAATAAACGACAAAAAGAAAAGCGATGGCCCAGTGCAGGTGGGCCATCGCTTTTTTGCCCTTTCGGGCAAGCAGGGTAAATGATAAGAAGGTAAATGAAGAAAATAGCAATAATAAGAAGGTAAAAACAAGAAGAAAAACAAGGGCGGTGGGATGCTATGTATCCAACAGCCTGCCCTTGTTGGATACAACAATAGCACGATTACAGAAAAATTACAAGCCTTTTTTTGAAAAAACTTTCAAAAAAGGGGCGGAATGCTGTACTTTTGGCACAACGCACAAATCTCGAAGAGATTCACTGGCAATTTGACGAAGCACGAAACGGCGGGGTGTTTCAAACAAGAACACTATAAATTTTCGTAAGCTGCTCTCCGGCTCTTGCACGGCGGAGAAGGCTGTGCTAAGATGATAGCGTAAAATGAGAAGTCTGCGCTGAAATGAAAAACAGATGTGATATTGCAAACGACAAAGGAGAATATAGATGTTAAAAAATGCGTCAGCCGGCGAAAAGGCCGGCTGGTTCAACGGGCGGACGCCGCTGTTTTCCCAGAAAGATCTGCTGCGGCTGGTGGGGCCGCTGCTCATCGAGCAGTTCCTGGCCGTGACGGTGGGCATGGCCGACACCATGATGGTCTCCCGCTGCGGCGAGGCGGCCATCTCGGGCGTCAGCCTCGTGGATATGATAAACAACCTCATCATCGTGCTGTTCGCGGCGCTGGCCACCGGCGGCGCGGTGGTGGTGAGCCAGTATCTGGGCGCGAAGGAGCAGGAAAAGGCAAATGCCAGTGCGGGCCAGCTCATCCTGCTGAGCGCTGTCTTGGGTGCTGTGGTGGCTGCGCTCTGCATCCTTTTCGCCCGACCCATGATAAGCGCCTGCTACGGCTCCATCGACGCGGACGTTCTGGACGCCGGCGTCCTCTACCTTAAAATAACCGCCCTGAGCTACCCCTTCCTCGCGCTGTACAACGCAGGCGCGGCCCTCTTCCGCAGCATGGGCAACTCCAAGATCTCCATGCAGATCAGCGTCCTCATGAACATCATCAACATCGTGGGCAACGCGGTCTGCATCTTCGGCCTGAAAATGGGCGTCGATGGCGTTGCATGGCCCAGTGTCGTCTCCCGTGTCATCGCGGCGGTGCTCATTCTGGGCCGCTGCTACCAGAAGGGCCATGCCCTCACGGTGCCGAAGACCGTGAAGCTCGATACCGGTATGGCCAAGCGCATCCTCGGCATCGGCGTGCCGTCGGCCTTTGAGAACAGTCTGTTCGAGGCGGGCCGCATCGTCGTGGTCAGCATGATCTCCACTTTCGGTACGGTGCAGATCGCTGCCAACGCCGTCGCCAACAACCTCGACGGTGTGGGCTGCATCCCGGGCAAGGCCATCGGCCTTGCCATGATAACCGTCGTGGGCCGCTGCATCGGCGCGGGGGATAACGAGCAGGCCGTCTATTATACAAAGAAGCTGCTGGGCTGGGCCTATCTCGTCATGGGTGTGCTGAATGGATTGATCCTGATTTTTGTCCGGCCTCTGGTGGGCATTTACGAGCTTTCGGGCGAGACGATGGAGCTCTCCATCATTCTGGCCTGCATCCACGCGGGCTTTGCAATGCTGCTCTGGCCTCTCTCCTTCGTGCTGCCCAACGCTCTGCGCGCCGCCAACGACGTCAAGTTCACGATGATCGTCTCCATCGCCAGCATGGCCTGCTGGCGTGTAGGCTTCAGCTATATCATCGGTGTGCGGATGGGCATGGGTGCCATCGGCGTCTGGATCGCCATGGTGGTGGACTGGGTCTGCCGCGTGACCTGCTTCGTGACCCGCTTCCGCAGCGGCGTCTGGAAAGAAAAATATAAGGCCTGACAACAGAAAGGGACGTTACATGAAACTCATCAGCTGGAACGTGAACGGGCTGCGCGCCTGTCTGACCCACGATTTTGCCGCGAGCTTCGCCGCGCTGGACGCGGACGTGTTCTCGGTGCAGGAGACCAAGATGCAGCCCGGGCAGGCCGATTTCGCCCCCGAGGGCTACACGGAATATACATACTCGGCGGAGAAGAAGGGCTACTCCGGCACAGCCTGCTGGTGCAAGACCGCGCCGCTGAGCGTGACCACCGGCATCGGCATTGAAGAGCACGACCACGAGGGCCGTGTGCTGACGCTGGAATACCCGGAGTTTTACCTCGTCAACTGCTACACCCCCAACAGCCAGGACGGCCTGAAGCGATTGGATTACCGGATGACATGGGAGGACGCCTTCCGCGCCTACCTGCTGGAGCTGGATGCCAAAAAGCCGGTCATCCTCTGCGGCGATCTGAACGTGGCCCACGAGGAGATCGACATCAAAAACGCCAGGACCAACCGGATGAGCGCCGGTTTTACTGACCAGGAGCGGGCCAAGATGACCGAGCTGCTGGCGGCGGGCTTCACCGACAGCTTCCGCGCCATCCACCCGGACGAGGTGAAATACAGCTGGTGGAGCTACCGTTTCCACGCCCGGGAGAAGAACGCGGGCTGGCGCATCGACTATTTCATCGTCTCGAACCGCATTGCGGACAAGATAAAAGCCGCCGAGATACACAACGAAGTGTTTGGCTCCGACCACTGCCCGGTAGAGCTGGACATCGACTTATAAGGAGGGCTCTATGCTCAAAAGCTATCTCATCGTATTCTTTATCTCAATGCTGCCCCTCATCGAGCTGCGCGGCGCCATCCCGGTGGGCATCGGGATGGGGCTGCCCATCCTGCCGACCTATCTGGTCTGTGTGGTGGGCAATATGCTGCCGGTGCCGTTCATCTATCTGTTCGCCCGTAAAGTTCTCATCTGGGGCTACCACAAGCCTATCATCGGCCCCTTTTGTCGTTTCTGCATCGTCAAGGGCGAAAAAGGAGGTCGTGCGCTGGAAGCCAAGGCCGGGCGCGGCCTCGTGGCGGCGCTGCTGCTCTTTGTAGGCATCCCGCTGCCGGGTACCGGCGCATGGACCGGCACGCTGGCCGCGTCCATCCTCGACATGAAGTTCAAAGATGTGCTCATCGCCTGCATGGGCGGCGTGCTGCTGGCCGGGATCATCATGGGTCTGGCAAGCGCAGGTCTTTTGGGAGCGCTGAGCGGTCTGTTTGCGGTGTAAGGCTGGTTTTCCATCGCAAAGTGTGCTAGAATAACAACAGCGTGTCTTGAGTAAAGACGAAGAAAGGACGAACCAAAGATGCAAGAGGCTTTGAACCAGAAGATCGACGCATTTGTTGCGGCGAACAAAGAGCAGATCCTGAAAGACATTGCCACGCTGGTGTCCATCAACAGCGTGGAGGGTGCCCCGGAAGAGGGCGCACCCTACGGCGCAGGCCCCCGTGCCGCGCTGGACAAGACGCTGGAGCTGGCCGCAGGCATGGGCCTTGCGACCCGCAACTGCGAGAACCATATCGGCTACGCCGAGCTGGCCGGTGCCGATGCCGAGAAGTATCTGGCTACCATCTGCCATGTGGACGTGGTGCCGGAGGGCAACGGCTGGACGGAAGACCCCTTCAAGATGGAGATCCGCGACGGCTGGATGATCGGCCGCGGTGTCGCTGACGACAAAGGTCCCATGGTCGCCACCCTGTACGCCCTGAAGTTCCTCAAAGAGGAGGGCGTCTCCCTGCGCTATCCCATCCGCGCCCTCGTCGGCGACAACGAGGAGACTCACATGCACGATGTGGACTACTACCTCGCCAACTACCCGGCCCCTGTGTTCTGCTTCACCCCGGACGCAGAGTTCCCGGTCTGCAATGGCGAGAAGGGCCACTTCGACGGCAAGCTGGTCAGTCCCGTCTGCAACGGCGTCATCAAGGACTTCGTGGGCGGCGTCGCCACCAACGCTGTGCCTGACCGCGCCAGCGCTCTCGTGGCCACCGACATCACCAAGCTGCGCAACGCCCCCAACATCACCCTCGAGCCGGAAGGCGACGGTGTCCGCATCCGCGGCTGGGGCAAGTCCGGCCACGCTGCCATGCCGGAAGGTACTGTCAACGCCATCGGTCTGGTGGTGAACTACCTGCTGGACAATGGCCTCTGCAACGACGCCGAGCGCGCCTATCTGGAAGCCGTCAAGAAGCTGCACGACTCCACCGCAGGCGTGGGCCTCGGCATCGACTGCGCCGACGGCCCCTTCGGCCCGCTGACCATCATCGGCGGCAAGATGTCCATGGTGGATGGCCGGATGGTCCAGACCATGGACAGCCGTTACCCCACCTGCACCGACGGCGACACCATCGCAAAGCAGATCCGTGCCGCCATCGGCACCGGCGCAGAGCTGACGGATGTGGGCAGCGCAAAGCCTTTCTACATCGAAGCTGACACCCCCGCCATCAAGGCCTGCATCGACACCTACAACGAAGTCACCGGCGAGAACGCAACGCCCTTCACCATGGGCGGCGGCACTTACGCCCGCCACTTCCCCTATGCTGTCAGCTTCGGCCCGGAGCACAGCGATATGGTGCTGCCTGAGTTCGGCGGCCCGATGCACGGCGCTAACGAGGCCGCTCCCATCGACAAGCTGCTGGAAGCCCTGAAAATTTATATCATCGCTCTGCTGCGGCTGGAGGAGATCGACTTTTGAGCCGGGTGCGCGTCTTGGTCATTGACGGGCAGGGCGGCGGTCTTGGCCGTCAGCTGACGGCAGCGCTTGCCGCGGGATGCCCGGACATCGAGCTGACCGCCGTGGGGACCAACAGCATCGCGGCTTCGGCCATGCTCAAGGCGGGCGCACACCGCGCCGCCACCGGCGAAAATGCCGTGGTGGTCAACTGCCGCCGGGCGGACATCATCGTCGGCCCCATCGGCATCGTCATCGCCGATTCGCTGCTGGGCGAGATCACCCCGGCCATGGCGGCGGCGGTCTGCCAGAGCAGTGCAGCGCGGGTGCTCATCCCCATCAACCACTGTGATAACATCGTGGTGGGTGTGCCGGACCAGCCCATCGGCCAGCTGGTGACAGCGGCGGTGGAGAAGGTGAGCCAGCTCTGCAGCAGCGGCTGCCGGTAACCGCTGCCCGGGGGCAGTGCCTCTCATCCGGCGCTGTGCGCCAAAAGGGGGGCTTTTGCCCGCCGCAAGCCTATCCGTAAAAATAAATGCACCTGCAGCCAAAACTCGCTGTTTCCGGGGACCGGAAGCGAGGGCTGCAGGTGCATTTTTGCGTTGGGCGGCAAAGAAACGGCAAAAAAAGTGGGTGCGCAATTTTTTGTATTGACAGAACGACAGGGGGGGGGGGGGGGTATAATGAATGGGAAGAGAGGGCGCTGTGCTCTCTGCACCATCAATAAGAAGGAGATCAAAATCATGAAACAGTTCAAAAAGCTGGTGCCTCTGCTGCTGGCAGCAGTGCTGGCCATGACCCTGCTGGCGGGCTGCGGCGGCCGGGGCGGCAATGTGGGCACTGCGATCACCGAGCAGAGCATCCTGAAGTACATCAACGAGGCCCGGGCAAATGCGGCCATGGGCCTGAGCCCGGTGAAAAACGACCCCACCCTGGCCAGTGCGGCGGCCAAGCTGCTGAAAGAGTTTTCCAAGACGGAGATGGTAAAGACCAACTACGGCACCGGCTATAAGCTGCCCCAAACTCAGGCCGAGAGCATCCTGCAGCAGGCGACCGGAAAGACGACGCAGAAAATCAGCGGATGTGAAGGCATGGTCACCAGCAGCTTTTTCTATGTAGCTCCCAGAAGCAACTACTACAACGGCTATAATGATACTAACCTAAGGGATAATATCTTTCTGTTCCGCCGTGCCAACAAAATTGACGAATCCAAGGACTACTCCTACGGGGGTACGATCTATGACTTTGGCACCTATGATGCCGTTATGGCAAGTGACATGAAGGTGGGCATCGCCTTCCGGGAGATCAATGGTGAGCGGTTTGCTCTGGTGGTCTACGATGTGACTATCCCCCCGGCGACCTGACCTGTACCCCTGCAGGGAAAGGGCAGGCAGCAGCCTGAACCATAACAAAAAACAGGACCCCGGCACCGTTTGGGCATCATGCCCAGAAAAGGTGCCGGGGTCTTTGCGATGGGGCTATGGGCGGGGGCAGCTTACCGCCGGCGCTGCCGTGCGGCCACCTGCTGGGCCGTGGGGGGGATATCGCCCTGTGCGGCCTTTTCCAGCTGACCGATACGGCGGTCCAGATCCACCAGCCGCTGGGCCATGATGTCCGGCAGGTCCTGCTGGTCGAGGTCGTCGGCGGGGTTGACGGCCTTGTTGTTGATGCGCACCACTTCGGCAGGGACGCCGACGGCGGTGCAGTTGGCGGGCAGGTTCTTGAGCACCACGCTGCCCGCGCCGATGCGGGCGTTGTCGCCGATATACACCGGACCCAGCACCTTGGTGCCTGCGCCGATAAGGACATTGCTGCCCAGGGTGGGGTGACGCTTGCCGGTGTCCTTGCCGGTGCCGCCGAGGGTCACGCCGTGGTAGATGGTGCAGTTGTTGCCGATCTCCGCCGTCTCGCCGAAGACGATGCCCATGCCGTGGTCGATGAACAGGCACTTGCCGATCTTCGCGCCGGGGTGGATCTCGATGCCGGTCATATGCCGCGCAAACTGCGAAAGCGCACGCGCGAGGAAAAAGTGCTTGTGCTGATAGAGCCAGTGTGCCTGGCGGTGGTAAAACAGAGCATGGAAGCCCTGATAGAGGAGGACGACCTCGAGCGTGGTGCGCGCCGCAGGGTCGCGGTCGCGGATCGAACGAGCGTCGTCGAGCAGGCCCTTGAAGATCATAATACAGACATCCATTCGTTGGAAATTGAGCGAACCAGCCGTTTCGCTGAAAACACTATGTAATACATTATAGACGTATTCGCGTAAAAATTCAAACACTACGTTGAACTTTGCGAAAAAAGTGGTATAATGTAAGAAGATTACGCTGAATGAGGTAAGAAAACTATGAAAATTACTGTCATGGGTCTTGGCTATATCGGCCTGCCGACCGCGATCACCCTCGCTGAAGCCGGTTTTGAGGTCTGCGGCTTCGACGTCAACAAGAAAACCATCGAAACCCTTCAGGGCGGCCACATCCACATTGTCGAGCCGGGCCTGCAGGAGGCGTTTGAAAAGGCAGTTGCTCACGGCCATCTGCACTTCTCCGACACGCTCGGAAAGTCGGATGTGTTCTATATTTCCGTTCCGACCCCGTTCTATAAGGACGAGACCGGCAGCCACAAGGCGGATCTGAAATTCGTCGAGTCCGCCGGCCGCATGGCAGGCAAGGTGCTCGAGGCGCCGAACCTCGTCATCCTCGAGTCCACCGTTCCGCCGCACACCTCGGAAATGCTCGCGCGCGTGCTGAGCGAGGAGTCCGGCATCCCGATGGAGAAGATCCATGTTGCGCACTGCCCCGAGCGCGTCATCCCGGGCAACATGATGTACGAGCTGAAGAACAACGACCGCATCGTCGGCGCGCGCACACCCGAGGCGGCTGAAATGGCGGCTTCCATCTACGAAAAGGTCCTCGACAAGGGCGTCGTACACAAGACCGACGACCTGACCGCCGAGATGTGCAAGCTGACCGAGAATACCTTCCGCGACGTCAACATCGCTTACGCGAACGAGCTGTCCGTCATCTGCGACAAGATGGGCATCGACGTATTCGAGCTCATCAAGCTCGCCAACTGCCATCCGCGCGTCAATATCCTGACCCCGGGCGTCGGCGTCGGCGGTCACTGCATCGCGGTCGACCCGTGGTTCATCTATGAGCAGTTCCCGGCGGAGGCCAAGGTCATCCTCGCTGCCCGCGAGCGCAACGAGAACAAGCCGGTCTTTGTTGCCGGCAAGGTCGTTTCCGAGCTGAAGAAGGTCACGGATACGGTCGGCGTGCTCGGCCTGTCCTACAAGCCGGACGTTGACGATCTGCGCGAGTCCCCGTCCATCGAGCTCTGCCACGTTCTTCAGGAGAAGGGCGTCAACGTTATCGCCTGCGAGCCGTTCGCCAAGGATGCAGAGGTACAGGGTATCCCGAACGTTTCCTTCGAGGAGATCCTCAAGAAGGCGGACTACCTTGTGATTACTCTGGGACATACTATGTTCAAAGATAACAAGAAGTTGATTGCCGAAAAGCCGTACTACGACTGCGTCGGCCTGATGGAGTAAGAACGCAAAAAAGCCTCCCCTGTCTGCACGCTGTCATTGCAGACAGGGGATTTCTGCGTTTATGCCGCGGCTGTGTGCAGATGATCCTCTTGACTTTTTCACACAAATATGGTATGCAGCAATCGAGCAAAGGTGCTTTACAGGGGTGCCTTTGCTCTTTTGTTTTATCTGGGGGAGGAAATGATATGCGCAGACCGGGCGGTGCAGGGCGTGTGCGTCCGTGCACTGGCCATGAGCGGCGATATGCTGTTCCGGTTCTTCGAGCAGTTCGAAAAGCTGCTGTGAGCGTGCGGAGACCGGGTGCAATGGTCAGGCTCATGCCTGCTGCTGCCCGGTCTGATAATATTCCTTCATGAAATCCAGAAAACGTCTCGTCTGCTCCGACATACGGCGCGCGGACGGATACACGATGTAAAGCCTGCGCAGAAAAGCTGACTGCCCCAGCGGAAACAGAAGCAGTCTGCCCGACTGCGCATCGTTCTGCACGGTCGCGCGCGACAGGATGGAAACACCCATGCCGAGCGTGATGCAGCGGATGAGCGAGGCCGCGTCATCCATGACGGCGATGACGTTCAGCTCGTCGAGCGACAGCCCCATGTTCCGCAGAAAGTACAGCGTTTCCTGCTTGGTGCCCGAGTTGTCCTCGCGCAGCAGAAACGGCTCGCGCAGCAGCGCCCGCAGCGGCTCCTTCTGCTGCTGATATTCCCGGAAATGCGGCGTATTCGGCGCTGCGAGGACCAGCTCGTCCGATGTCACCGGCAGAAATCCGCAGCCGGGCGCGGCGGTTTTCGTGCCGGCAAGACCGATGTCGCAGCCGCCCTCGGAGACCTTGCGTATCACGTCCAGACTGTCCGAGCAGCTCGTGCGGAAGCGCACCTCGGGCGCCTGCACATGATACGCCGCGAGCAGCTCGGGCAGAAGATGCAGCGACGGCACCGAGGACACGCCAATGTGCAGCAGGGCCTCCTGCTGACTGGTCAGCTCCAGAATTGCCTTGTGCCGCAGGTCGAGGATTTCCGCCGCATAGCTGTACAGTCTGCGCCCGGCCGGCGTCATGGACAGCGTCTTGGTCGTCCGCTGCAAAAGCTGCGTGTGCAGCTCCTTTTCCAGATTGCAGATGTGCGAACTGACCGTAGGCTGGGAAAGATACAGCTTTTGCGCCGCGAGCGAAAAGCTCTGATATTTTGCCGTGTATACAAAGGCCTCCAGCTGCCGAATATCCATTTACCGCGCGTCCCTTCTGTTTCGTTTTCTCTATTATAAGCTGATTTATAGATTTTTTCAATAAAATACAATAGAATATCAATAGAATGAATTTCACATCAAAATCCGGCTGTGTTATACTTTTATCAGATATAAAAGCACAGTAAAAGGAGAAAAACATGAAATTCTTTGACAAGACATGGAAGCTCGCGCTGTCCGGCGCGGTGGTCGGTCTGTTGGTCGCGCTGCTGGCGATTTACGGCAACCCGGCGAATATGGCTATCTGCGTGGCCTGCTTCATCCGCGACAGCGCCGGCGCGCTCAAGCTGCACACGGCCGCGCCCGTACAGTATTTCCGCCCGGAGATCGTCGGCTTTGTCTGCGGCTCGTTCCTGCTCGCCCTGCTGACGAAGGAATACAAGTCCACCGCCGGTTCTTCGCCGATGGTGCGCTTTATCCTCGGCGTCGCGATGATGATCGGCGCGCTCGTATTCCTCGGCTGTCCGCTCCGCATGGTGCTGCGTATGTCCGCAGGCGATCTGAACGCATGGGTCGCGCTCATCGGCTTTGCGGGCGGCGTTGCGACCGGCTCGTTCTTCCTCAAAAAGGGCTTCTCTCTCGGCCGCGCCTATGAAGCGAAGCCGCTTAGCGGCGCAGTCCTGCCTGTCCTGCTCGCCGCTTTGCTCGTCGTCGGCACGGCGACCGGCGTTTACGCCATGAGCGCCGAAGGCCCCGGCAGCAAGCATGCGCCCGTTATCCTTTCTCTGGTCGCGGCGCTCATCATCGGCGCGCTCGCGCAGAAGAGCCGCATGTGCTTCGCAGGAAGCATCCGCGACGTGCTCCTTATGAAGAATTTTGACCTCATCAGCATCATTGCGGCGCTGTTCGCGGTCATGGCGGTCTACAATCTCGCCGCCGGCAGTCTTCACCTCGGCTTCTCCGGTCAGCCGATCGCGCATTCTCAGCACCTCTGGAACATTCTCGGCATGTACGTTGTCGGCTTTGCGGCTGTTCTGGCTGGCGGCTGTCCGCTGCGTCAGCTTATTCTGGCCGGTCAGGGCTCGTCCGACAGCGCCGTGACCTTCCTCGGCATGCTGCTCGGCGCGGCGGCTGCGCATAACTTCGGTCTGGTCGGTGCGGCGGCAAAGGCTGCGACCGAAACCGAGGCGGCGGTTCCCGGCGGCCCGTCGGCAGCAGGCAAGATCGCCGTCATCGTCTGCATCGTCGTACTGTTCGTTATCGCAGGAACCAATCTGCGCCGAAAAAAAGCGGCTCGATAAGCCGGAAAAGGAGAAAATGCAATGGAAAACTTTGTTGAAGTAGATGTGCGCGGCCTTTCCTGCCCGGAGCCGGTGCTGCTGACGATGGACGCCATGCAGGACAATCCCGGCAGGACCGTCCGCGTTCTCGGCGACGAGGCGCACACGCGCAGGAACATCGAAAAGATGCTCGAATACGAAAAAAAGAGCTTTGCGACGACCGTTCGCCCGGACGGCTGCTTCGAGATCACGTTTGAGGCGTGAAGCGGACGAGAAAAGCGTACCGGGTGCTCACGTTCCATACCACGGATGCGGCGATGGAGATGGAGGCGTTCTGCCGGGACAGCGGCATCCCCGGCAGACTGATTCCCGTGCCGCGGCAGCTGTCGGCAGGCTGCGGCATCGCGTGGCGCATGGAGGCGGCGGTATTCGCGCAGTATCGCGCAGAGATTGCGCGCAGCAAAATCGAGATCGAGCAGAGCGTCGAGCTGGCGCTCTGAGATATTCCAAAATGAGAATAAAAGGAGGCTCTCCCGAAACGGGGAGCCTGAGACTGTCGAAAAACTTCGTTTTTCCGACAATCTGTGTTTTGACTTCGCAAAACACGAGTCGTCCGAAAGTTCCCATGCGGAAACTTTCTCCCTCTCAAAGTATCCAAACCGAGGTACACGCCCCCGGTTTGGATGCGTTTGCGCAGCAAACGCTTTTGAATGCGCGCTGACGCGCGTCAGCGTCAACATCGCGAAAACGGACTTTGTCGACAAACTCAGGCTTCCCGAAACGGGGAGCCTCTTTTGTGTTTTCTCAGAAAAATGAGTGTATCATGAGAGCTGCCGGAAAATCAGCCGGACAATTCCCGTATCTCCTCCTGAATGAGCTTTCCGGCGGCCCCGGCAAGCTGATCCATCCGCTGAATGCGGATGAGATCGTGACCGTAGATCGTCCGCGCATCGGGGGCACCGGCGCTTTCGCCCATAAAGACGGCGGCGACCCGTATGCCGCGCTGCCGCAGCGCCCGCACCTCCTCCGCCGTGTCCGCAACGCCTGCCGCGCCGTCATAGCTGCGGCTGAGGGGGCTTTGACCGGTGGGGAGGATGCGGCGGCTGTCCGCGTGACCCTGCCGGGCGGATACGGCGTCCGGCTGCTGCTGCACCTGTATGCAGTTGCGGATATACCCGGTCAGGGCGCGATCGACGGCAACGTTTATGCTTTCATGAAGCGCGTCAGCCCCTATTACTTCAACGGTGACTTCTATCCCCATCCGACCATGTGCTATGTAGAGCACTGCAATCATATCACCTTTACCGGTATCACCATGAAGAACTCTCTGGCTGTACGCTGACCTCGACCTCCGCCGCGCTCAAGATCGGCACCGAGGGCACCGGTGATTTCGAAAACGTTATCGTTGACAACTGCATCATTTCCGGCTGCGAGAGCAACCATATCGAGGACGTCGTGTTCGACCGCGTACAGGTCACGCTGCGCCGCAAGAGCAAGTGGGAGCGCGGTCTGTACGACCTGCGCCCGGGCCACGATCAGGGCATCGAGAAGATCACCTCTCCCGGCTTCCTCATGCGCCGCGCGGCAGCCGTTCCTGCATGAAAATAAACTTTATCGACAGACTGGAACCGCCCTTCCGGGCGGTTTCCCCGCCTGTAAATTCAAAATTCCGCCATAAAACTGTGATTTTCATCATTTTTCACCAAAACGACCAAAAACACGGCATGAATTTCATTATTTTCAACGCAATATTCCTTGTGACGCGGCA
>ENA-UERY01001079-UERY01001079.1-human-gut-metagenome-genome-assembly--contig:-NODE-1079-length-18602-cov-189.249501_pt1 | contig 18602 bp, 21 predicted proteins | sample MGYA00242989_ERZ507990 | MGnify/ENA primary metagenome ERZ507990 (study PRJEB26167, sample SAMN06115529) | human gut metagenome | host: Homo sapiens | place: China:Fujian | collected 2015-08-26...
GCACCCTCTTTTGCCACAGTGTCGCTACCTTTTTGACCTCTGTGTCATCTTATGAGGGCGGTTGCGGATTTGAGGGAAAAATGAAAAATGAAACAATACCATAAGCATTATTAAAATGCCTTTAATAAAATCTATTTCGATTATTCTTTTCATAACAACAATGTTAGTACTCAATTTAGGGCATAGCCCTTTGTATAGGCACTTTTACAAGTGCCTATATATTGAGTTGTTAAAAATTTTACTTGTTTATTGACAATTACATACATTTTACACACAAGTGATTTTCAGCAGCACTCAGCATAGCTCAAACAAGTTTGGCTCTGCACTCGTTTGCACGAAAATTCTTCGCTCGACAATCTGAAAGCAACCTTTAATTGTACTCACTTATCGAAAAAGTTTTATACTTTTTCTCGCCATGGCAAAGTTCAAGCAAGCTTGCTTTGCCCATGACTTATCGAAAAAGTTCCAAATCTTCACTGCTGTACATAATTCAATGTTTTAAATTCAGCAGCGAAGTTACTTCTTTCTAATTTAAGCCCTAATTTGAGTGCTTACCATCTATTTCAAAAACTCAGCACTACATTCCACCCAGTTCTTCATTTCTTCTGACACACTCAAAGCCTGATATATCTCCACTTCGATAAAATTGAAATATTCCGGGTGCTTCACATAGTCATTATAAGACTTTGTTCTTGTAATCCAAAACGCTTTTCTATCACCATGATATACTGTTGTTTGAACCAAGAAATCTGTCTTCAAACGCTGAATTTCACTTCTCATCACAGCATCTGCCGTCGCTTGGAACCTATCAATCAACTTTAGTTTCTTGATTGTCCTCAAGACTACTGCATCGTAATATCTCGCAGCATCAAGTCCAGTATAAACACTAACTTCTGCTTGCGGAAATCCATGACTTACGCTAATAGCACAATCTATAATTTTCGTAGGTAAATGGTCAAAAAACGCATTGAAAAAATAACGTTCACCCTTACGATTCAACCAATAATCATGTTTGTCTTGATTACAATCATGGCAGAGAGGTATGAGGTTACTTGCATGTGAGGAATATTCATGAAACAGAGAGCGAGGCATATAGTGATCCATCTCCGTACATGGCTTCAGTCCGCAAATCGGACACAGTAATAGCGTTCCGCCATTTACTCTTTTCAAACCCTCCCAATGTTCATTTACAAATGGCCGATTAGAACCATACAGTTTGAATGATCTATCACGCTTCTCTTTCTTGGCATTCTTCTGGGCTTCGGTGTCCGTTGAAGTATCAGACCATATTGGCTGTAATCGTTCCAAGGAAACAGGATTAGTCACGGCACATGCATCATACTGCAAGAAAGCATTCTTCAATTGCCTTTTCTCCGCATTGAGAAAGGTTCTTTGGTCAGAATGTAATCCTTTTCCTACACTAACAAAGTTGTCGTCTATGCTAATCGGATTTCTGTTAAAGTTGTGCATTTTCTCTTGCTTCTATTGTGTCTCGTATAATCAGTCGGGCATTAATATTCAGATTCATACCCTGTTGGAAATAGCGGACGATTTCCTCGTAGCTTTTACCTCTATCACAAAGTGTGTCTACCATTTTCTTGAAATATGAACTTTGCTCATCATAACCAAACAAATTTCGATAAAGCGTGGCTACATCTTCACCAAGTGTTTCAAAACCTGCGGGGGATATCTGTGGTATTCCGTCCTGCATCTTTTGCATGAGATACACATTTTTTCCTGCCATTTCACGAACTACCAAAGGGGTATGCGTTGCAATAATGGCATAACTCTTGAATACATAGAGCAAGCGACTCAACAACGCCATAAACTCCATCGTAATATGGGGATGAAGATGAACTTCGGGTTCATCAAGGAACAAAAGAGAGCGGTAATGAATGTTAGCACAGATATATGTCACAAGTGACAAGATATGCAACTGTCCAGAACTTAAAATATTGACATTTGAGCCAAAGTCATCCCAGTTTATATCGTAATGTTCCGAATCATCTGCCTCTCTTTTTAATATCACAACATGATCCACAAATGCTGAATCCACATATTCTCTTACCAGGCTTACCCATACCGTAAGCATGCTATCATGTTCCACAGTAGGTTGTTCCATTATTCTATTTAGATTCTGTTTTATTCCATCCAATGTAAGAGTTTTGTCTTGCTCCAAGCAACACAACCTGTACATTATCTCTCTCGTATCTTGTGTTTCTTCTGGGTAACTATCAAATGGAGTGGAGCAAATTACAATAATATTTTTGAAATGTGGCAAGCTCTTAAAATTATCTTCTTTTTGGGCTAACAAATCAGTTATAAAACTGGACAGAATCTGAGTTTTACCGACACCATTAATGCCTATAATTCCAAAAGTACGCATGAATCTCAATGGCTTATAAGGAATGTTGACTTTCCAATCTGCATATAGAGAAGCGTCATATTTAGGATGATAAGTATATACAAAAGAATACATTTCATCTGGTTCTATTCCCATAGCCAAAGACTGCCCTTCTTGAAATGCGTCCATAGCTGACAAATCACGCATCAGGGAAACTTTAAAGATCCTTTCACCACGATGCTTGTCATAAATAGAAGGCTCAAACGTACAATCACAAAGATAATGCTGCACTTCCTTGATAAGTTGTTCGTTTTTAAGTTCTTGTCGTAACCCGATGTAATAATCCGTTTTGATGCCTAACGAACAAAAACTATCATCCAATGGTTCGTCGAACTCTTCTGGCAACGCATCCATCGTATTATCCTGTTCTGAGTTCATCAGCTTCAATTCTCCAATCATTCGTCTATCAGTCTCAGAAGCGAAATAGAACAAACAGAACCAAGTATGATATTCAAAATCAGTCCAATCCCAATTAAAAACAAGAATGAAACAAGGATAACGTTTGGGTGGTTGTACACTTGCTAAATAATCAGCTCTTTGACCTTGCTTTGTTTGTACCTCAAAATGCAAAGGCATTGACAGATAACCTCTTTCTTGTGTCTTTTCATAAACTCTAGCTATAGGTCGTATCGTTACATTGCCTATTCGTATGGAATTAATGCCTCTGACAGCAATGTCGAATGCCTCTGCTATCAGTTTTTCAAGACTCTCAATTCCTCCTTCAATCACAGATTGCCATTTTCCAAAAACCTCTACGGGTACTTCAATATCTATACTATATGTGTCAATGCCACCATCCCAATTGTCATGGTCAACGACATAGTCAGACATATAACGTTCGTTGCAAAATTCAGACAAATCATCATGTCCTTCATTTTGCAAGAGTTTGGATACTGTCAAATAGTATGATTTAAGGTCGCTCATCTTTCAATGTTCGTAATTCTACAAATTTTGTACTTAAGGTACACTCTATATGTTTATTAACAACTGGTATGGTACCTACCGTAAAAATCTATTATTCTTCCATTATCCGTTTCATTGCTGCCATCATACGAAGTGGTTTAGCAGTCGGTCCTTTCTGACCTTTCTCTGCCAAATCCAGATAGAATCCATAGTCGTTTGACAAGGCTTCTCGGAGTTCGTCAGGCATTAGCATGTGCCATTCTTGCTTTTCCTCATCGCAATAGGTGGCGACCAAGTATAGTTTCTGAAGTTTATACTCGGTTTTACGCATCTTGCGAATGACATAGGTGTTGGTACCGCCTTTTACAAACTCATCAATGATTTGCAATTCTTACTTATTGAGATTGCTCAATATCTCAATTGGGTTGTCAAGCAGTTCCTGTGCCACTCGACGTGCAGTCTCGTCCTTTTTCAAGTTTGGGCTGACATACAGGTCGAGTTTATCGCACACTTTCAGCATCTCAGCTTTAGTCGCACCTCTTACGAGTTGCACCAAACGTATGCTGGAATCAAAGGCTGTGGTATCTGGTAATACTATCATAGTTTACTTCGGTTGTAACTAATGTATATTGAAATAGATGAATGACTGGGGTACTTTGAAATTCGAGACCAAGGAATCAGGATTGACTCCTTCCTCGTACTCCTTACAGTCCTTTATCTTCAATGCCACTCCCTTGTCCTTTCCTTCATAATACTTGTCGAAGAACTTTTTTGTAACCCCTGATTGCTCTTTTGTCAACTTCCAAATATATTCGGGCGTATCACAAATAATCTCTTCTATCTTAAATTCGCCGACTATCTTACTGATGGGACGGCTGGCGTAAATATATACGGTATCGACCTTTTGCTTGAAGAGAACCTTGCGGTATTCATATTTCTTCTCACCCGAGAAGATTTTCTCTACAAACTCTGGCTTAATCGACAATATAACGTTCATCTATTTCTCCTAATTCTAATATTTTGTCAAATTGAGCATCTGTCAGTTTGAAAAAGCCCCAATAATGAGGACACAAGCCAACTTGCTCTTTCATTACCTTGTTGATTACTTTCTTGGTAAAGGCGATATTATATACCATCTTGATGACGGTGAAATAATTCTTTTGCTTATACCAACCTCTCAGTTCTCGCTCATTGAACACAGAATAACGATTGGTGTATTTCACAAAGGCATCCTCATCAGCAAAGTCTTTATAAGTCTTTACTTCACAAGCGGTACATACCGAGGTGCATACGCTACGGTAGGCGGCAGGGGCTTGGTTATCACTTGTGCGATAGATGACGAGTTTGTCACCTTTCTTCAAGTCCTTGACTCCTCGCATCCAACAAATATAGATTTTGTAGATACTGTTTGTCTCAGAAACGTCTTGTATCAAGTCGTATTCCTGCTCATTATTCAAGATGGAGTCTGGGAAAAGTTTGGTATGATACTCTGGGTTGATGGAGAGTACATACTTGCCCGAACCTGCTTTCTTGACGAACGGATAATCATGTATCATATCATCAACATGATTTCTCATATCCTTTACCAAGACATACTCGCTTCTGCCGTCTGCATGATTTTTGTTAGCCACATGCGAGAAACCAAACTTCTCAAACATAGCTATCAATTTCATCAACTCATCTGTTGGGAACATGGTAACATAAATCTCTTCCACATTCTCTGCAACCGCATTCTCCATGATTTTTTTCATGAATCGCTCGCCACGAGTGGTATGGCGGCTGTCATTATCCACCTTGAATGTGCCTACCTTCAAACGTTTCTTTGCAGGAAGCACAGGTGTAACATCGGTAAGTCTTTCTTCCTCGATCTTCATATAAAGGAAGTCTTTCAACTCATCGTTTACATAATAGCAGTAGGCGGTAGCTCCTGCATCAGACTTCTTCTTATACCACTCATCAAACTCCGGATAACTTTCTCGCAATGAACCAAAGAAGGCATCTTGGAGGTCGATGTCAGAAAATCGTTTCACTTGTAAATCCATAGGTCTCAGTTTTAGATTGTTATTTATATTTTTTTATTTTATCGGGGGATTTTTCTTGCACCTTTAGCTCGGCTTGATTTGCATTTAGCGCAATGAGGTTGTTTCCACCGCTGACCTTGAAAATAACATGAGGGTCTTGACACTCCATGATATTATCAATGAGGTCATGATATTCCTTGGGCATCATCTGGCGTAAAAGACAATGCAAACGTGATATGTCGTCAAAGTGGTTCTCATTCATGAACTCTTGTGCCTTGCGGATCATGTGTAGGTGTAGGTGTAGGTATATCTACTTCATGTCGTTTGCGACCTTAGGTTACTTTCCAAAGTATCTTATGATACTTGGCGATGTATCTTAAAATACTTGTCCTTGTATCTTAGGATACTTTTTCAGGATATTTGTCGCCCTAACTGGCGAAGGGCTTTCTTGCTACTTGCCCAAGCGCTGTTGATTACCACTCGGATGTTGTCAATGGTCAGCCCCTTTTCTCATGTGTGTACAAAGGGAAGGAGGAGGGATATAAAACTCTGCTTGACGATGAGTTCATCCGTGAGGGACGACCCTTGCTGACGCATGGTTGCCACCACCTCGCCCAAATCTCTTGCAGTCTTGCAGGAGCGGAAGAGGGTGATGTAGCCTCGCAAGGATTCCACCTTATTTATATATATAGAAAAAGCCCACTACGCCTAAGCAATGTCCTTGCTTGAATGCTCATAATATTTTCAGGTGGATAGAATAGTTGTGATTAGAACAGATATTCGTATTGCGACAATATCTCCTGATAGTCATTTTCGTATCTGGTCTTGTCGTTAGGACTGATATAAGGACTTTTGATAATCCGTTCCATTTCTTGGAGTACCTTGCCTCCTTCACGCATGATGGGGTCGAGGTTTTCCTTGAATTGCTCGATAAATGGGGCATAGTAGTAGCCAATCTCCTTGATGATAAAGGTATAGGTATTCCATGCCTTGTTGATGTCCATGCGTTTTTGTGTCAACTCTGCCAACACATATTCTCGCAGGTAGTCGATGTTTTCGGCTTGGACAGCGACCTCATTAGCTGTTTTCACAGGGTGGAAGTAGCGGTCGATGATGGCTTCTCGCTCTTGCAGATTACGCTGGTAGAATGGATTGGTATCTGTTGTTGATGTGCCGTTTGGCTCCACTTCCTCAAAGTGTTCGGCATGGACACCTGCAATGGTAACGCTGATACCACCCACATCCATCACAAGACGACGATCTCGGTTGATGCGGATGACATAGCCTTCCAATCCTGCCAATTCTCCACTGGTGATACGGAGCAGGATGCGGTTGCGGGCATAGTAATGGAATGGTTTAAGCAGGAAACGGATGCGTTCAGGCTCAGTCTCGTTGACACGCATGAATGGTCGCATCTGTAAATCTTTAATTTCTGCCACTTTGCCCGTGCTACAATTCTTGCACAGATGAGTGCGAGGGAATTTCTTGTCAAGATAGGTTTGTATCTCTTCGGGAAAACCTTGGAAGAAGACAAGTCCGCTGACAGTCGGTATTTCTTTGTGCTGCACTTTCTGCTTGCCCATTCTCTTGAAATACCTTATAGTTTTATGCACAAAATATGTTCTACCGTCTTTGGTCAACTGCGCTTCCATGCCCTTCACTTTGCTATGATGCACAAAGAGATACGACCATGTGGTTCCGTCCGATTGAAGACACTTCTTTACCTCTGAACCAGTCTTTACGTCTGGCTCAGTAAAGTGGTTGCCCTCTTGAGAAACACGTTTCTCGTCGGTTGTAGAAAAAGAATTCGTACCATCCGGTTTCATAAATTCTGCTCTACTTTATGTAATTAGCTACAACCATACATGATAGTTGTGAAAGCCTAGTCAATTTGTTATTGTCGTGCATAATCTTAATCGTATTTATGAGTATCAGACATTACAGCTTTTGCATATGTATTTTACATTCGTTACACTTTCTTCTTATAAAAGAGTGAACTCGCTACAAAAATACGAAAATTAGTTGGATTACATGTCAGATTTTATCATTTTCTGTTAGTCATTCTAAAAAAATCACGCAAATGTTTAGCAAATCTGCCTTGGATGATTTCTCCAAGTGGCAGATTTGCACTTGTTTCGGCTGTTTTTGCTCTTTTATAAGAAGAAAGCGTGAAATTTGCTAAACATTTCCCCCATCATTTCGGGATGGTGTAAATGCTACCATTTATTTACAAATCTTTTAAAATCCTTTGATAAAATCCTCACGCTCAGCAATCTGAAAACTATTTTTCATTGCACTCGCTTAATCGGATTTTTCTTATAATCCGTGCGTTGGCTTCGTTGATGGTTGCCATGTCTAACGACTGTAAGTAAATCTGTGTGGTCTTGAAGGAGTTGTGCCCCATACCCTCGCTGATGGTGGCTATCGGTATGTTCATGTGCAAGGCTACGCTTGCCCAGGTATGGCGTGCCACGTAGGTGGTGAGCGGTATCTTCAAGCCTACCATCTCACCAATTTTCTTCAGGTTATAGTTGGTGTTGTGCTCCACCTTGCGGTATGCGGTGTATGGAGAGGATTCCTTGCCTGTCAGGATGGGTAGCAGATAAGGAGAGTCCTTGGTTTGCTCGGCATATTTGTCGATGATGATTTGCATCGGTTTCATCCACTCAATATTGAGGTTTTGGTGGGTCTTGCGACGGTTGTAGTTTACCATACTACATTTCAAGTCTGTCTTCTTCAGAAATGCCATATCTACGAATGCCATTCCACGCAGATAGAAACTGATAAGAAACAGGTCTCGCGCCTTGTCAAGGGAGAAACCTCTTGGCAAGTCCAATTTCTCTATCTTGCGAATTTCCTTGACAGTAATGGCACGTTTGGCTGTTCTCACGTTAGCGGTCTGCACGTGAGAAAAGATATCATTTGGTGGAGCTTGCCCTGCTTCCACCGCCTTGTTGTAGAGGGTGCGGAGGGTTCGCAGATAGAACGCTACGGTGTTTTGTCCGACACCTCTGTTCCATAGCCATGCCTGATACATTTCCATCATCTCGCTTGTCATTTGTGAGAAGGTAAGGTCTTCATTGCCACGAAACTCCATGAAACGGTTGGCAGCACTGACATAGTTACTCTTGGTGCCGATGCACTGCATTTGTTCTTTCTTGACTATCTGCTGGCGAAAGAAAGCAAAAACGCTCTGGCTCGATGGCAGTTGCTGTATCTCCTTGGCTATGTCGTCAATAGTATAAGAGATGCCCTCTGCATCCTTATCACGGATGATACGCTGCATCTGCTTCACCTCCCAATCTGTCTGCGACTGGATTAGCTGTAGATGTGCCTGTCGGTTGTTGCGGTTAGAAACAATGATAGCCGACTTCTTGTCGTTCCACTCCTCTGGAAAGACATGATAGTCGGTACTAATCCAGCGTAGACTGCGCTGATGGATGAGGTGATAATACAATGTGCCTTCCTTTCCTGGCACCGAGGATGCACGGAACTTTACTTTTACTGTTGCCATAATGCTAACTTTTTTATTTGTGAATAATGTTGCTTTTTAGTTATTTACGCCTTATTTATATATGTAAGCAACGGTATGGCAAGTATGTTTCTTTCGCCTTGCTCTATTTTCTGCAAGAGTCGGCTCTTGGGGAATTTTCCATTCCCTAATATCTTTTTAGAACTTTTAAAAACACCAACAGATAGTATCTGATTATAAATACGTAATTTTGCGCCACAAATAATGGTAAGCAAAAAAAATATGAAAAGAAATCTTATGTACGCTGCACTCTTGGCTGCAGCATTGATGGTGTCTTGCAATGGCAAGAACACCGCACAGAACGAAGCGAACACCGATTCGACAAGCGTAACTGACACAACAGCTGCCGAAAGCGTAGACCTCGCTGCCGTTGCCGGCACATACGAGGGCACACTACCTGCAGCCGACTGCCCGGGCATCAAGACCGTGCTCACTATCAACGCCGACAGCACATATCAGCTCAAGCAGGACTATATCGACCGCAAGGATGGTCACGACGAGGCAAGCGGCGTGCTGGAGGTTCTCGACAACAGCGTACTGATGCTTGTTCGCCCATCGAGCGGCGAGCACACTTTCTACAAGGTTAAGGACAACAGCAGCGTAATTATGACCGACTCGCTCGGTAATGAGCCTGAGGGTGAAACAGCCAAACTGTATGTGCTGACAAAGAAGTAAGCCGAACGTATGAATATTCTCGAACTATCACAAACCCGCTTCTCGGCACGCAAATATACTGACGAGCCGATAAGCGACGACGACTTAGCATACATCCTCGAGTGCGTGCGACTGGCTCCGTCGGCTGTCAACCGCCAGCCGTGGAAGTTTGTCGTCGTGCGCAGCAAGGAGGCTAAGGAACAACTCTGGCAGGCGTACAACCGCGATTGGTTCCGCACTGCTCCGCTCTACATCGTGTGCATGAAGAACAACAGCGAGTGCTGGACACGCCGCTACGACGACAAGCAGCACGGCGACATCGACGTGGCTATCGCTACCGAGCATCTGTGCCTCGCTGCTACGGAGCGCAACCTCGGCACTTGCTGGGTGTGCAACTTCGACACCGACATCATGAGTCGCCTCTTCCCTTCTGCCGACTTCGAGGCTGTGGCAATCATCCCCGTCGGACACATCGCCGAGGATTGTCCGCGCGCCGAAAAGAAGCGTAAGGCTATCGAAGAGATTGTTGAAGAAATCTGATTCTTCAAGAACAGTACGCTATTAATAGCACAAATGTTTACAGATAACTTATAAAATAATCATAACGTTTAATTGACAACAATAATAAATATATTTTAGCATTATGTCGCACACTATATAGTGTGCGACATTTTTATTAAATTAGTTTTACCAAACAGCAATATTACTTATTAAATAAAATGTATCAGGTCGCATATTACACGTACATTCATCAAGTCTTTACACTACAGCAGTAGAGTTTTATACACACACCCACATAGGGCGTAACTTTTCAATATGAGGCCGACAAAACATACGAAAAGTTCCAATCCACGCACCCACATAGGATGCGCCTTTGTTTAATGAGTTTGTTGGTGAGGTATTCATGTTCCAATCCACGCACCCACATAGGGTGCGCCCCCCCATGGTGCTGATGCTTGGGATGGTCGCTCTTGGTTTCAATCCACGCACCCACATAGGGTGCGACCTACCCTATTCTGAAAGCTGCTGACGAGAGAGGAGTTTCAATCCACGCACCCACATAGGGTGCGACTCTTTTGATGCTTCCGGTATCGGTCAAACTTATTTGTTTCAATCCACGCACCCACATAGGGTGCGACATCTGGTGGCAACAGTAATTCAGCATTTATCACAGTTTCAATCCACGCACCCACATAGGGTGCGACTCCTATACGGTCGTAATAGTCGTAGTTGTCGAACTTGTTTCAATCCACGCACCCACATAGGGTGCGACAGAAAAATTATATATTATGTGTATAGGATATATGTTTCAATCCACGCACCCACATAGGGTGCGACACGCGCAGGAGACTGCGCATTACCCATAATTGAAGTTTCAATCCACGCACCCACATAGGGTGCGACTCGACCCTGCCAAATGTCACGAATAGACTGCATGTTTCAATCCACGCACCCACATAGGGTGCGACTCAATTTGCCGTGCTCATTATCACTATCAAAAGTTTCAATCCACGCACCCACATAGGGTGCGACGTGCAGTTGTTGGTGATAATTTCATTAATTCTTTGTTTCAATCCACGCACCCACATAGGGTGCGACGCACGTTATTTTGTGCCTTTCGTATCTTCTGCTGTTTCAATCCACGCACCCACATAGGGTGCGACATCTGTTTGTGCACTCTGTTGTGTATCGTAGTGTTTCAATCCACGCACCCACATAGGGTGCGACCGCTTAGGGTAGTATGTTTCAAAATAAGCCTTATGTTTCAATCCACGCACCCACATAGGGTGCGACATTTTCATCATAATTATAAGAATAACGACCACGGTTTCAATCCACGCACCCACATAGGGTGCGACCAGAAACAGATAATAGAATACTTTGTGCAGGCAGTTTCAATCCACGCACCCACATAGGGTGCGACTCAAATACTTATGGACATGGGCGTTCGTTTGCCGTTTCAATCCACGCACCCACATAGGGTGCGACATATTCGGAGCTTCTTTGTCTGCTTACCTCCGGGTTTCAATCCACGCACCCACATAGGGTGCGACTTGGTTCCGGCAGCGTCCTTTTCGAGAACAGTCTTGTTTCAATCCACGCACCCACATAGGGTGCGACTGCAGATTGGTGCCCTCTCGATGTCGCATTTCTTGTTTCAATCCACGCACCCACATAGGGTGCGACTTCGTGTGCCTTCAGCTGAGAATGTTTTAATTCAGTTTCAATCCACGCACCCACATAGGGTGCGACATTTCAATTCTGTACGATAATCTGGACGTAATGTTTCAATCCACGCACCCACATAGGGTGCGACCTCCAAAGAGTTACACGGTTTTTACCTACAGGAGTTTCAATCCACGCACCCACATAGGGTGCGACCTACGCCTTGTGCAATTGCACTCGCTTCTCGAAGCGTTTCAATCCACGCACCCACATAGGGTGCGACCTGGCGGTATGCTTTATTGCAGTAAGTATGTTTTGTTTCAATCCACGCACCCACATAGGGTGCGACGAAACCTTTAAAATCTTCTTATGACACATTCGATGTTTCAATCCACGCACCCACATAGGGTGCGACACACACGAGGTACTGAAACATCACTATAAGTAAGTTTCAATCCACGCACCCACATAGGGTGCGACTAATGCAAAGGTAGCGTTTTTGTCGCTATTTCACGTTTCAATCCACGCACCCACATAGGGTGCGACTTAAAAACTTTAAGGGTTTCAGCGTTTAACTTATGTTTCAATCCACGCACCCACATAGGGTGCGACACACATTTTTTTCTCGGCACAAAGATAGAAAATAGTTTCAATCCACGCACCCACATAGGGTGCGACCAGTGCTTTTGACATGAATGAGGATTATGACAGTGTTTCAATCCACGCACCCACATAGGGTGCGACTTAACTTGCTCAAATAACTTACCACCATTCGGACTTGTTTCAATCCACGCACCCACATAGGGTGCGACTGGAAACACCCATTTCGATACAACGATTATATAAAGTTTCAATCCACGCACCCACATAGGGTGCGACTATATCCTCCGTCAACATCACCGCCCAATGGCTGTTTCAATCCACGCACCCACATAGGGTGCGACTCAGACGCAACAGGCAAATCTACACTCTTAACAGTTTCAATCCACGCACCCACATAGGGTGCGACATTTCCGTGTCCTGCCAATCAATAGTACGATAAGGTTTCAATCCACGCACCCACATAGGGTGCGACGGGGGTTGCCTCATATCCAAGAGCATCAAATTCAGTTTCAATCCACGCACCCACATAGGGTGCGACGGAGTGACCTCATAACCGAGAGCATCAAATTCAGTTTCAATCCACGCACCCACATAGGGTGCGACAACTGTTAACCTCATCAAAAGTAATGACGTTATGTTTCAATCCACGCACCCACATAGGGTGCGACCAGAAGCTGAGCGTAAACACGTCGAAGCACAAAAGTTTCAATCCACGCACCCACATAGGGTGCGACCGTGTATTCAGCAAATGTCTGAATATCACTCTACAAAGTTACAATTTTTGCGGAAGTCTTCAAAATAACACAATTAAAACATTGATATTTCTATAAATAAGTATAATTCATTGATTACCTGCGTGTGCGAACCTATTAGCATTTTATGCAAAGCTAAAGGTTCGCACCTTGTTATATGATTAGGTCTCCTGTAAAGTCTATTCCAATATCTTTTCCTATTGTTTTCACCTTATTTTTCCAATTTTTCCCTAACATATAAAACCTAATACTATCTTGCTCCGTATCTATAATACCATTGAGCTTATTTTTCAATATTACATACTGAGTTTCTGTTAGAATACATTCAAAAACAGAATTTTGGACACGTTTCCCATAATCTATACATGCCCTTGCTACATTACGTAATCGTTTCGCACCATGAGGTGATGTGATATTTACATCATAAGTAATTAGTACAAACATAAGCTACTTGATTAAAAATACGGGATAATCATCAATATCCTTACGGATAAATCTCGCCAACAACATTGATTGAATATAAGGAAGAAGCCCTATACTTACTTTCTCATTCAGATAAGGGTGAGTTATCTGCTCCTTTTTCTTATTTTGCCAAGCAGAAATTATGGTCTTACGACAGGAATCTGTCATAACAATGCCTTCGTCACCCTGCTTGATAAAATCCTTTATTGTGATTTGTTTCCTATTTATTAAAGACAAAACTAATCTGTCTCCTAAATATGCTCTTAATTCCTCCATCATATCCAATGCCAATGATGCGCGTCCCGGTCGTAACGTATGCATAAAACCAACATATGGATCTAAACCTACAGTTTCCAAAGCTGCCGTCATATCATTACATATCAGAGTATATATGAAAGAAAGCAAAGCATTGATAGCATCTTTGGGAGGGCGACGATTTCTCCCCTCAAACACAAAATCTTCTTTTTGATTGAGTAGAAGACGAGAGAAAACACTGAAGTAATAAGTAGCAGCTTCTCCTTCTATACCTCTCACACTATCAATCGAATCTGCATTCAGAACCTTTCTTTTACATCTTAGCAATTTCTCTGCAACCTCTGCTATATCAGCATCATCTCCATTGTCACGAATAAAACGACGCAGAATATTACGGTAGTTCTGAATTTTTCCTCCGATGAATAGCTTGCTGATATGTAATGCATAGTTTGGTTCATCAGAATTTTTATATTGTGCTTTTCTTAGCAAAACGTTTCCTTTTGTCGGTCCTTGAGAACGACTTATGTATCTTCCCTGTGGTGAAAGGAAAGTTAGAGACACATTATTGTCAGCGCATAGTTTCATGAGTCCCGGGCTTGCACCCATGTATCCAAAGGTTACAATTTGTTCTATATTGTGAATAGGAATTCGGAATATCTCGTTTTGTTTAACGGATACTACTACATTAAGCCCGTCTTTGCTGAGATAGGCTTCAGGTGTGGTTATGTATAATGTGTTAAGTAATATCCTCATATAGGTTATTGTTTAAATAGGTTGACACTTTTACGCAATCATTCATCTCCGGCATACATATATTTATTAACGAACAATTCTTGCAATGACGCTGTTTGTTGGCTTTTGGCAATTCACCGGACTTGAAGACCTCGTGCATTTGCTTGGCACACCGAATGGTGGTATTTCTCAACGATTCAGAAATAGAGATAGTTTCTCTACGCTTTACTTCATCATAATACAAAGCTCCGTATGGGATGTTAATGCCATACATCTCCTCCAGGCACATTGCCTGTGCTGCCAATTGCACCTCGTCCCTTTCATCAGGTTTAGGATGTCCTCTTTTATATTCCACAGGGTATAGCTTCCAGTAACCTTTGTATCGGTTATGAGTAATGGCATCTTCTGCTGAATCAGTAGGAACAAGTTCTACCGCATCCGTTATGCCATATAGTCCCAATTCTTTTGAGGCAATATGAAGAGAGCGAAGCGTGATGACATCACCATTTTTCTGACGATAGAAGGGATTGTCTACGTTCTTGTGCAGAATCTGACCTTCTGTCGTCAGTTTGTTTTCAGCCCATTGCTGTTCGATATGTATCAAAGCCCATTGTCGGGGACAGAACATAAAGTGCTGTATCCCCGACAACATGAGCATTTCGTCTTCAGTATACATGATGTTATACTAAATCAATTCTTCAACGGTAACGCCGTTAGGAACAGAGTCCTTGTCTATCGAAACAACATAGTCGCTGAACGATCTTGGTGCGGCTTCCGTATTCTTCTTGATTTTCACCAAGTCGAACAATTTGTTGGCTGGAGCATTGCCAAGAACCGAATCGTGACGGAACACGATGAGTTTCTGTGCGCTCATCAGTCCACGTGCAGCAGAACGGTCCACGTCGAACATGTTCTTTAATGCCTCGAAGAATAGCTCCAAGTCTTCCTCCGAGAAGCCCGTTTGCTTGGCAAGACTTGCTGAGATAAAACCATGGCAGACATAGAGCCCGTAAGGAACTGTAGCCTTGCGACCCATAGTTCGGTTGTCGCCATTTTGTTTTTCTGCTTCTTTTTCTGTAGCCACAGCCATTCGGGTGATAGAATGTTCTGCTGTTGCTATTGGATCAATAGAACGAGCAAAGGTAAACTGGATGGGGCCTCTTACCTGACCAGCATTCTTACCCGTGGACATGACCGCTCCGAATGTACGGATGTCATAATAATTCTTGCACATGAATAGACGAGCTGCTGCAGTCTTGTCTTTAGCCTTCTTCACATCTTCGTCATCATGAGCCTTGTCTATCTCGCTGTTAAGAACCGCCTTCTCCTTAATGAAGATATCATAACCGTCTGACAAATCTTTTGCTACTTGAACGTAGTTGCGAACTTTGCGCTTCAGGCAAACGTCTGTTACCAAGCCCATTCCGGTCTCAGCATCAACACGAGGAAGGTTTCCTGCATCAGGATCACCGTTGGGATTACCGTCCTGTACATCAAACAGGTAAACGAAATCGATTCTGTTATTAATTTCAGCCATATTGTTTATAATTTAAATGTTATTATTTTAGTTCTTGTTTTCATCTTCTTTTTTAGTAAAGAAGTCTTGTCTTTGGTGGTAGTATCCTATAAAGAATCTGCCTTGGTCTTGAAGGTCAAGATGTGCAGGGAAGCCGGTTGCAGGAATCTTGTCGATGATTTCTTGCTTCATCTTCTCATAGAATATTTTTCTGCTTTCGTTAGTCAGTTTCTCCATGTGATGGTAAGAAAGATTGAGGATAGTGGCAAACACCGAAGCAGGTGTTGCACTTGCAGCATTCATGTATCTTTCACAAATGCTTCTGATTCCATTTGCATCTTCTTGAATCTTGTCAAGAACTGCAAAGAGGCGACCGCAGAGGTAACCTTGATTTGTGTTACTTTTGTCTAACATAGTGTTTATCTTTTTATTGTTATCATTTATTCTGTTAAGATAAGCTTTAATGATTGCCATACGAGCTATGCGAATAGCGTTATTATCTTTATTTCCTGACTCTGCTCTTATTCTGCGGATGCATGCTGAGAACAACGTGAATGGATATGGTGTTCCTTGAAAGATGCTCTTGACAACAGCCTCTGGTAGGTTAGGTGTAGCTTCAGATTGCTTTCCGTTAAGAGTGACAGCTGCAAGCATGCTCTTTATTCCCATATATGGTTTCCCGTCTTTACGAGTATCTATAATCTCCATGTCGTCAAAATGACGAAGAATCTTTTCTGCAAATTCTTTTAAAGAGCATTCAGACCAATACACAACGGCAATTCTGGCAGAGTTTGGAGCGAGTCCAAGTATATAGAAGCGGTCGTCCAATGAAGTCTTCAAAGTTCCAGAATAAATGGAAGTAAAGACTTTACGCACTTGCTCTATTCTTGCATTTGGGTCATCCTGCTCTTCGTCTGCAAAACCTAATAGATCGAACAGACTCTCTTCCGTCTGTTCTGCTGCCTCGGCATTGGAAGAAGCCCAAAAAACGAAGGTACGATTACCTACACCAAACTTGTTATGCGACCCTTTTTGCAGCATAGCATTAAGAGCTGTGGTATAGGCAAATTCTGCATCTTCACTAATTTGAGCATTGTAGCCCTGTTCTTTTCCATAAGAGTCATAACCGCGATCTGTTTTAAAAGAAACTAAAGGACCCGTATCTTTTGTTAATTTTATTGTGGTATGAAGTCTTGCAATTAAGTTATTCTGCCCGGTTATTAAACATGTTCCATTTATGCCAACATTATTTTGATTCAAAACTAAATCCCATACAGCCTTGTTTTCTGCTGCAATCTTATACTCACCTTGTAACAGAAACGATATGTTTTTGTTGGACTTACGCATTTCTTCGTATAATGGATCATTTTTTATCGTTTCTTCTATGTCATCATTGTTTTTATAGAATTTGGATATTGCGTCTAAATAGCTGTCATTAATCGTACGCTCTTTAAATGTTTCTATCATATTAATGAAAGTTCTATTTTTTTTAGAACTTTCATTTGAACCTCCAATGACGTATTCATAATTGTCCCAAAGATGATTTGGAACGTATTTTTTACCACTACGCTTAATCGTTTGTAATACAACAAATGTTTGAGCGGTCTTTTTATCTTTCATTCTACTTTCTATTCTAATGAAAGAACCATCTTTATCTATCACGATAAGGTAGCCTATTTCCTTTTGTTCTAACCCCTTTCGGGTTAGATTTCCGCATCTGTTATAGTAATCGTATAATGCTTTTAGTATCATCTTAAAATCTCCTCACTATTTATTGGTGGAACAATTATTACGCCATTTTTCATTTGTGGACGATAGAACATAGGCTGGATGTTCTTCGGGTCTTGGAAATCCATGTCATAGAGCATGATGCCAAGATCTTTTGTGCCTCCCTGCTCTTCAGATATAGGAGGAGTCAAAGCTTCGTCATCTGAATTAACCAAGCGGAATGATGCCGAGAATTCGCGAGTGCCAAGATAAGGTTGGTTGAAGCATTGTCCCTTGCTTGCTCTTCGTTCAAACATTTGATAGTATTTCATCGGATTCTCGTCTTTGCCGGGTTCGTGTAAAAACAAGTCTCTCTCAATTTTTCGTTTGGCAACAGAACGGTATTCCATTTTTGCCCAAATCCGATAACGAACATCCTTGAGCAATAAAGAGTTCTTTTGCTGGCGTTTGTCCTCAATAAAGATGACAGACTTGCCGGCAACAGCACCAACTTCATTTCTTCTCACCGATGTCCATTTGACAGGATTTAGTACTTCTATTTTGGTTATTTGCCAATGTATGGCAGGTTTCCAGAATATGGCTTCGAATATGGCACGTGCTGCCGACGGTGTAATAACATCATAGCTGACGCGCTCCACTTTAAGTTCTGGGCGGGTGAAGCAAGCCATATCGCCCCACACCTCCAAACAATATTCTCTGTCTGTATGTTCCATATTATTATTTATCTTTATTGTATTAATATTTCATTTGCCCAATTATTGTCGGTTCTAAGTCCAATATGTTCATCATACTGTTGTTCAATAGTTCGTTAAAATTTGAGATAATGGCTAAGCAGCTTTACGTTGCCAGCCAAAGAGTTCTTTGATAGTATGAC
>ENA-UERY01001081-UERY01001081.1-human-gut-metagenome-genome-assembly--contig:-NODE-1081-length-18574-cov-6.825215_pt1 | contig 18574 bp, 22 predicted proteins | sample MGYA00242989_ERZ507990 | MGnify/ENA primary metagenome ERZ507990 (study PRJEB26167, sample SAMN06115529) | human gut metagenome | host: Homo sapiens | place: China:Fujian | collected 2015-08-26...
CCAGCCGATGAAACAGACCTTACGCGAACGTGGTAATTGCCTGCATAAATACCTTCAACATCAATTTCAGTGCTTGCCGTCTGCGGCGTGTTGTTCCAGTTTCCGTTATCCTTGCGCCACTGCATTTCGTAAAGGCTCGCGTACTCTACCTTATCCCAGGTAACAAGCATTGTTTCAACGCTCATGCCCTGAACAACTCGCGAGTAAGACGAAACTTTTACGTTTTCAGGTGCAAGCAAAACATCAGGAGGTACAACGCTTGTTGGCCTGTCGTCGATGTTTACGCCGTAGTCGATTTCATCATACTTGTTCGGATCGTACTCAACCGCCGTGATTGAATAAGTAAACTCTTCATCGTTATCACCGCGAGAAATACCCGTAACAACGTATTGCTGCAAAGCTACGTCAGTGCGATCAATTGCAAACACGGTATCAGGATGAACGCTAAAGCCAAAGCCAATGTTAAGCTCAATAACTTTTCCGTCGCTACTTACGTTTGCGATAGTGCGTTTTACTGGCTTCCCGTCCGGCTTGTTGATCATGATGAAATCACCAGGACGCGCGTCAACCTTAAACTGTGTGAACACCTGCGCACCTTGAACCTCTGCGACACGACCGGAAAGATTCAGTGTAAGAGCACTTGAATAGAAGTTATCGGCAATAGCGATAACGTCACCAATCATCGGGATCATGCCCTCAAGCCCGGTTGCAAAGTTTACAGTTGTGCTGCGCAAGTTGGTTTTAAGAATCCAGCGCCCACGGCGGTTTGCCTCACTGCGTCGCGTACATCCGATCGCTGTAATGCTCGTTGGATTGTAACCAAAGCGTAAAGCCGCCTCCGTGTCAAACACCCCTTCAACGTCCTGCTCGTACATGTTTTGTGCATCGTCGAAAGTAACGTTGCATTGCGTGTACATGCTTTTCTCGCTGGCAAACGTGTAATCAAAGTTACCGTTTACAACGTTGTCATTCGTGAAGATGTAAGCCGGATCGCGTGGCCTATCAACGATGATTGAAAGGCTCTCGCCATTCCAAAAGCTCATGCCTCGGAAGATTGAGCAAATATCGCGGATAAGCTGATACGCTTCAATCTGGCTTTGAATCACAACATCACACAGATAGCGCGGCTCTGTTCCGCCTTTTCCGTCTGGAACCATCTGATCGCAATATTGCGCGGCTTCGTAAATGCTCCACTTATCCAGTGCAATTCCTAACTCACGCTGATCTAATCCGTAACGCTGGTTAACGATTAGGTCATACAGAACGAAAGCCGGGTTATTAGTCCAGGCCTTTTTCCAGATTCCATCCCATGTGCCGGAATACGTGCGGCTTTCTGGATCGTAGTTTGTCGGAACGTTTACGATCTTCCATTTCTTTTTAATCGCGATGTTTGGGATCTGGTTAGGGAATAATTCAGAATTGAATTCCACATAAACAAGACCAGTTAACGGATATCTAAATTTAGCGTCTACCACTTCCGCATAGCTATGAAGCTGAATTTTATCAACCACGTTTATCGTTGTGCTATCCGGCGTAATACGACTTACACGCAATAAAACGCGCTCGTTAAACGCTGGTAAATCAATTCTCCTTGCTCGGTCATACCCGTTAGTTGTTTTTCCGTCGATAACGTCAGTTAATACACGCTCATATGCTGCTCCATCAACCGCCATATCAACCGCCCACTGTACGCGCACACCTACTTTATCGCCGTCATTTTCCTGGGTTACGCCTGTTGGCATCATAATCTTAACGCGAATTGCGGAAAGGTTATTATTTGTAACGGAAATAACGTAAGGTGTATCTTTCGTGATATCGCGAGCTAGCGTAATTTCGCTTGAGGTATCAGTGAATCCCTTAATATATTCTTGATCCTGTGTGCCTGGTCGAAATTCAGCGGTAACGCCGTTATAGTTTCGCGATCCGTCTGCGTTTTCTACTGGAACGTTATCAAGATACAAATTCTTTAAGGAGAATTCTGGATCGCATTCTCCATCTGATACAGCCAGAAGAATTTTAATCTTGTCAACGGAAATAAGGTTATCTGGCATTTCATACGGGTTTTTAGGTTTAGAACCGCCGCCCTTACTGCCGCTTACCACATATTCATTCATGAGTTTTAACCTTTTGTGCTGTTTATCGTGTTGCCATTATACGGACGTAAAAAAACCCGCGCAAGGCGGGTTTGAGATTAAACTTTATCTTCTGGATATGCGCCAGCGGAGAATATCGCACCACCTACAGTGCGTAGGCCATACGGTAGCGGGATCGGATTACCTGCCGCCGTTGTGTTCACAGCGCCGCCGAATGCATAGCTAGGCGTGTTCTCTGCACTCTGCGGAGCCATTCGAGAGCCTCCAACCTGCGGGGAAATCATCTGCATTACTCCGCCAAGTACCATTGCACCGCCCATCATGAACGCAGACGACGCAAAAGCACCCATTGCAGCCAATGACGCACCACCAGTAAAGAACGCCGTAGCCATGATTACAGCGCCAAACACAACGTTAAATAAACCGCCAGATTTCGAACCAGACGGAACCGGGATGATTCGAATTTCTTTAGCCATTTGCCAGGTCTTTTCGTTGTTGTGGTTTACCTCTTTTCCGTCAACGATAACCGCAAATTTCATTCGTGATCCGATCTCACTCTGCATGAAGTCTTTGAACCCTTCAACCTGTGAGGATAGCGCCCGGATTGCCTCCGGGTAGCTGTCAACCGCGAACCGATGGAAAACACCAAAGCGACGACCCAGGGAGCCGGATAACTTGATTTGTTTGATTGTCTCGCTCATTTTAGATCCTTATGCCTGCAAATCATTTTAGTGTGTTCTTGATACCAGCCGGAATATATATCCTCTCGCGACAACTTACCAAATGCGTGATGTAGGATCTTGTTGTCACCTAAATAGATTCCTGCGTGATTCCAAACTGGGGATTGTAATTGCATGATTATCATATCTCCAGGTTGTGGCTCCTGATTGGTTTCAACAAAACCCTCTTTGATGTAATTATCCTGATACAGATTTTCTCCGTGTTCCGGCTTCCACCATTCGTAATGCTTGCGGAAATCGTTAAGGAAAATCCCTTGCTCTTTATGCCAGGCCATAATAAGCCCCCAACAATCAAAAGAGCCTAACGACCAGGGGCGACCAATCAGCGGCCTAGCTTGAGGCTCGATAATTCTCATATCTCCCTCCGGCCAGGAAACAATAACCCAAGAAACAGCCATTTCGTCACAAACGCATAAATCATGAACGCTCGGAATAGTGCTTGCCCCGTCTCCGCAATGACTATGAACTATTGCGATCGTTTCCCAATTCGGATTATCTTCAATTTCAGCGTACTGCACCGCATCCATCAAGAAATTATTTTCTGGATCGTCATGCACATTATCAACTCTGTGATATTTCTGGACACGTGATTTTTGAGTAACAACCCCGCAAGCCTCGCGTGGATATTCTTCTTGAACGTGCTGCATGATTTCAAGTTTGATTTTTGGTGAAAGCATATTAACCCCTTATTGGTTTTTTCGTAGCAGTGAAGCAACCGCCGCGCCGCCAAAATCTAATTCTTGATCAGCACCGAAACGCAATTTACAGGCGTTAACAGTTCCGGCGCAAAAGTCCAAAGATGGATCTGTTACAGGCTTATTGTCTTTATCAAACATAGCCGAGCCATTATACCCGCAACCTTTGCCTGTGCGATACCAACCGCGCATAGCCCAATAACAAACGCTTTGAGTAATTCGCGATGGGATCATAATTCCATCCATATCATAAGGCGATGTTAAATCAAATCTTACAGCGGTTTGGTTTACATAGTTCGGGCGCTCAATATAATAAATCAGCTTGCGATAAGCACCATCCTGAATAACTCCATCATCACCCAATAGATCGGCTGGTGCAATCCAGAAAGTTACTTTTGCTTGCATCATTCCGTTATATTCTCGCACCAAAGCAGAAACACGGCTATCAAGGTTTGAGATCGTTAATTGCGGCTTATCTGCTTTGCCGTTACTGGTAAAGTTAATTCCAGAAACACCAAACGGACGCGCCCCGAATGTTTCACCCTGAAAGATAATATCTTTCGGCGGTAGCTCTCCGGTTTCACGTGCGATCATTAATTCCTCCGGCGTATAGGAGATATTTTCCGCATGGAAGCAATATTTGCGCGCCCCGAACTTTGATCCGTCGATTTCAACTAACGTTACAATCTCGCCAGGGTAAAGGCTTTGTAAGCAGTTACCAAACTTTTCTGTTACTTTTACGGTCATAGAAACCCCCTTTGTTTCGCTTATTATCGCACAATAAAAAAGCCGCGCAAGGCGGCTTTGTGATTAAGTCATAGATGTGAATTGTTCCTCAAACGTGCATCTAATTTCCTGCACATCTGGCGAAATTGGCGACGCTGCAACCGTCCCACTTTTTACCCGGTACAATCCTAAAACCCCATCTGGAGCAACCCACAAAAACGGCTTGAGGCGGTGGCTATTCATAAAACTGAAAACATCCTTGTAATCAGTTCCAGCATACACTACTGAATAGACACGGCGCACCGTGTTAAATCCAGAAGATGCAACCTGTTTATAACCGTTACCGAAAACAACCTCCCTGTCGTTGTTCTCGGTGGTTAACGCCCCGCCGCTATTTTGAATTTGTGTACACCACTTAAATTCATCAAGCGCCATTATTACCCCCTTTTAGCCATTACAAACTCGTAAATTTCGCCGCCTTGTGTGCAAGCGCGTTTCATCATTTCCGTTACAATCATTCTAACGCCAGTTTCCATTCCTTTCGGATCGTTGCCGTTATTGATATCAACGTTGATATCACCGAATGACACGGAAGAACCGCCGCTAATTGTACCACTACCGCCAACCGATGTACCAACTTGACCGCCGTTAGCGTAGCCGCGCATGAGTCGGTAAAGGTTTTTAGTTCCGATCCGTTGAGTTGCTTCTTTGGTGAAAACGAACTCACCGCCGTGAACAATGCCTTTTGGCTCGTACTTGCCGCCGTCGCCAGTGTAGCCGCCAGTTGCAAAGCCGCTTAACAAGCTACCCATTGTGATTGCTTTGCCACCTCCAAAGAAGCCGGAAAGTGAGTTAAAAATGACCATCTGCATAATCATCTTCACAATCATCTTAATGATGCTGCTAGCGAAATCTGTAAAGCTAGCTTTCCCGGTTGTCAGGAATTCAGTCATTTGATCGGTCAAACCGCTCAGTGCTGCCCCGGCAATATCACCAACTCCTGCATAAACGTTTTTTGCGTCCTCTTCATATTCAGCCCAGGCCTTTTTTGCACCTGCTAACCAGTTGCCGCGCAAGTTTTCCTCTTCCGTATAGCGCTCACGAACTTTGTTGATCATATCGTCCAGCAATGAATCATCTAAGTCGCCGCCCTGCGCTTGCCATGCCGCCTTGATTTGTGCAATTTCTTGCTCAAATGCAACAACACGATCAGATTTGCCTTGCTGCTGCTGTTTAATCGCCTCAATTGCCGCTGCTTGATCTTGAATAAACTTAACGCTGTTTTGCTCCAGCTTGTTTTTGCGCTCCTGCAATGCAATCTGATCGCCCAATTCAGCTTTCTGTTTAGCCATTTCCAGAACCGCTTTCTGCTCGTTAAGCAAGTTTTGCTCACCTGCTGTTAACTTGCGTTTGGTCTGCGCCTCTTCCAGAATCTGGATCTGTTTCTCAATACTCCATAGCGCCTTGCGTTGCTGTGAGATTACATCGTTAACAGTGCGATGTTCTTTTAGGGTTGCTAGTTGAGCCTGTAACACGTAAAGCTCTTTATCTAGCTGCTCGGAAACACTGCGCCCCGCTCCGGTGGTTTTAGCACCTTTTGCGCGTTTTTCCTGCGCTTTCTGCGCTTCGTCTAGCTCACGTTTACGGATCTGAATCAGCTTTTCAGCCTGTGCAATGGCTTCTTTGTCGCCTGATTGCTGGATTGTCTTTGCGTACTTACGCGCGTCTGCCAGGCGTTGCGTTGCGCTCGCTACCTGATCCGATGCTAAATACTCTTGCTTTATCAGGTCTACGGTTTCCTTAACCTTGCGGTTTCCCTCAATGCGAGCCGTGTTTACTTCTTCCTGTAAACGTTTGGCGTTTTCGATAATCTTCACTACTGGATCAATCGCACCGCCTAGCGCTACAGACTGTTTACCCTGATCCGCTCCGGTGTAGTAGTTTTTCACCTCTTCCGCCGCATCGCTCCAGGCGTCACGGATTCCTAACACCTGTAATCTGTGTTGCTCAATATCGGCGTTTAGCCCCCGGAAATCGCTTGAACCCTTATAACTTTCAACCTTGCGCCGCGCTTCGTCATAGCTGAAACCAACGTTGATTAATTTGTCGATTGACTCACTCGCGCCGTCAGTAGTGTTAATGAACGCTTCTGTTACTTCCTTCGCGGTCTGATTGGACTCTTTCGCAATGTTGCGAATGTTGAGCGCCAACCGATCAGCGAAATCACCAGTTAACCCTAAACCATCACGCACAGCCTCATTTGCTTCTTTGATTTCGTTTCGCGCTTTGATTATGGCAAACGCTAACGCGCCAAGGCCAGCCGCCGCAAGACCGATCGAAACGTTAAGCGGGTTAAGGTACGATAACAGAACCTTAAACGTGTTGCCGATGCCGCCGAATGAATCCTTGATTTGTCCACCTTGCTGGATCGCAACCATCCACACAGGCATGCCGGAAGCAAGCGACGTTACAACGTCAGTGATCTGCATTGGTAACATCTTCATAGCCTGGCTATATTGCCCCGCCGTGATTCCTGTTAGCTTCATCTGCTTTTCTTGCTGTCGCAAACGCTCAACAAATGGCGCGACCTCTGCGCTTACGCCTAATTGTGCGGCTTTCATCTCTAGCAATTCAGCGCGGGTTTTACCTGCTGCTGCGGCTTGCTCATGCAATGCTGCAATGAACTTTTTCCCTTCTGCCACTGCTCGCGCTTTGTTTTTTGATTCCTCCAGCGCGGCGCGGCCTTCTTCCGTTAACGCCTTTTTGGTTAGCAACAATTTATTTTGCTGCGTTTCAAGCATTGAGCCTAATTCAAAAAATGAATCATCCGGCACAATCCCTTTTTTCCAAAGCGTGTCTAATTGGCTAGCCGCTTTACGCAAGCGATCCATTTTATCAGCCGTTGGATCAATAACGCTTTGAATGTTTCGAAATTCTTTATTTTGCTTTGCAAGCTGATCAGCTAGCTCTTTAGCTCGCTGCTTTGCCACCTGCTCAGTATCAACAAAGTCCTCAACGCTTTTCTTTGCGCCGTCATTCGCCTGTTTAAAGTCCTGCAATGACTTAACGGCCTTGTTTAACTGCTCGACGTTAACGCCAAGTGTTAAACCTGCAAATTGTTCCGCCATAATATAAGCCTCCGATAAAATAAAAGCGCCCGTAGGCGCTTATTTTTTCATGTGCATCATTTCTAGCGCTTTCGCTTCCATGATACGCAAATCATTTAATGCCATTTCTTCATCTTCTATTTTATAGATTCTGAACAACATCGGCAAAACATTATAATCAAAACCGTAAGCACCAGTTCCGGCAGACCTCCATTGTGTTTGCATGGCGCAAAATACATCCCAAGATTGCATCATGCATTCATCAAAAATTACTTCCGGTGGTTCCTCTCCTTCGTAATCCTCACGGCTCAGGCCAACGGCTTCTAATTCTGCGTCTGTGGGCGGCTTCTGGTAAAAAAGATAAACCGCCCGTTTTAGTTTTTTACGCGCTGACCTGCTAACGCTGACAAGTAATGACCAGTCAGAGCAAGCGCCGCCGCCGGATAATATTCAACTAACTGCTTAACGTTTTCGTCGTTAAATTCTTCTTCCAGATCCCAACCAGTAGCAAGTTGCGTAATCATTTCAACATCGGAAATAGGATTTTCAGAAGCATATAGATCTTGAATCTCGCTAGCCTTGCGATGCTTAACGGTAAACACGATCTTACCTTCATCGCCGTTCGGCATGGTGAACTTAACAGGGAGTTTAAAATTAGGCAGTGCGCCCAGGGTAACTTTCATCTTTGCCATGTTGTTTTTCTCCGATAGCACTTTTTGTTAAAACGCGGTGCGTTTTGCTTGATAGCATTATTCTATAGGAATAAAAAAAGGGGCGCAATGCCCCTTGTGATTACTCGCTTGCTGCCAGCGACACAAAGCGACCTTTGAGCGATACGGAAAGAGAAACGGTTTCCATTTCGTTTACGGTGGTCTGCGGAATGTCGTTGAAAGAAAGAACGCCTGAATAAGAACGCATTTCTTTAGCTTTCGGTACGAACATGCGCAAGGCAGTAACGTCGCCGGACTCTTCCGCGCTACGCAGTAGCGGGTAAATCGGGTTATCGTACTCGTGCGCAAAGGTGTACGTCAGGGAGATAGCGCTTTTATAGGTCGGTAACTGCTGTTCCTGGTCGTCGCTCAGACACTGATAAGTGTAATATTGCTGTTCTCCGCCGTCCTGCGCCAGATCCTGAACGCATGGGATCTCAGTCCAGGCGGTAATCTTCGCGATGGAAGCGGTAGCGCCAGCCGGGAAAACGTTAGTGTTTGTGGTGTTGATACCTTCAAGCGTAACACTTGAGTTATTTTCAACCTCCTTAACACGCAGAACCAGGTTTAACAGCTTGCCCCAACTGGAATCGGTAACGATCACATAATCGTTAACTTTCAGGTCGTCAGTATTTGACATGGTTAGCTTTGGGTTTGCCTCGTTAGAAATTGCAGTTGCTTCCAGTGCGTCTCCGCGCGACTTCTCCACAAAAATTTGTGAACCGTTAGGCAGATGCATAATTTATACCTCTCTTTTTTCATCAAATCGAACATAGAAACGAACCGGGTAAAACCAGCCAGTTTCATATTTTTGTACAGGGTGAATTTTTGCCCCTTCATAAATATAACCAGACGATATCATTTTACCATCATCAAAGAAATCAGCAATATCTTTCGCGGTCTTACGCGCTTCATCAATGCCATAACCTGGAGGGAATATAACAGCGATCTGAACCATTCCGATATAGCTGCGACACTTCCGATCTAGTGAAAGGAAAATAGTGTCACTTTCTTTATAGTCGTATTTCAACCACGTGCCGCCGTTTTTAGGCGGAACGAAATCAACGTTTTCATATTGGATCTTATAGTCGCGCTCAAAGTTAACAGCCAGTAAGCGCCGAACGGCAAACGATAATTCATAATGCATTTTTCTTTCTCGCCTCCCTTATTGCCTCGGTCATATAAGAGCGCAATCTTACAGCCACGATCCCAAATACACCAGCGGGAGCCTGTTTTGAGTGACCATATTCAAGCGCGTTTGCATAGATTAGCATATTGGAAAAGTATATCGAACGGATAGCGCCGCCGCCGTGAAGCATGGCATATAACGCGCGTCTACCTTCCGCCTTTGTATCTGCGCCGTCTTTGTCGTACTGGTTAAGCGCATATAGTGGCGGCTTGTTCGCGGTTATCTGCATATTGCCTTTAAAGCGCCCGGTATCAACTGGAGCGGCATCAACTAACGCGCCGTGAACCTTTTCACCAAAGATTAACAGAACATCGTTTAATCCGCTCTCTACCTGCTCGATCCACTTGTTAACGTCGCCGTTAAACTGCCTGATCGAGTAGTTAGCCATGAACCGAAACCCTCCGCATAATAGGGCGATAAGCAACGGTAACACTCGTTTGCCTGATTGGTCTTGCTTCCGTGATTACGTATCGCTCGCCGTCAATGATTACATGATAACCGTTCTTTAGCTCCACTGCGTTATTAAACACGCCTAGCTTATCAGTTACCCGGATGTGTTCGCCGTCAACCTCGCGAACCTTTGGAGAACGCACCAGACCTTTAATCTTTTCAACTATTTCAGGCTTCTTGATCTCAACGCCACCAACGATGTTTACGCTTCCCTGTTGCGTGATGCAATCGAATTCCCCGTTGCCGTCGCTAAAGAAGTTGATCCCATTGGTAGCCATTCGTGCAATGCTTTCGTAATTCATCGGCAATATCTCCGCATACCAGTAGTTAAACCAAAGCCGCCGCCTTTCTTCTTGTTGAGCACTTCAAACATCTTACCCCACGGCGTTTGTCTAATTGCCTTTCCGCTCGTGTCGTCGCTTACCTTCGCGAAAGTTTGGGAAAATTCACCGCTCAGAGCGAACGAGGAAACACGCTGTGAATAGCTCTCTATGCTTTCACCTTCCTGTTTCATTGCGCCGTCAAGCGTCATTAGGTGAAGCGTATAAAGTGCAACGCCTTTAGCGTATGAATCCTTGAAATGATTCTTGCAAACGAATTCTTCCGCAAGTTCAATCCAGGCGCTCAACAATTCGGGATCGAGCATTTTAAATGCTGGTGCAAGTTTGTAAATCTGCTGAACAATTTCATTCATTTTCGTTTACCCCGTAAAGAAAAGGGGCGCATATAGCGCCCCGTTTATTAATACTCGCCGCCGTCCTCAAGCTGTGCAACGGTCTTACCTTCGTCTGGATCGGCTTTCTTGCGTTTCTTCACGCGCTCTTTAACTTCTTTGTTTGCTTCGGTGTTATCTTTGATGGTTAGCTCACCGCGAGAAATAAGAGTTTCAAAGCCTGGCAGTTCAAGCAACTTTGCGCTTACTTCAATTTCTGCATCCGGCTTAACAACTTCGCCGTCGATAATCAGATTGCAAACACCACTATTAACCAGAATCACGTTTTCAACTTTAGACATTTTTGTTTCTCCAATAAATAAAAAAAGGGAACCCTTACGGATTCCCCAAATGATATTACACGCCAGTGATTAAAACAAGGGTTAACGGGCGGTAAATAGTCAGACCAGTGCATTTAGAGGTGCAAGGCACTTTAAAGTGCAGGTCTTTTGGCTGCGCTGGCAGCATATTAAACGCTTCTGGAATCTCGATGCTCATATTCATCGGATCTTTTTCGTAAACCAGTACCGCTTTTGCCCCGGTGCCGTCATAATCTTCCAGTTCACTGATAGAATCGATGGTAATACCAGCATTCTGTTTCTGGAAGTATTGCAGATAGCTTTCAGATGTTTCCGGCATACGTACAGAAAGAACCTTACGCATTGACGGCGGAATCAGAATATTGGTGGCGCGGTGCTGTCCTTTAGTCTGAGTTTCCAGGATTTCAATTGCTTTTTCCAGTTCGTCTTGTGCGGTTTCTGGTTTTTTGGTTGCGCCGTCCATCCACTTGGTGGAAACAATTTTCGTGATGTTTGGATGATCAAACACACTAGGGATTTTGTGAGGCTTAGAGCCTTTAAATACCAGTTTGTTTACAAGCTGATCGTGTGCCAGTTGGCAAGCGTTAGACTTGCGGGTAGACAGGGATTTACCAGTGCGCTGACCTGCTTTGATTTCGTCGATGGAGATCAGATAAGCGTTACCAAGTCGGAACACTTTACCAAACTCGGAAGTCATAAGCGCGTCAACGGTTGGTAGGTCGTCGGTATAATCAGCGATGATTTTTGCGTAACCTACTTTATCGAATACTTGGTATTCAAAAGTTTTATCCGTGTCACTTAGTTCGTTAGTAACCGGGAATACACGCAGCGCGGAACCAGCCGGATATTCTTTCTCGTAAGCGGTGGAGCGGATTTTATGCAGTTCTTGAGCCGTCCAAACACCCATATCAGAGGCATCGGATTTTACGCCCTGCATTTGCAGGTGAGCGGCAACAACGTTAGCATCAAATTCATCATATTTCTTAGTGGTCATAATGTTTTCCTCACATTAAAAAGCCGTCATAATAACGGCTTTAATATAGCATTTTTTGTTAAACGTGCAACACCTTTTTGTGTTATATCTGGATAGCTGCTAAAACTCTGTTATGCGTTAGCCTGGAGAATTCGCCAGTAAAGATCCATGTTGTCTTGATCCCATCCGTTGTTATTACACCGCCACCATCAATGCAAACTGGATCGCCATTTTCTGGCAATCTGCTTTGGTCTGCCATATCTACCCATACGCGCCCGGATGTGACAACGTTAATCGCATCTCCTGAATCGTAGTGCTCTTTGCAGTATTCACTATAATCACGTAAAACGATCCCGTACTGATTGGAATTATCCGTGAAATCGTGGTTGATTATTTTATAACCATGATCAACTTTCTTAACGGTAACAGCACGACCAATCAGAGTAACGCCCTGATCGTTAATTGCTGTTCCGTCAATATTGAATAAGCTGGAATCAACCAAACAACCGATATCACACACGCCGATTATATTACTGTAATCAGTCATACCACACCCCAAAAAAAACGAAAAGGCCGGATTTCTCCGGCCTCGTTATTACTGAACCTGAACCTCGACAAGATTCAGATCCTGGAATTTGGTGTAATCACCAGTTGCGATCCAGGTTGTTTCAATAGATCCGGTTGCCGTGTCAACCTTGCCGGAAGCGTCCAGTTTAATAGCGGTTTCATAAGCTGGCGCGGATTCATCAACCGCAACCATCCATACCCGGCCTTTGGTCATTACGTTAATGCCGCCGCCAGCCTCATAAACCATACGACCATCTTTAGAGGTGGTCTGGAAGTGTGAGCGGGTAGCTACACCGTAAGCCTTGACACCTTCCGCCATTGGTTTAATTAGCTTGTCGCCATTACTATCAACGCCGCCATGCTGAACCGCCACGCCAACAAAGATTGTTACACCATCATCAGCATCAAGAACACAAGCGCCATCAATGTTATATGCGGAAGTGTCGGAAACCTGACCAGGAAGCGCTCGCGCCATATCTTCTTGATAATATGCTGGAATAGCCATGTTTATTTCTCCTTACTTGTTAAGTTTGTTAAGACGGGCGTTAGGGTTAAGAACCTGATCCGCTTCATCTTCTTTATTTGCACCGGATGCATCGCCCTTAATGGCTTTGCGCTGTTCCGCCATTTTATCGCAATTCTTCGCAAGATCAAACGCGGTTTCAATATAGGCGTCTGCTTTGTCTGCGATATCTGCGCCAGTTACTTCCTTAACGTAAGCAACCTTGATCGCTTTTTCGTCCAGGCCGTCGCACTTAATGCCTACTTCGGTTGCCACTGTTACCAGTTCGGCGCGGGCTTCTGCGTCTGCTTTGACTTTGGCAACTGCCTTTTCGATTTCTGCCGGAATACCATCAACTTTAGTTTTCAGCGCGTCGCGCTCGGCTTCCAGGCTATCAGCTTTATTTTTCGCTTCGGTTGCGGCTGCATTCAGATTTTCAATGTGCGTTGCAACTTCTTTAGGCACATCAAATTCAACCGCGCCATCGAGTTTAATTTTTACGGTCATTTCGTGATCCTCTTTTTGTGAAATATCATCAACGTCGATATCATACGGGAAATCCTGCTCGCTATCAAGATTCAATTTTGCAATTCCCGCGCGGCCTTTAAACACTAGCGCAATATGGTTTACCACGATGTTTGTTTGCAGCGCGTCAAACTTAACCCATCCTTCTGGTGGTTGTTCGCCATCTTTGAGATCTTCTTCAAAGATATATTCACCAGTTTCATTAGAGCCGTAACCAGGCTTATCAATATCGACTGACGTATAACCCACGGAAATTTCAGCGGTGCGCTTTTTCTTTGCGCTCTCAATGGCATCTTTCGCATATACGCTTAATGGAGCCTCTACGCCGATACCCGCCGGAATACCAGCGCCGGAACAACTACCAACAACAACGTCGCGCGCATTCTCAGGAGTTACAGTGACGTGACCTACTGTGATCGGTTTCCCTGCATATGTTGCCAGTGAATCAGCCTTGAACACTTCGGAAGCGGGGCGGAATTCCCGACGCTCACCAAAAGGCGTTTGATACACCTGCAAACCAATACGGGCAACAATAGGGCGGTCAACAAGAAAACCGTGTTCATCAAAATGCGCTTTCACCTGAACGGAATCAAACCGTTGCACTCTCTTCATTTTACACTCTCCCAATCTGGTTGCGCCCAACAACGGCAACCGAATTCCTCACCAGGGAAAACATGATCCGATTCAAGCGGAATACGTTTCCTTTCCCATCTTAAATGTTTTTCGCGCTCGCGATCATCTAACTGACCACGCCAAATGTAATGCGTAACATTGGCATCAATGCAACGCTGAAACATTAATGCACTATTCCACGAGCCGACTATACCAGAAACGCGCCTTTGCGCCCACACTTTATAGGTTTTGAATCTGCGCTCCATTACCGCATCAATTCTTTTTCGCTCTGCCTCCTGTAATTCCAGATTCCTGATCTGCATTTCCCAATCGTCTAGAATATTATCAACCATTTTCCAGATCGAATTATAAATCATTTCTTTCCACGTGTGGTACTTTTTAGAATACCAGGTTTCTGACGTTGTAGCTCCTTGACTAATCAGAAGGATTACAGCCGGGTTTCTACTTCCTCCCGTTCGCTTTGCCACTCGCAAAAACTCTTTCGTGTTGAATTTGTAGATGGATAGCGCAAAGCCTGGAATAAGGGTAAGAAATGATGCAATCAATTCCTCTGCGTAGCTTTCATTATCCGCCGCCGCATCACTAACAGCATCGTCAAATTTAAGGCGCTTTGTATTGGCTCGCATCCTAACGGCTAAATCCCTAACAAGGATTTGTAGGGCGCGACTTACGTCGCGCTCTGTAGCCTCTGGATATCGCCAAGAGACATTATTTTTCATTGTTGTTTCCTTCTGTTCCAGGCTCCAGCTCTACGTTATAAGGCTCCGGTAATTCTATATTATCACCGTCTTTAATTTTAAGCTCTGGACAAATAGAGCGCAACGTGTCGCGAGCCTCCTTCAAATCGATAATCTGATCCGTGTGTGCCTTTGATACAGATTCAACGTTTTGCTTGAGGATTTCGGATTTCTCCTTGTCGCTCGGTACTGTCAACGGCTCAAAAACAACGCTCCATTCTGTTTCATTCAACATGAACGGTAACAGAAATTCCAGAATCGGGCGGTAATCTTCCTCACGCTTGCGATCGATTAACTTATAGAACGTGCTTAATGCTGTATTCTGGCTTGCGCTTACGCCGCCTGTGTTCTTATTCTTCAATACGATCTCATGGATGCCAGTTAATTCAACAATGCGATCCATCTTCGTTTGCAGGAATTCAGGCACACCGGAAACATCTGAATTAAGCACTTCGTATTCTTCATCCGTCGCATCAATACCGATCGCACGTCCTACGCCGCTTTCGTCGTCTACCTGCGCCAAACGCAACCGCGCCGCATAGCGCCCTTCTTCGTCGTCGCACATTAGAGCCAAATCTCGCGCTTTCCAAATCGCTTGCTGTTTGCGTCGCAAAAGCTGAGTTGCTAACTCATGGCAGTAGTTATAATCAACAATTGCCTCAATCAAACGAGCGTTAAGAACGGAAGCGCCCCAACCATCGTTGTTGTGTCGCGTCTGGTTTGAAACCTTATCGCCGTCAATAATGTGCAAGCGCGTGTAATGCACGTAAAATTCTTTGATATCGCCACCTGGTGAAATTTTGTAAATCTTCGGCTCTCCATATCTTACGCTACGTGCGCTTGTTTCACGCTCTGAAACAGTGATCTGGTTACGGTCATAAACGCGAATATCTTCTAACTGCGCTGACGGGTTAACGGGAGACTTCAACATTCGCCCATCTGCCACCACTGCCAGGATTGCGCCGCCTCCGAATAAGCGACCCCAGGCCAAAGCCTCAATGATTTTCTTATTCAGGCGCATACCATCCCAACGAGATTTAAAATCATCTTCGTCTTTTACGCCGTCAACTTTAAAGCCTGGTGTAACCATTTCTTCTGGGATCACATCAATAATTCTTCGCGCCATGCCATCTTCTTCATAGAAGGATGAAAGCGTTCTTAATCTGTTTGCAGCCATATAAAAAGCTGGCGGCTTAAATTGAGTTTTACCGCCCTTGAAAACTTCGTTATAGCCATCTTCTTTAATGGCTCTTACTTTATCACTCATGGTTTTCTCCCCAATAAAAAAGGCCGGAATTATCCAGCCTTTTATTTTACACACTATCTTTTAGCCAATCCAGCTAAACGTTTCATGCGGTCAACGGCGTTGTCTGCTAGGTTGATTTCGATGTTAACCACGTCAAAAAGGTTGTCCATGATATCATCGTTAGGATGGCTGTCGTCATACGTGAAAGCCGCCGCCTCTGCCAAAAATTCATCAAGCATATGATGATTCTCCGGCAGAACAACATAACCGCCCTTGATAACTGGCTGCGCGTCCATGCAACGTGTAACTTTGTCTTTATCGCGCTGCACTGGCGTAATTTCGATCGGAAACGCCTTGCGGCAATTCTGGATCAAACCCGTTCCGCTTGCCTTGTCCTCAACGTAGATTTTACGCAAGTTTCCGCACTCCTTGTTACGCGCCCAGCATTGTTTAACAAACGCTTTAAATTGCGTTTCTAACATTGGCGCTTCCCACTTACCGCGAACACCATCGATAAAGTAAGCGCGACCCTTAAACATGCCCCAATAGCATAAAACGCTGTAGTCGTTTAGCTCACCTTCTTTTTGAGCGGTATCAGCCGTTATTACGGTATATTCAAAGCGTTCCGGTTTAGGCATGGTTGCCTTGTCGCCGCTTCCGTAATACTGGAACCATTCGACCTGAATTGCATTACCGCCTAATGCGATCGGCTCCTGCTGATACTGAGAAAGGAACGTGTATAAATCAGCATCGCGTAGCGCTTTCAGGTCGTGAATGCTTTCCTTGCTAGGCCAAAAGGAATAGTACTTAACGCCGTCGATAACGATGTATTCAGACGAAAGCACATCTTTTTCAAAGTGTGGCTGTAACCAATCAGGAAGTGATTTCCCGTATTCTTCCGTAACCATCGCCGGGATTGAGATCTGATCAAACTTAATCCCCATTCCGCCGTTCATCAAAAACCAGGTCATATCCTGAGCGTGTAGGCGCTGCTGAATTACGATGATCGGCGTTTCTGAATGTGCGCGACGGGATCGGATTGTGTTCTTTGCGATCATCTGCCCCCGTTCGCGCTTCACCTTCGAAAACATATCATCGGGTTTTTCTGGATCGTCAAGCGTCACACAGCCGGAATATTGACCCGGCGTAATGTAACCGCCACGAGAACCAGTAATCTGACCGCCCATAGATTTACTGATCATTTCCAGATGAATTTTTCCGTTCTTATTCAGCACCTGAAATTCATCATCCTTGCTTGTGCCAGTTTTCGCCGGGTAAAGCTCTTGCCATTCCGGGCTATTCATCAGATCGCGCACACGCTTACTATTTCGCTTAACAAGCGTATCAGCAAACGAAATATTCAGATTTCGCACTTTGTCCAGTTTCAAATATGAATACGGAGGAAAGTGGATCGATAACAATTCAGTTTTACCGGAACCTGGCGTAACGTTGAAAATCGTGTCTTTGCGAGTCCCATCAATAATTTCATCAATTGCTCTAGCAATATAAAGATGATGCCAGTTAGGAATCCACTTTTCCCCCTGCATAATCGGGAACCAGATTTTAACGAACGTGTCAAAATCATGAACCCCTAACTGCTTTAAAGCAAGGCGTTGCAGTTTGTCTAAATCTTCCCAAATCAACATAATAGACCCCTTACAATTTACTCAATACTGACTCTACCGCCTGTTTCATAGCTTCCTCTGTGTTCGCTTCTGCTTCTGCGCTCGCGCTAACGTTGATGGTGTCACCCTTATCAATGCCAAGCTCTTTTGCGATCATGCCGCTGTTAACCATACCATTTGCCGCAAGCTGATATTTCTGCTCTTTGATTACCTGATCGGCAAACTCCATCACCACATCAAAGCCGGGAGTTTTGCGCCATTTCACAATAGCGGTACTTGAGAAAGAACAAAACAACATAAGCGCCGTCCATGTAAAAACGCGCGGCTTGTCAATTGTGTCTTGATAAACCCTACCCTGGAATGATGCCGTTTCACCTGCTTTAATGGCGTTATTTTCCGCCCATTCAAAATACTTAACAACCAGATTCATAACCTGTTCCGGCGTGTGTTCGGTATTTTTCGCCAGCTTGTGACCAACCAGATCAGAATAGTTTTTATTCCAAAGCCTTTTGAAATTAGGCAAGCTCTTTTTTTCTTCGCTCATGTTAAATCCTCCTGTTGAGGCTCGGATTATAGCAAATTACAGGCACAAAAAAACCCGCGCAAGGCGGGTTATCTTTTGGCGTTGCATCAATCAATATACTTGATGCTTCCAGGCTTGCCAAACTTGCGACGGAATGCAATTTCATCAGCAATCTTTTCAAAGTTTTTGGTAATCTTCCATTTATCAGTTTTGTTTTCGTAAATGGCGATCACTAATTCGTTATCTTTTACGCAACGCTGTACACCCCACGAAACACAAAGACAGCAAAAGAAACAGATAATCGCACAAAAACCAAAACCAGCAATGAACATCAGCATTATATAGCCCTCACATAATTAATTGAAAATTGGTGCGTTTCTGGATCTGCTCCAGAATATTCTTTCGCAAATCTTACAGCCATTTCAGCGCTACATGCTGTAACAACCGTTTCAAATTCTTGCTTGCATGAGGCGCAATTTCGCCCCATTCGGCGTATGGTTA
>ENA-UERY01001106-UERY01001106.1-human-gut-metagenome-genome-assembly--contig:-NODE-1106-length-18291-cov-3.011365_pt1 | contig 18291 bp, 5 predicted proteins | sample MGYA00242989_ERZ507990 | MGnify/ENA primary metagenome ERZ507990 (study PRJEB26167, sample SAMN06115529) | human gut metagenome | host: Homo sapiens | place: China:Fujian | collected 2015-08-26...
AATCGGTGGAGCTGCATGACAAGGTCATCGGGCATTATCTGAACATAAAACACTATCAGTAAGTTGGAGTCATTACCATTTCTTTAGTATAAGGAGAGAAAGGAACGAGAAATTTAAATCTATTTATCCTAATCGCAATTTCATTGTTTAAATAATCACTATGGATTAATATTTTTTGCGACTCTGCTGAGTTACTGGTTTTAACTAGTGGTGTAAAAGGGATACCTTTTCGGTATCCCTTTTACAATAATCAGAAGAAATCAATTCGCGTATTGATACCGACGGTGCGACCCATATTGACCTGCGCGACGGCGCTGCTGCCGTTCATGTAGCCATAGGTACGGTAACGACGGTCGAACAGGTTATCGACATAGACGGAAATGTTCATCCGTTCAGTCGCCTGCCAGCCCAGGCTGCTGTCCAGGGTGGCATAGGTGCCTTGCCGCAACTGGTTGTCGCCATCGAAATAATGCGGCCCGACCAGATTAACCGCCAGTCGGGGCATCAGTGCGCCATAGCGCGTATCAATCACGCCGTTCACGCTGCTTCCCGCGCCATAACGTGGTACGAACGGCACCCGGTTACCGTGATACAACTCACTGTCATTGGTGAATTCGGAACGGATCACGTTGCCATTGATATCCCATGACCAGCCTGGCGCAAACCGCCACTTCGCTTCAAGCTCAACGCCGGTGGCGTCGGCTTTACCCGCATTGCTTAATGTCTGCATCCCGACCGGGCCAGAGTAAAGCTGCATGTCTTTGGTGTGGGTATAAAACGTCGCGGCTTGCAGCGTGACGTCAGCGGTTTCGTAGCGGGTGCCAAGTTCATAGTTGATGGATTTCTCGGCGACGAACGGTTTGGCATCAAGACCCGCAGTAGGCACGATGTTGTACCCGGAAGGTTTATATCCCTGGGCTACACGGGTATACACTCTCCAGTCATCGGTCAGCATATAGCCTGCGGATAGCTGCCCGAGCACCTGATCGTCATTGCTCTTACCCTGGTCGCCAAACGGGTTGCCGAGCATGCTGCCGTGATATTGTGTACTGGATTTATCATGCGAGAAGCGCACGCCGCCGCCGATATCAAAACGATCGGTTAAATGCCAGGTCAGGTCACTGTATGCGGCCAGCGTTTCAGCGGTGGTATAGCCGGTACTGCTTAAATAAGGCATTGTCGGCATGTCGTAGGCTGAATTTAACTTCTCGCGGGTGTTCTGCCGGTACAGCCCAAACACCATATCAACGGTACGCGCATCGCCCAGGGTTGCAGCGCGCAGCTCCTGCACATCCTGATTCCAGCGCTGAGGCATATTGACGATTAACGAACCGGAAGGGAAGGTGCGCGAATAATGCTGCTGCTGCCAGGCGCTGATCAGGTTGAAAACCCAGTCATCGGTGGTGTATTTCCCACTCAGGGTCTGGCTGTCAGTGCAGCGCCGCATGTACGGGTCTGGTGAACCATCGCTGATCGACAGCTTACGGCCCTTAATATCATTCCATCCCACATAGGCGTCCTGGGTGGCGCGGGTACATTCGCGTGAGGCGGCAAAGCCCATTTCCCAGGGCTGATCGTCCGGCGCCAGACGCAGTTTCACATTCCCTATGCTGGCGCGGGTGCCGCCTAAGTCATCGCTTCCCGTCGCGGGGTTAATCATGTCGCCGTCATCAACCTGGCGTAACAGGGTGACGCTGCCGTACAGCAGGCCATCCTGAATGGGGCCGCTCAGGTTGAACTTACTTCGATAACTGTCGCGGCTACTGACGCCGCCTTCAATATAGCCGCGCGGCGTGCTGTCCGGCTGCTGGGTGACGATGTTGATGATCCCGCCCTGAGCGCTTTTGCCATATAACGTTCCCTGTGGGCCTCGCAGCAACTCCACGCTTTGCACATCGGTAAGCGCCTGGATGGTGTTGGTGGAAAGCTGAGGGACGCCATCGACATACAGGGTGACGGCGGGGTTATAGAAGTCCTGCGCTGAAGAGACGCCGCGTAGCGAGATCGTCGAAAAAAGCATGTTGCCGCTATTTTCAATATTGAGCCCGGGCAAGACTCTGGGGAGTTTGTCGCTGGCGGTGACGCCGGCGTCGCTTAATTCCGGCGCGCTGACAACAGTAGACGAGACGTTGTTGGCTGATGCCGAGCGGGAAGATTGTTTACTGGCGGTAACCACCAGCGTGCTTTCGTCTTGCTGTGAAGTCTGGGCATTAGCAATGGCGGGGAGCAATAATCCCCCCAAGGCCAGAGGATAAAGCCGTGTCATTTTCATTGTTGTGAGTCCCTGTAAGACGGCGAAACGCCAAAAAATACCGACAATGGTGAATTGAAAATGATAACTATTTCTAATGGTGGTGCTACCCGAAACGGGTTTATTTCAACCTGTTTCGGGTCGGTTTGCGCTTATTGGGCAGAATGGCGATAACGGTCGACGGCGAGAGCCGTCAGGCGTTTTTTGTCTATCTTGCCGACGGCGGTGAGCGGCCAGTGGTCCAGAAACTCGATTTGGTCAGGAATTTTCCACGCGCTGAGCCCCATACGGGTCAGTTGTTGACGCAACTGCTGATAGTCAGTTGGCACCTGCTGCGCGATGATAAACGCGCAAATCCGCTCGCCAAGCAGCGTGTCCGGCGCGGCGACCACCGCGCAATCTTGCACTTCCGCTAAACGCAGCAGTGCCGATTCCACTTCAGCCGCGGCTATTTTTTCTCCGGCGCGGTTGATCTGCTCTTTTATGCGTCCCTCAACGTGCAGGTTCCCCACCTCATCCAGCCTGACATTGTCGCCTGTGCGGTAAAACCCTTGCGCGGTAAAGGCCTGCGTGTTGTGGGCAGGGGCGCGGTAATAGCCCGAAATGGTATAAGGGCCGCGCGTTAACAATTGCCCGGTTTCGCCCGGCGCGACGTCGTTCTCGTCTTGATCAACGATGCGGATTTCATCCAGAGGGGACAACGGGCGCCCCTGGCTGTGGAGAATGGTGGCATGCGGATCGTCCAGCCGGGTAAAACAGAGCAGGCCTTCCGCCATACCGAAAACCTGTTGCAGGGTACAGTCAAAGGTGGCGATAACCTGCTCAGCAAGCGTCGGGTCGAGCCGGGCGCCGCCTGCCTGAATGACGCGCAGCGACGAAAGGTCGCTGTCTTCCCACTCCCTGGCCTGCACCCATAATTGCGCCAGCGCCGGAACCAGGGCGACGTGAGTCACTCTTTCCTGCGCGATTAAAGGCATCACCTCATCACAGCTGGCGCTGTCGGTCAGCACCACTTTTCCGCCGCAGGCAAGCGTTCCCAGAATACCGGGGCAGGCCAGCGGAAAGTTATGCGCCACCGGGAGGACGGCGAGATACACGCTCTGTTGGCTGATGCCGCACAGTTCAGCAGAAGCGCTGAAGTTATAGCTATAGTCGGCATGTCGGCGCGGGATGAGTTTGGGCGTGCCGGTTGTGCCGCCTGAGAGCAACAACAACGCGGTGGTGGAAACATCAGGCTGCGGCCATGCCTGTCGCTCACCGTGAAGGGAGAAGAGCGGCGTAAAATCGTCGCTCATGGTCTCTCCAGCGACCAGAACATGACGCAAGCAGGCGTGTTTGTGCGCCATCTGTCGGGCCAGCTCTGCGTGGTTTTCCCCGTGAATAACGTAAGCGACGGGTTGCGCCAGCTCAATCAGCGCGTCGATATCCAGCGCCCGTTGCGAGGGCATCGCCAGCACGGGGATAACGCCCAGTCTTAACAAGGCGAACAGCAGGGTAACAAACGCGTTGTCGTTGGGAAGCTGCACAATTACATGCTCCCCCGAACGCAAACCCAGTGATGACAGACCTGCGGCAAGTTCGTCAACTTGTGCATCAAGCGCGCTGTAGGTTAACGACCCCTTTGCATCAACGACGGCAATTCGCGAGGCATAACGGGCCGCCCAGTGGCGCAACTGTTCGGCAATGGGTAAGGGATACTGTTCAATCAGAGATTCAAAGGAAGAATTCATGCGTCACCTTTCTGAAGTACTGGGCTGTTTTTGCCACGCGGTCATTGCAGAAAATGCGTGGGGAAAATGGCGGACAATCTGCGTAAAAAAGGACCGGGCTTGTTGAATGGGATAGAAGTGATCGCCGTCAATCACCACCGGGCCTGTAACGTGGCTCAGCCACTGACGCCAGGCATCGACCTGCTGCCAGGAGGCTTCGCGATCGTGGCTGCCGCACAATAACAGCGCAGGCGTGCGCAGCGGCGGACAGACGTCGGGCGAGTCGTAGTGATAGCTCTCGGTGGCGTAAAAATCAGCGCGCAGAAGAGGAAGAAACAGCGACATTAATTCCTGGTTTTCCCGCAGTTCAGGAGAACATCCGCCAATGTCTATCAGCTCAGCGATAAAGTCGGCATCATCGCGATGGCTGAGCTGGCGTTCAGAATGCAGATGCGGGGCATGGCACCCGGAAATAATCAGTCCTTGTGGCGCAAGCCCCCGTTGCTCCAGAAGTCGGCAGGTTTCAAACGCCACCTGCGCCCCCATGCTGTGCCCGGCGAGTAAAAGCGGCGTGTCAGGCGATACGGATGCTTCCAGCTCGTTCGCCAGCAGTGCCGCCAGTTGTGTAATGCTTCTGAGCGGTTCCAGATGGCGAAGGCGATCGCGCCCCGGCCAGGTCACCAGAGAAAGCGCGCAATCAGCCAGTTGCTCAGCTTGCCAGTGGCGAAACGCGCTACTGCTGCCGCCAGCGAAAGGGCACATGGCCAGATGCGCAGTATTGCCGTTCCGGGCGGGCCACAGCGGGATGCACATTGCAGATTGCGTCACAGCGCCTCCTTATCATCATCGTTGTAGAAACCGGCTAACCGGTCGTGGTGCGGCGGCGTCAGGCGTCTGATCTCCGCATTGCCGGTCTTACGTAAAATCTGCTGCCATAAACGTGATAACGCGATCTGATGTACGCTTTGGCAGGCCGCTGGTGGATGTTCGCCCGCCAGATGGCTGCGCAACTGGTGTAGCAACCAGCTGACGCCCTCCGGCCCGACGGTTTCGCAGCAGTCGCGCCAGCTCAGGGGCGCCGCGCTGCGCGTCAGACCCGGCAGATCGCGCAGGATCTCCGGTCTGCGGTAGAGGCTGTGGGCGTTCTCCTGATGGTCTGCGACAAACAGGCTGGATGACCAGATGACGGGGCCGTAGCTCGCCTCCAGCGAAAGATGACCTTCCGGCCAGCCCAGCAGCAGGCGGTGCATGATAAGGCTATGCATATCTGGATCGTCAGGATCGAGATAGCGCTGAAGCAGCAGGCAGGCTTCTCCTTCCGGCCAGCGGAGTTTCAGGCAGTGAAAATCATTAAAGCTGCCGACCACGTCGCACTCTACGGTGGCGGCATCCACGCCCAGCGCCAGCAGCAACAAATCCAGGGTCGAGTAGAGCAACTGTCGGCTGGTGGTGGCGTGGACCACCTGCGGCGTCTTAGCCAGACAGCGACGCAGCTGCTGCGCATCGCGAAGCCATGTGCGTCCCGCGCGCGTATGCGGATAAAACGTGTTTACCCAATAGCAGCAGCCCTGTTCCTGCGCCAGCGTTTGTAAGGAACTGATGTCATCCGGGTGGAGGGGATGCTCCTGAATGACGTGTACGCCGCGCGTCAGAAAGTGTCTGGCAAGCTGCGTACCGGTTCCTCCGGCGACGGTCGAACGCACGACAATACAGGCGATATCCGGGATCCTGGTTATCTGTTCCGGCGAGGTATACAGCGGAATGCCAAACGCATGAGCCAGCTCTCTTGAACGAGCGCTTCCCTGCGCCAGCAGGCCGACCAGTTCCAGCCCCTCCGGGGGCTGCATAAAGGCATTCAGGTACATTTCGCCAAATTTGGCGCCCACAATCAGTACGCGTTGTTTTGGGGAGGCGGACGGCATCATAACGTGTTCTCCGGTTGCGTTGAGGTTGCGCAAAGCCAGCGCGTAATGTGTTGCGCACAAGCCTGAACGTGGGGGGCTTCCATCATGATTTGCCAGTGGCTGGCTTCAATCACAGCGTCGTCGGCGTTGTTTATCCAGCCCTGCCACTCGGTTTCTGCTGGCGTCCAGTGCGCGGGTCTCCCGGCGGCATACACCATGAGACAGGGGACCGGAACGCTTTCGCCCGGCGTATGCTCAGTCAGTAAACGCAGCAGATGCGCGATGTTGTCGAGCCACGTTTCTGCCGCTTGCAGCGTCAGGTTTGGCGACACCATACCGGCCGTTTTAGCGAGGCTGATAAAGTCGGCAAGCTGGCTGTCGGGCGTCTGCTGGTCGAAATGTTCGGGCAGTGCCAGAGGCGTTTGTCCTTCGGCTAACAGGCGCAGCAGGGCCGCCCGGTTTTCGCAACAGAAATCCTGTCGGCACACGGGATCGATTAACACCATCCGAACCTGCTCGCCTTTGGCGTACAGGCGTTGTGCGGCGCCCGCCGCAAGAAACGCGCCATACGACCAACCCGCCAGCACATAAGGGCCGTGAGGCTGCTGACGACGGATGCACCCGACATACTCATCGATCATCTGGTCGAGCGTGGCAAAGCGCTGCGGCGATTTTGCTTGCAGGCCGAAAACGCGCCTGTTCAACGCGCTAGCGAGCGGCAGCCAGGCGCTGATATCGCCGTCTGAAGCGTGGAAGACAAACAGGGTTTCCTCACCGTCGCCCTGGCAAAGGGGTATCGGGTTGTCCTCTCCTGACGTAGCCGCCTGTAGATGGGCGCAGAAGTCGCTCAGCGTCGAATGGCTGAACAGATCCTGAAGGTTAGCCCTGGCAATCCCTCTCCGGTTTAGCTGCGCGACCATCCTTGTCGCCATCAGGCTGTCGCCGCCCAGTTCGAAAAAGTCGTGATGCCTTGCCACGGGGCGAGACAGCAGCGATTGCCAGAGTTCAGCCACCTGTTTTTCCAGTGCCGGATTCCCCCCGGCAACTGGCGTGGGTTTGGCTGGCTCAGTCGGCGCATCAGACGGGGCATGCAGCGGCGTAAATAACGCTTCTCTTTGCCGGATCTGTAAAATGGGCAGACCGGTGCCAAAGCGCTGCTGTAAATAGCGGCTCACGGCTTTTTTATCCGGGCGATTTACGCCAGGCGAACGCGCTACCAGCAGATGCTGGCGCAGCGGCGACGATTCCTGCGCGGGCCACGCCAGCTCGTTTGCAAACCCGGCCTGAACGAGAACCTCCTGCCATGCGGAGCGGGTGAGCATCGGTTTCTCATCCCGGCGGCGGAAATCGCGGTATCCGCTTAATCCCTCAATAAAGCCCACGCTCGCCAGCTGGAATACGCTGTTTCGCTCCGTCGCTTCAACGATCAGCAAACGTCCGCCGGCTTTCAGCAACAGTTTTAATCTGCGCAACGTCTGGACGACATGGCTGGCGTCGTGGAGCACATTGACGGCAACGATCAGGTCGTAACCCGCCTCCGGGTGGGCGGTGAAATCCAGCGGCTGGTTGATGTCGAACAAGGCATAAGACACCTGCGATTCATCATGGAAACGGGCTCTGGCGTCATTGAGGAACTGCGCGGAGACGTCCGTGAAGTGGTACGACTGTCGCGTGTTCCGCGTGGCCTTCAGCACCGGCGCGGTAGTGGCTGCGGTTCCGGCGCCAACCTCCAGAATCCGTTCTGCGCTGCACAAGGCGGCAATCTGCGCGGTATAGCGATTCAGACAGGCGCTGGCGGGGTTGTCGCGATACAGCGCGTCGGTAACGCGATGCTGCTCGTTGAACAGCAATTCCAGCGGAGAACACTGCCCGGAGAAGAGGGCGTCGTGCCGGGCGATGCAGGTTTCCAGATACTGCGCCAGCGCCTGGCTCCATTGGCTTTGCGGGCACGCTTCCTGAGGCTCAGGAATCTCGCTGAGCGGAATGCGGCAGCGCCAGCTTTCACCTTCGCGGATTAACCACTCTCTTTCCGTCAGACACTGTAGCCACTGGCGCAGCAGACGCTGGTGAGACGCTTGCGCGGACAGCGCCTGTACTATTGCGCTAAAGCGATGGGCGATCTCCGGCGTGGTAAACAGGCCGTGACGATTTAGCGTAGCCGCGATCCCCTGTAGCGCACGCGCCTCCAGCCAGCGCCAGGTCGCCTCCAGCTCATCAAGCTGCGCCTGCTCAGGCAACGGCAGCGCCAGTTGGGTAAGTTCGTGCTCATCAGGCATCGCCGCTGATGGCGAAGGATCGTCGGCCATCACGATATCCAGCGTCAACGCGCCCTGTTCGGTTATTTCCGCTCTGGCCTGCCGGATGCCGGGGTATTCGAGCGTCGCCTGCTCAATATCCCGCAGGTCGTAGTCCGCCTGCGCGTTCAGCGGCCAGCGTCGGCGGGGAATGTGCCTGGCGATGCCGCTGGCGAGAGTCTTCAGGCTTTCAGGGGCGGCGATGACGGCTTGCAGGATGGCGCAATAGTCATTAAACATCGCCTCGGCAGCGCCGGGTTCCAGCACGTTGTCCATGCAGTACCAGCTAAACATCAACTCGCCGTCGCTCTCCATGACCTGATGATCCAGCCAGACCTGCGGCGTTTGCGTGAATACATAGCAGGGTTCGCCGAACAGATGGCTCATCGCCTGATCGATAGTCATGCCTTCCAGCGTCATCCCCAGCATACTGGTAAACACTACCGGCATCAGCGGTTGACGTTGTGATCCGCGCAGGCGGCCCAGCTCACGGATCACCTCAACACCGTTCATTTCACTGTGCGCCATGTTTTGCCAGAGGCGCTGTTGGGTCTGTTGCATCTGCTCTTGCAACGTCACCGGCGCTGAGAAGTTAAAATCAACCAGCGTGACGGAGGTAAAATCACCAATCAACTGGTTGATTTGCGGATGGATCGGCTGGCGATTGAAGAACGTCAGGTTCAGCGTAAATGTTGTGGTACGGCTCCAGCGCTCAAGGGTGGCGGCAAACAGCGTGAGCAGCGCGGCAGACGGTGTGACGCCTTGCTGCTGCCAGCGCTGTTTCACGGCCTGCCATTCTGTCTTGCCGATCGTCGATTTGAAGGTGGTGAAGTGTGGCGTTTCCGGGGGCGTCTCAACCACCGGCAGCTCTGGCGCTAAGGGCAGTTGCGGCAGTTTTTCCTGCCAGTAATCCCAGGCATCGTGCCATGCCGATGTCTGTCGGCGCGCCTGTTCAGCCATCACATAATCACGGAAGGTAATAGCGAGCGGTGCCAGCGTTTCACCGCGCCAGACCTGCGCCAGGTCGTCCATCATGACTTTAAAACTCTGCACATCAAACTGCAAAAGGTCGAGGTTCATATGCAGACGGTAATGGCAATCGTCGATTTCGCTGACCACCAGCTCAAAAAGAGGCCACTGGTCGGCAGGCAAAACGCGATAGCTCAGTTCATGCCGCCGTTTTTCCAGCGCGATGCGCTGTTCTTCCGGGGAAAGCGCGCGCAGATCGTCACGCGGGATGTGATACTCCGGCGTTGTCGCCAGGATTCGCTGCTGCCCGTCGGCATCAACCACCATACGCAACATATCGTGGCGTGCGATGAGCTGGTTCCATGCTTTCTCCAGTATGGCGAGATCGAACTCATCGTGGCGTTTATCCCACTCAAACAGGACGTGACAGGCGACGCCGCCATAGCCAATGAGGTGGGTTCGCCCCAGCCAGTAGGCGTGCTGAATGGGCGTCAAAGGGAAGGGCGCATAACGCTCGTCGGCGTCGTGCCGCAACACTTCCGGCTGCGAAGCGGCAGGCGTCGCCTCTGGCTTAGAACAGATAAGCTGCGTGAGTCCATGAGGAGACAGATCCTGCCACGCCCGTTCCGCATTGATGCGTACACCCAGGTAGTGCTGAATATCGCTACTGAGTTCAAGGAAGAGCAGCGAGTCCATGCCGAGTTGCAACAGATCCTGGTTTGGATGCAGTGACGCCGGATCGCTCAGCCTTAGCTGAACCGCAATCCGCTTTTTCAGCCATGCCATCACCGCTGTTTCATCGCTCAGGCTGCCGTTAAAGGCGTTGTCATCAGCAGGAGGAATGACCGGCGTTGCGGCTTTTTCTGTGGCGCTGATGTTAAACAGAGCCTGTTGTAACGGGGGCATTTTGTCGGTAAAAACGCGCATCGCCAGTCGCCACGGGGCGCCGCGCATCACCGCCTGTTCCAGGTGCCAGCAGCCTTCGGCATCGCTTAACGCGCCCATACCTCGGCTGGCGAGCGTCGCCAGCATTTCCGGCGTGGCCGCCCGACCGCTTTCTCCCCATGCGCCCCAGGCGACAGAGAGCGTTTTCGGCGCATCAAGGGTGGAAAACTGCTGGGCCAGCCCGTCCAGGTAGCCGCAGGCCAGCGCATGGGCGCTCTGACCCGGCGCGCCGAGGGTGGCGGCAGCGGAAGAGTAGAGAATAAGATAGCGTCCGTCGTGGTTGCGCAGGGTTTGCAACAGCTGGCTTGCCGCCTGCGCTTTTACCGCGAAAACGGCAGCCAGCTGGTGGTCATCAAGCTCCTGCAAGGGCGCGTCAGCCAATACGCCAGCGGCATGAATCGCTCCGGCAATGCCGCCGTTGGCCGCCAGATCGTCAAGAACCGTGGCCAGTTGCCCGGCATCGCCCACATCACAACGGCAGACGCGCGTCTGCCCGCCCTCCACGTCGCGTAGCCATGACTCATCCACGCGCGGCGCCAGCAGGGCGATGCGTCGCGCCCCTTTTTCTCTGAGCCAGTTCACGGCAAGGCGGCCTAATCCGCCAAACGCTCCGGTCACCAGATGCCAGCGGCTATCGCCGGTAAACACGTTTGCCGGTAATTCAGCGGCGCATCCCGTATTGGGCGACAGTGAAGGAAGCCAAAGGGTGTCACCCCGTGCGGCGAGCCAGCGCTGTGATAGTGAGACTGCGCTCAACCCTTGATGCAGCGTTTCCCACGGGGTGTTTTCGGCGAGATCGATGGCGGCAAGCAACCGTTCCGGCTGTTCGTTGGCCGCGACGCGAAGCAAGGCCCATAGCGCGTGATGGGATGCAGAGAGTGCTTCATTTTCCTCGACTCGCCACGCGCGGCGAGTAACCACAATCAATCCGGCTGCGCTGGCGGTGAGCGCTGCTATCACTTTCTCCGCTAAGGCCAGCGTATCCTCGCTCTCCTCAACAATCATCAGTCGTGAAGAGGCGTGCGGATCGTGAATGATGCCGTATTGCGCCAGCTCGTCGCTGCGCGCAAGCGTACCGGCGCTGAAGCTAAAGGTAAGCGGATGGTCAATGCTGGCGACGTTGAGGGGCGTCCAGCGCCATTGATAATGCGTTTGCGGCGCAGGAAGAGGCGCGGCGGGCGATAGCGGCAGCCACTCGCCAGCAGGATGACGGGCTTCAACGCGCATCTGACCGCGGGAAAAGGCTTCGTTTTGCCAGCTTAAGCGAACCTTCCCCAGCCACTCCGGGGCGGCGACGGGGGGCGGTTCCACAGGCAGAGCGTCGCCATGACGCTGTGAAAGCAGACGCCATGCCTCCTGCCAGCGAGCGTTAAACTGTTCGGGCTGACCTGCGCAATCAGACCAGTCGGCGAGATAATCACCGTTATCCGTCAGCGCCTGCCCCAACACGGGTTCTGATGGCGCGGTGAATGTTACGGCGCTAACCGCCTGACCGGGCAGCGTGGCGAGAATGATATGTTCGCTCATCCCGGCGTTCGGGCTGCCATCCTGCGGTAGCCACGCCACTTTGCTGAATCCGGCGTGGCGGCACTGTTGTTGCCACTGAGCGGTGGTGAGGAATAACTCACCTTCGCGGGCGTCGAGATCCTGTAGCGGAAGAACCAGCGGGCCGAAAACGAAGTCAAACAGACGCATTGGCTGGGTGATTTCGCGCATCAGCAGGCGCCCGCCCGGCTTGAGCAGGGGGCGCAGATTATCGAGCGTGCGGCCAATATGGCGGGTGGCGTGAATCACGTTCGCTGCCACGATAAGATCGTAAGACTGTGCCTGGAAACCCTGAGACTGCGCCTCTTTTTCGAGATCCAGCTCGCTATACTTCACAAAATCGTAGTCGGCGAATTTCTGCTGGGCGCGACGGGTGAACAGCGCCGAGATATCGGTGAAATGGTACTCCAGTGCCGGAACGCCGTTGAGTTCCGGCAGCAGCCACGCGGTGGTGCCGCCGGTTCCGCCGCCAACTTCAAGAATACGCAACGGCTGGCGGGGCTGACGCGTCTGGACAATGCCGCGTAATACCCCGGCGGCGATTTGGTTGAAATAGCGGCCAAAGCTGAATTCCTGATACAGCACTTCCACGCCGTCGGAGGCGCTTTGCGGGAAGATAATCGCCACCGGTTCTTCCGCGCCGCTCATCATTTCATATAACCGATCGCCGGCACGGGCGATGGTGTCGGGAATAGCCTGAAAACCTTCACAATAACCGGCAAGTTCCGTCAGCAGTGATTCCCGCTGTTGATGTTCAATGGGGCGGGCGCGGACGTATCGCCCGTCGGTGCAGCGGTAATCGCCGTCGACCACGCAGTTATTCAGCAGGCGCTGGAGTAGCTGCTGGTAGCGGGGCAGCAGACGTCCACGGTGCATGATGGTCATGGCGTCCACGCCGTTCTCAATGGCATAGCCGGTACAGCGTTGTACCAGTTGATCGACGTAGATGGCGTGCAGTCGCGTGGCGCACTGTTTAAGCGCTTCCAGGCGAGGGAGATCGAGCGCTGTCGCGGCGCGACTCGCCACCTCCAGCCCGGCAGACAGCGCTGCGTCGGCAGGCTCGCAGGCCGGGGAGACGCGCTCTTTCCAGTAACGTTCAGTATCAAACGGATAACATGGCGCAGCGATACGTTGTCCATCGCCCGCCAGCAGGTCGGCCCACGGTAGGGCGACGCCGGCAGCGTAAAGCTGGAGCAGGGCCTGATTGAGGACATCGCTCGCCTCTTTGTTACGCCGGGCGCTGGCTATCCAGTATGCGTTATCGCGGTATTCGCGCTGCCCGCAAGCAACCAACTGGGCATCGGGCCCCATCTCCAGAAAAACGCGGGCGCCGAGCTGATGCGCCACCTGAATACTCTGGATAAAACGCACCGGCTGGCGCATGTGTCGGCGCCAGTAATCCGCCTGGTTGAGCGTTGACTCATCAATGACGTCGGCGGTGAGCGTGGAAATAATCGGTATTTGCCCCGGCTCCGCGTGCAGTCCCGCGCAGGCGTCCTGGAACCGATCGAGTATCGGCTCCAGTAAAGCGGAGTGCGCCGCACCGGTTACGCTCAGGCGACGATAGTTAATGTCATGCTGCGAGAGCGTGGCGCAAAATACCGCGAGACGGGCTTCCGGCCCGGAAAATACCGTATGTTGCGTACCGTTGTTGGCGGCGAGATCCAGCTCAAACTGGCGAGCCAGCGGCATCAGCGTGTCTTCGTCTGCAAATACCGCCACCATCGCGCCGCTTGCGCACTGCTGCATTAGCGCGCCGCGCCGACAAACCAGTGGCATGACCTGTTCAATCGTATAGTGTCCGCAGACAACGGCAGCGGCAAATTCACCGACGGAATGCCCAATGGCGAAGTCTGGCTTCAGTCCTTCAGCACGCCAGTGCGCCGCCATCGCGATTTCAAACGCGACAATCGCCGGCTGTGCCCAGGCCATATTGTCCAGCTGCGCCGAATCGGGGTTAAACATCGCTTCGCGCAGTGACGGCGTGAGCATTTCGCTACAGGCGGAAAAACAGCGATCCAGCGTGTCGGCAAACGCCGTTGAGTGATGGTACATCGTTTGACCCATAGTGCGCCAGTGCGAGCCCTGGCCGGTAAACAGCCACACCTGCTTGCCGCTGGCGCCGTGGCCGCTGTAAACCAGCGCCCCCGATTTCTCACCGGCCCAGGCGCTGAGCGCCTCGGCGGTTTCACGGTTTAATGGCGCCGCCAGGCGGAAGGGGAGATCGAGACGGCGCGCGTGCAGGGCTGTGAAGGCCAGAGAGCTGGCATCCGCATTCTCTCTCAGCGCCCCGGCATAATCCGTCGCCAGCCGCCGCAACGCGCTGTCGCTGGCGGCGCTGAGCAGCAGCGCGGTACTTTTTCTGCCGCTATCCGTATTGGGGAGGCGCGCGTTGAGCGCGTCGGGCAGCGAGGCGACGATCATATGGCAGTTGGTGCCGCCAATACCAAAGGAGGAGACGCCCGCATAGCGCATTTCGTCCTGCCATGCCTGTGCCGACACCGGTATGGTAAAGGGGCTCTCTTCAAGTTTCAGCGCCGGGTTGGGGGTGTGAAAATTCAGTAAGGGAGGAATTTGCCCGCGACTGACTGCCAGAACGGTTTTCAGCAGTCCGGCAATGCCCGCCGCGGTATCCAGATGGCCCATGTTACTTTTCACGGAACCGAGCGCACAGCGCTGATCCTGCGGGCGAGGCGCATAGACGTTGCGTAACGCTTCAATTTCAATCGCGTCGCCCAGCGGTGTGCCGGTGCCGTGGGTTTCAATGTAACCTACCTGCCTGTCGTCGATGGCCGCCAGCATTAACGCCTCTTCGATGACTGCCTGTTGCCCTGCGACGGAAGGGGCGGTATAGCCGACCTTTCTGTTGCCGTCGTTGTTGACCGCGCTGGAGAGGATCACCGAGATAATCGGATCGCCTGACAGCAGCGCGTCTCTCAGGCGACGCAGCACCACGCAGCCGAGACCGTTACCGGCCCAGGTGCCCTCAGCCGAGGCGTCAAAGGGACGACAGTGACCATCAGGAGAGAAAATCATTCCGGGCTGGTAGCGGTAGCCTGCCTGCTGGGGGAAAGAGAGCGCCACGCCGCCGGCAACCGCCATATCGGATTCGCCTGCGCGCAGGCTTTCACAGGCCAGATGCACGGCAACCAGCGAGCTGGAGCAGGCGGTCTGTACCGATAACGCCGGGCCGTGCAGGTTGAGTTTGTACGCGGCGCGGGTGGCAATATAGTCTTTATCATTGCCCATCAGAGATTGCAGACCTTTTACCTGCGCGACTTCTGTCACGTTCAATGCTTCGCGACCGGGGTAGGTACTCATCCGGGAAGAGGCGAAAACGCCGGTCTTATGGGGGACGGCGCCGGGGGCATAACCGGCATGTTCCAGCGCATGCCAGACCGCCTGCAAAAACAGGCGCTGCTGCGGGTCCATCGACTCCGCTTCCTGTCGCGAATAGCCAAACAGGGTGGCGTCGAAGCAGTCGGCGTTGTCTAACACCGTACCGATATTGACATAATGAGGATCGTCAATGATGGCGGCATCCAGACCGACGGCCAGAAGCTCTTCGCGCGTAAAGCGTCGGCTGCATTCACGACCTTCCAGCAGATTTTGCCAGAACGTTTCGCCATCCGGCGATTCAGGAAAATGGCAGGCGTAGCCGATAACCGCGACAGGTTCGCAGTCCGGGTAGTGTTGAACGATCGATGCATCAATGGAATCTGCTGTCGGCGCAGAAGAGAAGCGCAAGTTATCCATAATCGGTCCCGTTTCCTAAGATTCACAAAGTCAATGGAACGCCATGCGTTCGCGATGGCGTTCCGGGGAAAATCAGTTTGCTTCGCGCTATATCCGCCGCTGACGACGGCGAACAGGGCGAGGTCGTTTTGTTTTCTCCACCGTGGCGACGCCGGCCAGATAATCGGCCAGGGCAGCAGGAGAAGGGTGGGTGAAGAGGTCAAGCAACGTCAGGGTGGAAAATTCGTGACGTTGTAACAAAACGTGCAGTTGCACCAGATTCAGCGACGTTGCGCCCGCCTCAAAGAAGTTTTCTGCGGGCGTGACAGACTCGCCAACCACCTCGCGGAAGGCGTCGCAAATCAGGCTGACGGTGCTCTCGTCCGCCGCAATGTGTGGCTGAGAGTGCTCAGGGCATACGCGCGGTGAGCGCTCTGCGCATTGCCCTGCGTGTTTAACGGGAGGCACCAGCGCGGCGAGCGGCAGTTGCCAGCCGCTTTCATCCTCGGCCATTCGGTTTAGCAATGCGCAATACTGTTCAAACTGGCGCTCCACCTGCCCGGCAGGAAACAGCGCGGCGACAAAATCCCAGTTAAAGCGCAGTTCGCCTTCGGATTCATAAATCTGGTGATCGAGCCAGACCTGCGGCGTCTGGGAGATGCCCCAGACCGGTTTGAGCAGATTACGCCGGGCGAGGAAGTTATCCTGCTCAAAGCCCAGTGCGCTGGTAAAGACGACGGGCATCGGAACGGCAGGCACGTTTTGCCGTTGCGCCAGTTGACGCATCACGCGGATGGCTGACACATCGCGGTGGTTGAGGTTCTGGCTCAGCCGCTGCTGTAGTGACTGCGCGCTGTGCAGCCAGCTTTCGCCGGGATGCCAGCTCAGCAGCATCAGCGAGGTGAAATCGCCCAGAATCTGGTTGATTTGCGGGTGCAGCGGTCGCCTGTCGAAAAGCGTAAGGTTAAGCGTGAACTCAGGCTGTGCACTCCATGCAGAGAGAACCGTTGACCACACCGACAACAGTACGGCCGACGGGGTGAGATGGGCGTCAGCCGCCCGTTTTTTCAGCCGATGCCAGCGCGTGCTGTCCAGTGCGCCGTTCAGGCGGGCGAAGCGCGGTGTTTCAACCTCCTGAGGCAAGCAGCGCAGCGGCAACGCAGGCGCCGGAGGAATATCATCAAGCTGCGCCTGCCACCATGCCAGAGAATCTGGATTGGGCGACTGTAGCGAGGGTTGTTGCAGATAATCCCTGAAGGTGACGGGCAGCGGCGGAAGCAGCTGTTGCGGGTAGCGGTAGCCGTGCTCCAGCTCCGCCAACAGAATCTGCATGCTCAGCCCGTCAAGTAACAGGTTATCCAGACACAGCCACAGGCGGGCGGGCATCCCGTCAACGTAACCGACCTGGAGATCGAATACCGGCCAGACTTCGGGGTTGAGTACCTGATGGGCCAGTTTTTCGCGCACCTGCAACGCCTCTTCAGGCGTATGGAGGATGTGTGCGGGTATTACCCAGCGAGGCGTCTGTTCGAGCACCTGTTGCTGTCCATCACGCACGACGGCGCGTAGCATATCGTGGCGGGCGATTAATCGGTTCCAGACCGTCTCCAACCGGGTGAGATCCAGATCGGCAATTTCAAATTCAACAAAGAAATGTGAGCCGACGCCGCCCAGGGCAAAGCCCGGCTGACGCCCCACCAGGTAAGCCTGCTGCACGTCGGTAAGCGCAAAGGGCTGGTAGCGATCTTCAGGGGAGTGGACGAATGGTTGTTCGACCGGGACGTCGGTTTTCCGCAGCGTGGCGGCAAAATCCGCCAGCCGGGGATGATTAAACAGGTCGCTTAATTGCGCTTCATAACCTGCCTGATGAAGTTGCCCGGTCAGACGGGTCGCCAGCAGGCTATCGCCGCCTTGCTGGAAGAAGTCGGTTTCTCTGGTGACATTGCCAGTTGATAAGAGTTGCTGCCAGAGGGCGGCAACCTGTTTTTCAATGTCGCCCTGGGGTAAATCCGCTTCGGCCGGGTTTTCCGCTTCAGGGGTATGACGATGCTTCAGCGCCTGGTAGTCAATTTTCCCGTTAGCCGTCAGCGGTAAGGCGTCGAGGAAGACGATCCGTTGCGGCACCATCCACCCCGGCAGACGCCCGGCGAGGGCGGCCTGAAGTTGACGGGGATCGCGGCGCACCTGCCTGTCAGGACATTGTACGAGGAAGCGTTGTAACCCCGCGACCTCATCGCCATGCTGACAGTTGAAGGCGGCCGCGCTAAATAATGCCGCCCAGTCGGCGCTGTTATGCAGCAAGGCCTCCGGCTGCCCATTGGTTAACAGGAGCGTGCTGAGTAGGGCGGACGGCGTTAACTGGCGAAACTCCATCACGTAGAGCAGCGCGCCGGGAACGGCAAGCTGTTGTAATGTCGCAAGGAGCCCGGGATCTTCCGGCAGCAGACGATGCAGGGCGTTATTAAGCCAGATAATGTCCGCCGAGTGAGCGTGCGCCGCCAGCGTGTCTGCATTCCAGAGGGACAGACGGGCGCCAGGCCAGGGGGCGAGCCTCTGCCGGGCGCTCAGCAGCATCTCCTGGCTCTGCTCAAGCCCGACATACTCAATCTGTCCGGCGTTGAGCTGTGCTAACAGCGATTCTGCGGCGCGGCCAGTGCGGGTTCCCACCTCAAGCAGGCGCACCGGGCGCTGTAAGCGCTGTGCAAGCTGTTGGCAAATTGTCGCCAGTTCCTGAATATACGGGGCGCTGGCCGGATGGTTAAAGGCCAGGCTTTCCGGCGACCACTGCGCGTCGTTCAGTAACGACAGTTCGTTACGGGCACCGCGAAGAATTTGCGATAACGTTAAATCATGTCCGCTGAAGTGCGGGTGCTCATCCTCGCGTTCTTCACCAGCGCAGACCTGATAACCTTCAGCAGCGGGCTTCAGTCCCCGTTGTG
>ENA-UERY01001110-UERY01001110.1-human-gut-metagenome-genome-assembly--contig:-NODE-1110-length-18241-cov-4.204801_pt1 | contig 18241 bp, 17 predicted proteins | sample MGYA00242989_ERZ507990 | MGnify/ENA primary metagenome ERZ507990 (study PRJEB26167, sample SAMN06115529) | human gut metagenome | host: Homo sapiens | place: China:Fujian | collected 2015-08-26...
ATCGTATTGTACACCTGCATAATAGTTACCAATTTCAACTGTGATGAATAATAGTTACATAACAATAATAAAGGAAAAACGTACCGTTTTGAGTAGAAACCGCGTACCGCTAAATCAGAATGAATGTACCGCCGATTTCAGAATAGGAGTACCGTTCGAGCAGAATTTGCACCGTGGAGCGACTTTATAAAGGAACGCTGCAGCGGATTGATTGATTGATGTTGAAAATCAAACACCGGAACACCATGAACCACTGCCTGTTTAAGGCGAAGGATACCAAGGGGGGCAGTGGGCAATACGGTGGATTATTCATCGCTTGCCGTTGTACCGTTTACGGGCATAAGAATCCTCCTATAAAAATGAGGTTCTCAACCATGTATTATAGTCAAGAACCTCTCTCTCACCCGTTTGGGCGGAGTTTATTTTATTGTAATTGTTTCTACGTTGCGGTAACTTCCAGACGACATACGACTAATCTGAAGTTTAAGACCAGCATAAATCTCCCCAGCATCACGGGCATAATCACCAGTGAAGCTCCAGGCTGCATTTGATGCAAATGACGGAAGGGTGCCATTCTCACAATACCAGGCGTTGTCATGGTTTACCACCTGAATTGGGCCAACATCATCCCAAACGCCCTTGTAATACTGCGTACTTAAACGACCGTAAGCATCATGCAGTCCCCACGTCGTATATCCCATACCATTGATATCCACATCCGTACACAGGTATCCATTCTCATCGAACACATACAATTCCCATGTGCCGTCTCCATCATCATCGGTCATCCAACAATCATCGCGTACATACGGATCATACGCATATTTGCTGTACAGTTTTGTGGTCGGATCCACGACAAATCCATCCGGCTTTTTAAATTTGAAGCCCTTCTCGTCCCTGTCCCAGATACCGCTGCTTACCTGGTAAGTCTGTCCCGGCTGAAGGTTCTGGCGGATGCTGTTCCCGTTCGCTACTGTAGCACCTGAACCGGAGTTATTCGCTGTACCCTAAGTTTTTACCGCACCGTTTTCCGTCCACTGGCCCTCGCTGTTTACGCTGTAGCCATCCGGTGTCGTTGTTCCTGCTGCCATATAGCCTACGTTATCGAAGTAATAGCACTCGGCGATCCCGTCCTTATTTCCGTCGAGCCACTTCCAACAATTCGTCGGATATGTACCGTCATCGTTCTGCCACCACCAGCCTTTGGCATCCTGTTTCCACTGCGCCGCCATCGCCGTCGTCGCCATGCCCACAGTCATCATCACTGCCGCCGCGAGGACTGCTGCCTGCTTTACAAATCTCTTTTTCATTGTTGTTCTCTCTCCTTTTTTCACATGTTTTTTCTTATTTCCCGGTGCCCTATCCATCTGTTTCCCGGGGTTGTTTTATGTATCTATTATACCCGGTTTTGGTGGAAATACCAAATTATTCTTTGTGGCAAATCTGGGGCAAATTATCCGGAAGTGATCGTTTTTAAGATCACGGTTATAGTATGTATGATTTCTTTTGATGTGATTTTTGCGGATGGCGATTATTTGAAGATAACAAGCTCCATGTAAAATTACGAGGGGTATAAGTGGATAAATACCATAATTTAACCTGTTGTGCTAGATAAAATAATATAAAGAAACTTCAACAAAATGTGCTATCCTATTTGTAGGCAATACAACGAAAGGAGGCATCATTATGTTGAAGTTCCAAAATAATAATACCACTGTTATTGCAACTTTTGAAGACTTTATTTTAACCACTTACGTTATTATTGACGAATTGTATCATCAGTTTGCACTTCCTGAGGTTGCCAAGCGACGGCATGTTTTAGATGCAAAACTATCTGATTCGGAAATCATTACCATTAGTCTTTGTGGTGAGTTGCTTGGCGTTGATTCTGAAAATGCCTGGTTTTCTTTCGTGAAAAAGAATTACAGACATCTTTTTCCGCGGCTTTGCAGCAGAAGTCGTTTTAACAGAACGAGGCGTGCTCTGATGCAGACAACCGAATTATTAAGACAAAAGATGCTCTCTGTTTTTCCGGTTCCGGTCAGTTCTTATTGCATTATTGATAGTTTTCCGCTTGCAGTCTGCAAATTTGGACGTGCACGATACTGCAAAACATTTCGCAGCCAGGGTGCTGATTACGGAAAGTGCCCTTCTAAAAAGGAAACTTACTTCGGCTATAAAGTGCATGCCCTGGTCACATTAGAAGGTTACATTACTGCATTTGAGATTACGCCGGCATCCACAGATGACCGTGAAGGATTACGGGATCTGGTGGATAATTGTTCAAATATTACAATTTTAGCAGATAAAGGATATGTTGGCGAAAAACTCATGCAGGAAATGCAGGAACAAACGATCTGTCTTTTTGCACTCAAGCGTTCCAACAGTAAAGAAAACTGGCCAAAATCGGTGCGTCAGCTGATCTTCAAATTGAGAAGACGGGTAGAAACTGTCTTTTCACAGTTAAGCGGTCAGTTAAATGCAGAAAGAGTACTTGCCAAAAGCTTTCAGGGCTTATGCACCCGTTTGGTTAATAAAGTATTGGCATACAACCTCTGCATTGCATTAAACAGTATTTTCGGTGAAACCTGCGAACTTGGAAAAATCAAAGAACTGATATTCTAAAAAATTTGTTTATCAAAAAAACAGGGATTCTTTGCGGTTTTTACAAGTTTTTAAACGTTTTATTTGAAATAGCACAATAGGTTATTTTAGTATAATACATCCTTCAATATTTGTCATCACTTCTTTTGTAAAGGTCAAACCACTCGCCTTTCACTAAAACCATTTTTAGTGCATACTTGAGAAAACCAATAGATTTTTTCAAGGAGGACTAAAGACTATGGATCAGTGTACTCACGAAGTTCGTGCAGAGTACTGGCGAAAGATCATCCAGGCTTGTGGGCAGAGACCAGCTGGACAATCAGCGAAACGATGGATGGACGAAAACGGCATCCGGGAGCAAAGCTACTACCACTGGCAACGGCGCTTCCGACAACAGGCTTATGCGGAAATGAAGGAGAACGTCTCAGTTCCTGCTGTAACCGGAAAATCGGAGCTGGATTTTGTTGAAATTCCGTGTACTGCCGTTTCGGAAACACACACGCATCCAATCTCCCATGAACCAGCCGCTGTTATCCGGACCGCATCATTTCAGATCGAAATCTCCAATGACATTTCAGATACTCTTCTGAGCCATATCTTACGGGAGGTGTCCCATGCTTGAAGACGCAGCCGGGATCCGTCGTGTAGTCCTTGCGTGTGGTACTGTTGATCTGAGAAAAGGGATCGATGGTCTGGCAACGATCATCGGCGATCGGTATGGACAGAATCCGTTCGAGAAAGGAACCCTGTTCCTGTTTTGTGGGAAACGTTCTGACCGGTGCAAGGGGCTTTTATGGATGGGAACGGGGTTTCTGCTTTTGTACAAAAGATTTGAGGACGGAAGATTATCCTGGCCAAGAAATATCCAGGAAGCGGCAGAACTTACAGAGGACCAGTACAGGTACCTCATGACAGGATTAAATCCCCTGGATCCCAGGATCAAAGACGTTGATCCGAAGCATATGAAGTGCTATACTAACGTTGTAACAGTAGTGGCTAATAAGATATAATAAATCCAATAGAGAAAAGAGGTAATTATCATGCCACAAAGTTACACACCCGAATTTAAGAAAAAAATAGTACGTCTTCATGAAGAGGAAGGTCGTACCTACAAAAGCATCACCGCTGAGTATGGGGTATCGAAAGCCAGCATTTCTAAGTGGTGTAGCGAGTTTAGTAAAGAATGCCAGTCAAGCCCGGAAGCCAAAGAAGATTATGACAACATGAAGGAGATGCTCAGACTCAAAAGAGAAAACGAAGAACTTCGTAAGGAGAATCTTTTCTTAAAAAAAGCGGCGGCATTCTTTGCAAAGGAAATCGATTAGAGGCTTATCGATTCATCGAACAATATCATAATGAATTTGGCATTCGCTGGCTGCTTGGACGGCTGGGTATATGCCCAAATGCTTATTACAACTACCGGAAACACCGGAAGGCGGATTATTATACCCTTAAAGCCGAAGTCCAAGCACAGATTCAGGAAATATATCATTCGCACAATGGAGTTGACGGCTATCGGAGTATGAAAGTCTATCTGAAGCGTAAAGGTTATTCTTACAGTAATACCACCGTTCATAAATATATGAACACAGAGCTTGGTCTCCGTTCGGTTGTCCGTCCAAAAAAACCAGGATATGAGCATGGAAACCCGCATAAAGTATTCGATAATAAGCTGAAGCAAAATTTCACAGCAGATGAAATCAATCGAAAATGGTGCACGGATTTCACTTATCTGTTCCTTGCAAATCATGAAGTACGCTATAACTGCACTATTATAGATTTGCATGACCGGAGTGTGATTGCCAGCATAACAGATCGTAACATTACCAGTGATCTTGCGATCCGGACGCTCCGAAAAGCGCTGGAATCGCAGCCAACAATCAAAGATGGTCTTATCTTACATTCTGACCAGGGCTCACAGTATACGTCCAAAGCATTTACCGAATTCTGCAAATCGGTAAATGTGACACAGAGCATGAGCAAAGCAGGATATCCGTACGACAATGCACCGATGGAGCGTTATTTCAATACCTTGAAGAATGAATGCACAAATTTGTATGAGTTTACAACAGAGGAAACACTCTATCAAAAGGTAGAAGAATTTGCATACGTTGATTATAATCATGTTCGTCCACACAGTTATAATGGTTATCGAACCCCATATGAAGCAAGGACGGCAGCATAAATTGATAAGCACTATTTTTTTAGCCACAAGTGTTACAAAAAAGCTTGACCACAACACCATGACTGTATCATCCAATTTCATCTGTTTGCCTCCTTGGTTTATTTGGGACACACAATACTACATACACCAGCACATATCCAGCAGAATATTATTTTTTTACAGAGTCTGCGTCATGCCATGATTCCAGATTCTGTCCAGTTCTTCCTCCGTCATGACGCCCCAGTGTCTTTCCTGTGTCCAGAAACTGACATACAGTTCTCCCTCCCTCGTATAGATTGGTCTTTGTTCAAAGCCTTCTCCCCAGCCGTCACTCATCTGTCCGTCCCAGAAATTTTTCAGTTCATAGATTTCACTCTGCGTCAGCGGCTGGCAGATACTGCATTCCAGAACTCCGAACAGTTCTCCCCGGATGTTCTGCACTCTCGGAAATGCACTGATCACTTTTGCAGCCACCTGTCTGTTCCCGTCAAAATAATGCATGAGTCCCCTCGGTTCTGCCTCTACATGTTTTGCTTTGAGGATGGCTTTCTGGATTTGTTCCTCATAATCTGCCAGTTCACTCCGGTACAGCGTTTCCTGCTCCTCTCCATCCTGATACATCATCCCTGCCAGCGAACTGTAAAGACAGAACGTTTCACATGGTATCCCACTTTTTTCAAGCGGATCGGCAAACTCTCCCTGATATTCCTGATACTCATGGATTTCCCGCTGCGTGCCAACAAACCCTTCGGGAATAAATCCGCTGTCTGCCATCGTTGCCTGTCTTTTATCACGGGCAACCCCGGCATAATCAATATGCGGCAGTAGAAGTTCATCGATTTCAAACATCCCTGCCTCTTTAACCAGAAATTCCCCATACTCTTTATCCGTATGTATCTGCGGATGTATTTCAAATTCATCCAGATGCTTTGCGATGTAAGTGATATCAGTAAATTCACTTGTCCCCACGAATCCTGCCGCCATTGCAAGCCAGTCCATTTTTGCTTCATCAAAACAGCTGACGGTCTGGCACATCTCATTAAAAAGAGTCAGTTTCTGGATATCCCCCTGCAGAAACATACACGTATCTTCCGGGGAAGGAAGAATGCTTTCCGGCAGCCGGATATTTTCTATCCCGTTCACAATGCCTTCAGCAAATGCTGCGATGTTGAGTCTTTTCTTTACCTTATCCATGGCACTGATGTCCGTTGGAAGATAAAGGTATTCCTTATCCCCTGCCTCATTTTCAAGAGATAAAACCGCCACGGTTTCATCCGGTCTGTCGATGTATTCTGGAAAGGTTTTTCCGTTATAGACCTCCTCCATCTGGAATCCCTGATCTACCAGTATCCCATGTGGCAGGAACTTACATTTTCCTTCTGAAAAAATCTTCTGTGCATATGCGTTAAAATCTATTCTGCTTTTTTCTTCTTCTGAGATTGCAAGGTGCCGGTCCAGATAAAGTCTCAGCCCAACACGGTTTCCGTCCGTCAAGTCTGTGAGCAGGGACAGTCCCTGCAGGCTGTAAGTCAGGTTGATCAGTTGTTTCACTTCCCGGATGCCTGTCTCACTGCTGTATACACCCACCACTCTTTTTTCGTATTCCGTCATTCCATCCAGCCTTCTGGCAAAGAAATTAAGTTCGTCCATGCTGATTGTCTGGCCTTTCAGGAACCCAAAATAGTACGGTTCATCCCACACCTCACTGATACAGCATACCGGTACAATATCTTCTATCCCGATACATTTCATGCAATACTGCATGTCCATGTCCGTTGCCGGCAGAGTTATATCTATAGTCTGTTCCCCATTTTTTGCTCTAATCTTCATTCCACACCTCCTGTTCTACGATGTCCACCCCATACCTTTCCATCACGAATGCATTGACGATGAGCCTTAAGATTTCATCCGGTATCAATTCCCTGTCGGTCAGCTCCGACAGCCGGATATGCTTTGTCCCCAGATACACATCCCTTGCCGCATGGAACAGGATATATTGTTCCAGCGTAACGCTGCCAAGCCGGATGCGGTCAAAATAAATCCCCGTATCCAGCACCTGCTTAGAAACTTTCTCCCACAGGTTTTCATCTGCAGACAGAAGAAATACTGCGGCGGCATAATTCGGAAGTCCGCACAGGTTCTTTTTCCGTCTGCCAAGCAGCAGGGAAGAAAAATCGCTTCTGTGCCTGCTGTCATAAAAAATCAGTTCTTTTTCTGCGTTTCCAAATACCTCCTGTATCCTTTTCTTTAAGTGTTCCATCTGCATCCGGCTGATGACACAGTCCACAATCTCTGAATAATTTCCCCTGCTTTTCCACTCTTCCATGTCAAACATCCACCCATGCCCTCTGGGACGGTATCCCGGCGGCTGGCACATCTGCCGCTCTAATAACTGCAGTCTTGGACTGTTGCAAAAAAATCCTGACATCAAATCTGTCTCCTTTCTTTTTCCATAAAAAAAGACAGCACCCATTTCATTTCTAAAATAAGTACCGCCTTACATGTCCATGTGCATTCCCGCTTCCATCTCCCCTGCCTCTTCCCCGCCCTCCTGTACTTCCAGTTCCGGTATCATGTTTCTGTTTAAACTGATTTCCTCCTGCTTCATCTGTTCTGAAATTGCTGCAAGTGCAATGCTGTTCATCTTGTTCTGCAGGTAAGTTTCAAACTCCCCTTTCGCCTCTGTCACGGTTTTATCCATCTGTTCAGCAAACAGTTTCTGCAGATAGGGGATATTACTTTTTAACTCCTGCCGTACATTTTTCAATGTCGAGACGATATTTCTCCGGTCCTCCCTGCTCAGGACACGTTTCTCATCCAGAAGTTTTTCAATCTCCTCTGACCTCTTTTCCAGTTGCCGCACCAAGTCACGGGTTGCTTCATCCACTTCCCGGCGCATTACTTTCTGCCTGTCACTGTATGGGCATGGTTCAACGAATGTCCCATTCACTTTTGTAATGGTAACCGGTATCCCCTCTCCAATGTTAAGTGATGTGATTGCTTCGGCAAACTGTGTATAGGACATCTCCACCTCAACGATCATGTCATTGATGTCTGTCCCTGCCAAAAACCAGTCCTCGTTGCCCTCCCTTTCCATCATGCCTTTTGAAATGGACAGGCGTATGACATTATTATGCATGATGGAACTTCCAAACAATGCCGTTCCTGAACCACCGATTGAGGACCTTGCAAACCGAATCATTCCGTAACTTGGGTGCTGCTTTTTCTCCATCCCTGTTTCTTTTCCTTTCTCTGAATTTTGTCCCAAAATACTTAAAAATCTCTTTTTTGCCTCTATGCATCTATAAAAACGTGGAAAAAAATAGGGCAAAAACTGGTCATTTTTTGCTCCAATTTTTGCCCTCAAACCACAACATCTTGTGGTCTAACATGCCTATTTTTCTTATTTTCCACAATACTGCATCAGAACTACCGTCTCCACATGGCTGGTGGCCGGGAACTGGTCCACAGCCCATGCCTTCTCCGCCCTATACCCTTTCTTCTTAAAATACGCCAGATCTCTCGCCAGCGTCTCTGGATTGCAGGACACATAGACCACGCGGTCCGGGTTCAGAATCGCTACAGCATCCATGAATTCTTCGGTGCTGCCGCTTCTCGGCGGGTCCATGAAAACTACGTCGGCGTGGGCATTCTGGGAGGCCATCTGGACCATGAATTTTCCGGCATCGTTGTTGTAGAAGCGGATGTTTTTCTCGCCGTTTGCCTTCGCGTTTGTGATGGCATCCCGGACGGCATCCTTGTTTAACTCGACGCCAATGACTTCCTTCGCGGCAGACGCTGCGACGATTCCGATGGTTCCGATTCCGCAGTAGGCGTCAACAACGGTCTCTTTTCCGGTAAGTCCTGCTGCCTCGATCGCCAGGTTGTAGAGCTTCTCCGTCTGAACCGGGTTGATCTGGTAGAAGGATTTTGAGGAGATCCGGAATTTCTTGCCGCAGAGGACATCGACGATAAATCCAGGTCCGTAGAGCACATGTTCCTTTTCCCCAAGGACCATGCTGGTGTCACGTCCATTCACATTCTGCACTACGGTCGTGATCTCCGGGTGAACCTTTCGGAGCGCCTTCACGAAATTGTTCTTCGACGGGAACACCGGTGATGCGGTGATCAGGACTACCATGATCTCCCCTGTGGCATGGGCGGTGCGCACCAGGACATGGCGCAAGAAGCCGTATCCGGTATCCTCATCGAATACCTTCATTTTGAAGGAGGGAAGAAGTTCACGGATCGTTCCGATGATCTCGTCCGCCTTTTTGTTCTCGATCAGGCATGTCTCCACCGGGAGAACCGTGTGGGTTCCCTCTTTATATACACCGGAGATGATACGACCTTTCCTGTCGCGGGCCATGACTGCATGGACCTTGTTCCGGTAATGGAACGGGTCGTCCATGCCGATGATCTCCTCGACCCTGCAGAACGGGCGGAGAAGATCGGAGACTTCTTTCTTTTTGTGCTCTAACTGCTTCTCATATGGCATGTCCAGATACTGACAGCCGCCACAGGTCTTGAAATGTGGACAGAGGGATTTTTTCCGCTCTGTTTTTGCTTCTGCCTGGACAGATGCATTTTTTCCCTGAACATGTGATGTTTTGCGGTCATCCTGGCGTTTCGCTGCGGATACAGCCTTCTTTTTATCACCAGCGTTCATGTTTTTCTCTCCTGTATGATTCCATGCTCCGCCATACTTCTTTTCTAATTTTTCATCAATGTATCCCAGCTTTTTCTCTACACTTTTATCCTGATTTCCGTAGTTTCTTTTCTCTGTACCGCTGACGAAATTCTGCGTTTCTTTTCTTCCGCTATTTCTTTCGGTCTTTCCGTTCACATCTCTTCCATTATTCCCGTTTCTGCCAGCGTTCTCTTTCTTCCAGTTCTTCTTTCCATTCTCACCGGCACCCTTAAACTTCTTTTCCATGTATCCCATAATAAATATTTCTCCATTCTTATCTGAAACATTCCGCTTGATTCCCGTAATGCGGCTGATTATAATAACACATAAAGTATAGCGTTTTTTCCCGAAATATTCCACTGAAACTTTTTATCTTGGACAATTCCGGCCGTTATACACAGTTGGGCATTTTCTGAGCTGAAAATACTGCATGAAACATGCAGATTTTGCCGGCTTAGAATACAAAACATCAGTAAAATCAGTTGTAACTGTTCCTCACATTTTCAAGAAAGGACGCAGCATCTGGACACTCCAGACACTGCCGGAAAACAAATCATGAATAATGAATCAAATACCCGTGTTGCCGAATCCGGACGCCCGAAGGACGTCACCGGACGAATCGAGACAGAGATCCGCACCTACGATCTCCTGGACTCCTTAAATATTCCCTACATGCGCTTTGACCATGAGGCCGCGTTCACCATCGATGCCTGCACCGGCGCAGACGAGGTCCTGGGAATCCATATCTGCAAGAACCTCTTCCTCTGCAACGCCCAGAAGACGAAATTCTACCTTCTCCTGATGCCTGGACATAAGAAATTCAAAACGAAGGTTCTCTCCAAACAGATCGGTTCCGCGAGACTTTCCTTTGCGGATGATGACCATATGAAGGAATATCTCGGCCTGACTCCCGGATCTGTCAGCATCATGGGACTCATGAATGATCCGGAAAACCATGTAAAGCTTCTGATCGATTCTGACGTCTTAAAGGACGAATATTTCGGCTGCCATCCGTGTATCAACACCACAAGCATGAAGCTCAAAACGTCCGATATCATAGAGAAGTTTCTCCCGTCTGTTCATCACGAGCCGACGATCGTGGATCTTCCATGGGAGGAATAGAAACAGCGTTTTCCACCAATCATCGTAAGTACCAGTTTTCCCACTCGTTAAATCACCTGTAGGATCCATTAGCAGGAATTGTTTCTACATGTATATCTAAAAAGAAGAACAGGAACGCAGATCTCATCAAGAGACCGCGTCCCCGTTCTTCTTTTTTATCCTTTATTCTATCCTGAAACCTTTATCCGCTCACTGCGTATTTCCGCAGAAAACGTACCATTTTCCTGACCGTCAGCATCCAAAATATGCTAATCTGCCACCTGCTCCCCGGAAGCTCCTGTTTTACTGCATGATACCATTTGCATCAAACGTATAGCTGACGCCATCGATTGTCATCGTCGTGCCTGTCACCATAGCACCTAACTCAGACGGATCCAGATAATACCAGTATCCATCCGGATTGACCCAGCCGCTCATTCTTCCGCCATCACGGTAGAAGTACCATTTGCCGCTCTCATTCTTCCACTCACCGGTATCCACCGCGATTCCCTTAGTGACCGGAGCATAATCCTTGTAAGCGAATTCCAGGCATACATTTCCGTTGATTCCGTTTACATGCCCCTTATCCGTACACTGCCAGATTGTGCGACCCTCATATGTACCGTCCGCGCCGTATCTCGCAAGCCAGATATCATAGTGGATCTGCTTTGTGTCCATCTCGGTCGTAAATTTGCTGTAGTCGCTGTATACGATCGGTGTGTAGCCTGCCGCAACGATCGTATCACAGAATGCGTTTACCACATCCGTGAGCTCCTGAACCGAAAGCTCCAGGATATATTTTGACTCTACATCCACAGCGATCGGGTACTTTACATTGTATCCGGATACTTTTTCTACAGCATATTTTGCAGCCGCCTTCGCTTCCTCCACAGTTTTCGTCTGAAGATAAACATATGGAGCTGCCTGAACTCCGTTGTCCAAAGCACCCTTCATATTTTTCTCATAATTCGGATCCATGGTGTAACCACCCTCATATCCGTAAGACATCATCTTAATAAAAGCGAATGATATATCATCTGCCGCAACCTTCGCCCAGTCGATATCTCCCTGCCATTTTGCAACACTGATACCGCGGAGAAGCGCTCCCTCTATTGTTTTTCCATTATTATCCACATAAACACCATTTACCTTTTTCCATGCATTTACAGGATCCGTTACACTGGTATCCGTGGATGCCTTATTCTGCTCATCATAACCCGGTCCGATCTCATCCGCAAACGCGGTAAAACTGCCCTGTGTGATCATTAGCGCCGCAAGGACTGCTGCCATATATCGAAATTTTTTCTGAAACATTCTGATCCCGCCTTTCTTTTCTGCCCGTGTTTTATTTTTTAAATATTTTCCATCTTCAAAGCTGCACAAGAAACCGTTGTAACTATAAAGATGCTGAACGACTACAAACAGTTTTCTTTAAGTCTTCACAAGTATACTACAATTTCCCTCTTTTTTTATTAAGAACTTCTTACGTTTTCGTTGTCACACATCTAAGACTTTGTGGCAAAATTCCCGCAAGCAGGCATAAAATAAGGGAATCCCAGTAAACTCAAGGATTCCCCAAAAGCGGAGACGGCGGGATTCGAACCCGCGTACCGGGATGAACCGATAAACGCATTTCGAGTGCGCCGCGTTACGGCCGCTTCGCTACGTCTCCGGAATGTCTGCTTTTTGAAAAAGCAGACTATATATTATTATACATATTTTTTTCGATTTGTATAGAGGATTTAAAAAATTTATTTTAATTCCCCTCCGCAAAATACGCATCCACCGCTCCCGCGATGCCGCTCTCGATCTTTCCCCGGTAGCCATCGTCCTGAAGCCAGGTGTCCTCGTCAGGATTGCTTAAGAATCCCATCTCAAACACACAGACCGGGATCTCGCACCAGTTGATATCGGAGGAACTGTCCGTCTCCTGGACACCGCGGTTTTTCGTGCCTGTGGCGCCGCAGACAGTGTCAACGATCTTCTTGGAAAGATTGTAGCTCTTGTCATGAAGAGACGCGTTGTAAGGGTTCTGGGCTGTCATACAGGTTGCTAATGCCCCATAGACACCAGAGTTGTCCATGGAATCCGCGTGAAGCCGGATCAGGATATCCGCGCCGCTCTGATTTGCTGCGACGGACCGCTCCGCGCTGCTCATGTTCACATCGTTGCTCGTCCGGATCATGACGACATGGTATCCGCGGTTTGTGAACTCTGTCTCAAGCTTTTTTGCGACCGCAAGAGTGACCCTATATTCAGGGACGCCGCTCGCCGTTCCAACCGAGCCTTCCGGCATCTTCGCCTTCATCGTCGAAGAGGACGGGCCAATCGGCTCCTTGGAAGTATTGGCTTTCGCCTGGTGTCCCGCATCAATCGCGACGGTATGTCCGTTAAACGGAACTTCCGGAGCAGTCTCCGCGTCATCGTTCGCCGCGGCTGTATAAGCCTCCGCCGCTGACTCTCTAGCTGCCGCGACACTCTCCTCCTCCGACATCTCCGAAGCCATCTCCTCTGATTCGGAGACCGATTCCGCATCCTGCGAGCTTTCGGCCGCCTGATCTGCGCTCATCGTCTCCCCGGCAGGATTGCCCAGTGCCTGAAGATCAGCTTCATCGGAATTTTCCGTTCCCTGTTCCTCGCCGGATCCGCTTTCTGACTCCGCTGCCGCAGTCTCACTACTCAGATCCACCGCCTCATATTTCCTCGTCCCATTGCAGCCGGAAAGCACCAGCGCGAAAAAGACCGCAGAAATAAGGAATCGGAGGAGTCCGTTTCCCTTTTTCATCCTGCTCATAGGATCGTTCCTCCTCCGACTACGCATTCATCTTCATAAAATACAACTGCCTGTCCCGGCGTGATCGCACGCTGCGGTTCCTTAAACTGGCATTCCACCGTTCCATCCGGGAGTTCCCTGATGATACAAGGGGATCCCTTGTGGCTGTAGCGGATCTTCGCGAGAACCTCTTTCTCCTCTCCATGAAGACCGTCGATCGCCATCCAGTTCACATCCCTGCAGATCAGATGATCGGAAAACACATCATTCCCCTCGCCGATAATGACCTCGTTGGTCTCCGGACGGATCCCTGTGACAAACACCGGATGTCCCATCGCAAGGTTCAAGCCCTTTCTCTGTCCGACGGTGTAGTGGGTGATTCCCTTATGTTTTCCGAGGATCACACCGTTTTTGTCCACAAAGTTTCCACATCCCGGAACATCTGACGCCTCGCGCTCGATAAATCCGGCATAATCGTTATCCGGCACAAAGCAAATCTCCATGCTGTCCTTCTTCTTTGCCACGGCGAGACCACGGTCCTCGGCGATCTTTCGCACCTCGTCCTTCGTGTAATCACCGATGGGCATTAAAGTTTTGGAAAGCTGGAACTGGGTCAGGTTGTAGAGCGCGTAAGTCTGGTCCTTCGCCGCCGTCACGGAGTTCCGGATCGTATAACGGCCGTTCGGAAGCTGGCTGATCCTTGCATAGTGACCGGTCGCAATATAATCGGCACCGATCTCCAGGCTGCGCTCCAAAAGCGCCTCCCATTTTACATAGCGGTTGCAGGCAATGCACGGATTCGGTGTCCGTCCGTGCAGATACTCCGCAACAAAATAATCAATGACATTCTTCTGGAATTCTTTCCGGAAGTTCATAACATAGTAGGGAATTCCAAGTGTCCACGCGACACGTCTCGCATCCTCCACCGCACTGAGTCCGCAGCATCCGCCGTTTTCCTCAACCGTACAGGAATCCTCTTCCTGCCAGATCTGCATGGTGACCCCGATCACGTCGTATCCCTGTTCCTTTAAAAGGCAGGCAGCAACCGATGAATCCACGCCTCCGGACATTCCTACCACGACTTTTTTCTTCATTAATATTCCTCGTCCTCTTCATGCTCACTGATATCGGACACCGGCTTCTGTAAGCCTTTGATATCGATATGGTGCTTTTCTGCATAATCCCAGAGTGCTGCATGGATCGCTTCCTCTGCAAGCAGGGAGCAGTGAACCTTTACCGGCGGAAGTCCGTCAAGTGCTTCCATAACTGCCTTATTGGTTACTTCCATCGCTTCCTCGATCGTCTTTCCCATTACCATCTCTGTCGCCATGCTGCTTGTGGCAACGGCAGCACCGCAGCCAAAGGTTTTAAACTTACAGTCACGGATGATATGTGTCTCGTCATCAATGTCGAGATAGATTCTCATGATATCGCCGCATTTTGCGTTTCCGACAGTACCTACGCCGCTGGCGTCCTCAATTTCTCCCATGTTTCTTGGGTGCTGGAAATGGTCCATTACTTTCTCTGAATACATTATTTTTCCTCTTACTTTCTGTTCTTCTTAATGAAATCCTCATAGAGCGGGGACATTGCGCGAAGCTTCTCCACGATCTTCTTAAGGCAGTCTACAGTATGGTCGATCTCTTCCTTCGTTGTCTCCTCGCTTAAGGTAAGGCGTAAGGATCCGTGCGCGATCTCGTGCGGAAGTCCGATGGCTAAGAGCACATGGGACGGGTCCAGGGAACCTGATGTGCATGCAGATCCGCTGGATCCGCAGATCCCGTCCATGTCCAGCATGATGAGTAAGGACTCGCCCTCGATGAACTGGAACGCGAAGTTCGCGTTGTTGGAGAGACGGTTTGTGCGGTGACCGTTTAAGCGTGTGTACGGAATCTCGTCCATGACACGTCCGATCAGGTAATCACGGAGTTCTGTCTCTTTCTTCTTATTATTCTCAAGCTCTGCCATCGCGATCTCGACTGCTTTTCCGAGACCGACGATTCCCGGCACATTCTCAGTTCCGGCACGGCGTTTTCTCTCCTGGGCGCCGCCGTGGATGAAGGAGCGGAGTTTTAAGCCTTTTCTGATATAGAGGAAGCCGACTCCCTTCGGGCCGTGGAACTTGTGTCCGCTGGCGCTTAACATGTCGATATGGTACTCATCCACATTGATCGGCTCGTGGCAGAATGCCTGAACTGCGTCTGTGTGGAAGATGATCCCGTTCTCATGGGCGATCTCACCGATCTCCCTGATCGGCTGGATCGTTCCGATCTCGTTGTTGGCGAACATCACAGAGATCAGGATCGTATCCGGGCGGATCGCCTTCTTTAACTCGTCGATGGAGACGGTGCCGAACTCGTCTACCGGGAGGTAGGTGATCTCATAGCCGCGCTTCTCGAGATACTCACAGGTGTGAAGGATCGCGTGGTGCTCGATCTTTGTTGTGATGATGTGTTTTCCTTTGGACGCGTAAGCCTCCGCAGTCGCGATCAGAGCCCAGTTGTCGGACTCGGAACCGCCATTTGTGAAGTAGATCTCATTGTCCTTCGCGCCGAGAGCGTTTGCTACAGTCTCTCTTGCTTTTGCGAGGGCTTCCTTGCACGGTGTGGAAAACTCATATACCGCGGAAGGGTTTCCGTAATATTCTGTATAAAACGGCAGCATGGCTTCCACGACTTCCGGACGTACCTTTGTCGTAGCCGCGTTGTCGAGATAAATTACTTTCTTCATTGTTCCGCCTTTCTGTTTTAAGAGGTTCAAAGCCTGATAACACTATTAGTTTATGCCATGACCCGCGAGTCAGCGCCGCAAAAAGCGCGGACAGGCCACAGATATTTTACATTATATACGAAACCCCTCAGGAATTTCAACCGGTATTCTCATGTTTTTTCAGAAATACACAGTAAATCACTAAGTATTAAAGAATTTGTGATGATTTCAGTCTTCATATCAGTCATCCGTCTGCGATAAACCGGATTCATATCATTCCCCTGCTCCCACATATATATAACCGAATCCTTCTGCCATTTCGGAGCTGCCATGCCTTCTTCCCATAAGCCCCATCCACTCATCACCGGAACAATTCTTCTCACAGCCGCCGGTCTCCTCTCCCGCGTCCTCGGCTTTTTCTACCGGATCTTTCTCTCCCGGACGATCGGTGCGGAGGGACTCGGAATCTACCAGATGATCTTCCCAGTCTACGGAATCTTTTTCTCCCTCTGCGCCGGGTCGATCCAGACCGCCATCTCCCGCTTTACCGCAGCGGACCCGGACCATGCGAAGCGGACGCTGCTCTCTGGCTTTTCTTTATCCTTCGCCATGTCTCTGGCCGCCGCCTTTGTGATCCGGCACTTCTCGGGCCCTCTTGCGGAACATGTCCTCATGGAACCGCGGTGTGCCCCGCTGCTCTCCGTCATGGCCTTCGCGATTCCGTGTACCTCTGTCCATGCCTGCATCTGCGGGTACTATTACGGAAAAGAAAAAGTCTCCGTCCCTGCGGCCGCCCAGCTTTTTGAGCAGACAATCCGGATCTTTACGGTATTTCTGCTGGTGTCTGTCTGCATCGAAAAACGGATTCCGGTCACCGTGTCACTTGCCGTATTCGGGCTGGTTGCCGGGGAAGCCGGATCGGCGTTGTTTGTGCTGATATTTTTTCTTTTATTTCATGAGTTTCACGAGAATACAGGCAGATCCTGCAGGATTGGCCAAAGTTCCATAAAAAATCCGCTTTTCAGGAATTCCGAACGAATTTCGGATCTCTCTGGCAATCTGTTCTCTCCCATGTCCGCCCTCCTGGCCCTCGCTGCCCCACTCATGGCAAACCGTCTCATCCTGAACCTTTTGCAAAGCGCGGAGACGATCATGATCCCGGAGCGCCTGACCGTCTACGGACTCACCCGTTCCCAGGCCGTCAGTACATATGGAACTCTCACAGGCATGGCGATGCCTTTTGTCCTCTTTCCATCGGCCCTGGTAAACTCCCTGGCTGTGGTCCTGCTGCCCGCCACTGCGAGGCACCAGTCCGCCGGAAACGACTCCGGAATTGCCGCCGGAATCTCCATGTCCTTCCGATACAGCCTTTATCTCGGAATTTTTTGCATCGGGGTCTTCACAGTCTTCGGAGATGCGCTGGGCTTACAGATATTTAAAAGCCAGGACGCCGGATCTTTCATTCAGATCCTCGCCTGGCTCTGCCCGTTTCTCTATCTTGCCACCTCGTCCGGCAGCATTTTAAATGGCCTTGGAAGGACGAAGCTCACATTTTTCCATCACCTGGTCTCTCTCCTCGTCCGCATCGCTTTCGTGTGGTTCGGGATCCCGGTGTTCGGGATCCGTTCCTGTCTCTGGGGGATGTTAGCAAGCGAGGTTCTCCTCGCCCTGCTCCATATCCTGGCACTCCGAAGGATCACTGCGTTTGAATGGAACGCATGGATCCTGATCGGGAAACCGGTATTCTGCCTGCTCTGCGCGCTCTGGATCTTCCGCCTGTTCCCGGAAGACTTCCCGATCCCGTCCGGTTTTCCGGAATTTTTCCGCACCGCCGTCCGGATCCTCATCCTGTCAGCCGCCTACCTCCTGCTTTTGCTGTTTTTCCACAGGAAACCGCAGCGCTCCGCTGCATAAGTCAAACAAACCATTCCGCTACTCGTCGAACTCCACTGTCACATAGTATCCGCGGTCATTCTGGATGATATCCTTCACGATGCCCTTTTTGCTCTTCAGACGCTCCGTAAAACGGAACAGCCCCGACATGGCTACCGCCGGCTCGATCATGTAATTGACATTGACCGGTGTGACCGACTCGCTGACATCCACTTCCTGCCCGACCTCAACGAGACCCGGGCGCTCCATTTTAAATACGATCTCTCTCATTTTTATCCTCTTTTCCTGATAAATACAACAGCTCTTC
>ENA-UERY01001140-UERY01001140.1-human-gut-metagenome-genome-assembly--contig:-NODE-1140-length-17831-cov-296.106793_pt1 | contig 17831 bp, 17 predicted proteins | sample MGYA00242989_ERZ507990 | MGnify/ENA primary metagenome ERZ507990 (study PRJEB26167, sample SAMN06115529) | human gut metagenome | host: Homo sapiens | place: China:Fujian | collected 2015-08-26...
ATCGAGTTCTCTATCCTCCGTATCGGTGAATACCCGATACCAAGCATCATCGACATCGTGAACAGCATACGTTTAGCCAAAGGCAACGTATTCGCTGAATGGAAACAGTCTGACACCGCCAAACTCTTTGAAGACCATGGATATAAAAATAAAAAGGGGTGTGGAGGGTATTTCTTCTGAAAAAGTTGTATTTTTGTGGCAGTTCTACAATGATTAAGTAAAATCGCAAAAAAGATTATGATTAAGTATTTCTATTTCTATTGCTGTCTCTTCTTGTCAGTTGTTCTTCAACAGGCATTAAACTGGTTGATGAATACTATATATATCCTCCAGACGAATACTATAATTCATATTACTTGAAATGCAAATTATCAAGCGATAATGACCCAATAATAGATAGCGTGCATATAGTTTATTGGAATGATTCAACCATAATAATTGAACGAAAAGCGAAACATGATAATTGGATTATTAATGCTTTCGATAATAATTTAAAATGTTGCAATAACGATACGGTAGTTGGACCCGTTTCTACAGCATATATAAAGGTATTTATGGAAAATAAAAAGTTCAAAAGACTTGTTTTTGAATAGCATATTAAAATAAGGAGGAGAGCAGTGGATATTCATCCTGAAAAAGTTGCATTTTCCAGGCAACATTTAAAGAGGTTGTGCGTTTTATAATAAAAACCATTAAATATATAACAAATGAAAGAGAGACTATTTGCAACCATGTTGCTTTTTACTTGCATCTTGTCTTTAGCTTCATGCAGCAAAGACGATGGTGATTGGGATGCCATGAAATGGGAAAAGAACAATTATGAAGAAGCACTGACACCAAGTTTTGGCAAGGCTATTGGCGTGCCAAAGTCTGGCGGTACATATACTTTCAAATGCAAGAATTACAAGAATTTTTGGATTGAATACGTTAATGAGTCGGTGGGTGATAAAACTAAAACCATTATAAACGTTCCTGCGTATGATGACAAACTTTATTCCGAAGTTAAAGGCAGCTATACATCTTCAAAGGTGGAAGGAAATACGCTCACTGTTACATTTGCGCCAAACGAAACACAGGATGGACGTTATGTTCGTGTAGCCGTTTCTGCAGGTGATATTTTTGACAAAATCATGTTTGTGCAGAAACCAGAATAAACAATTTGTCTTTTCCCCAACCCAAATGCTTCCGTACTTTCGCAGTATGGAAGCATTTTCACACTTTGATTTTTCATTATATAACGAGATTGATTCTTCTAAAAAAACGACCTCAAACATTTGCTCGTTAAGAAAAAAGTGTTATCTTTGGCGCATTAAAAACCATAAAATCATTCACTTATGAAGAAACTATTTTTCATCATCTTCCTCATGGCTTTCTCGTTTGCGATAACGGCAAACGCCAAGAAACCCAAAATCGTATGGCCTAAGGCAGTGCTGACTCTTAAAGACGGTACTGTACTCAACGGCTATTTGCAGAACGACATTCATTTCATGAAAAAGAACATCTATTTCAGTGAAACGCAAGATGGCAAGGACGTAAAATACAAGATAGTAGATATAGAATCCCTTGTGGTGGATAATGCTCTCCAGGATGGCAAGAAACGCACTTTCATCCTTATAGATGAAGACCCTACATTCCAATATTTGGCAACTGTCATTTACAAGGGTAAACATGTTACGGGCTATATGCAGCCGTTTGCTTTTGAAAATTCCACACACAGCAGGTCGTTTACTGGTATATGGACAAATAATACCGTTTACTTGGGCTGTAGATCATACGACTATAAGGTTGATGGCGGAAAGCTTGTTTACTATTGGATGTTATTTGAGGATAAAAAAATTAATTCCAAAAGAGAAAAATATTCTCAAAAGAAACTGTTGAAAAAGATAAAGGATAAATTCAAGGACTATCCTGCCGTCGCTGAAGAAGTGGAAAAGAGAGGACTCACTGCTGAGCAAATCCACGAGGACCCTACCATTCTTCTTGAAATCCTTGACAAGAGTCTGCAATAATCTTTTGTCTTTTCCCCCATACAAATGCTTCCGTACTTTCGCAGTATGGAAGCATTTTTCAATTTATCCCTACCCACTGATTGGCAGTCACTCTCTGACAGCCAACTCTTGTATTTCTTCACACAGTTCTCGCATGATCTGCCAATGGAAGAAATACTCACTCTCTGTTTGTTCAAATGGGCAGACCTAAGAGTGTTGTGCAAGACGCATGACGGCAGCTATCTCGTAAAGCACCGCCAAGCGTCCAAGCAGGAGGCTACGCTCACCATCAGACAAATGCAAGCAGCCACGGCTTCATTGGACTTCTTACGACAATTTGCTCCATTGCCGGTTCGCATCACAAAAATCGGAAGAGCCAAAGCCGTCGAAGCCGACTTCCAGGGCGTGCCGTTCTCGACATTCATATCTGCCGACAACTACTATCAGGGCTTTCTCCACACCAAGAATGAGGCTTTGCTTAGCCAACTCGCCACGCTTCTGTACCCAAAGGTCAAGTCGCGACACCTGACAACACCGCTTTTGCTCAACGCTTTCTATTGGTTCTCGTCGCTGAAACATTACTTCGCCCGACTGTTTCCGCACTTCCTGCAGCCGATGTCAGCCGACGAACAGAACCTACTTGGCTATGCACCGCCCATCGGCGAGATGCTGCGGACTGCCATGAATGCACAGATCCGTGCGCTCACTGGTGGAGACATCACCAAAGAGGAAGCGGTGCTCTCGATGGACACATGGCGAGCACTCACAGAACTCGACGCTAAGGCTAAAGAAGTAGAAGACATCAAACGACAAACGAAATGACAGACAAGAACATCAATTGGGATGCCACAGCCTTCTTCGCATCCCTCACAGAAACAAACAAGTTCGCCAAGGCCCATGACTTTGTATTCGCAAAGATCAGCGGACTCGACGGCTTCGAGGAAGCCTTGCAGCAGCTGCAATCCACCACGGCTATCATCGCTGTCAGCGACATAAGCCAGGGCTATATCGAGGTGAACAACAGTCCGCACACTCGAAGAGTGAAGACGGTCTTCCTCGCCATGCGCCACGCCATCGATGACATGGCAGCACGCCAGCAGTGCATGGACACCATGCGCGAGCTGTTCCGACAGTTTATGAGCAAGCTCATCCTTGAAAAGACGAAGCAGGAGCAGCATAATATCTATCTCGACTCTCGTATCTCCTTTCAGGAAATCGACCAATACTTCTTCTCAGGCTGCGCCTGTGCTTTCTTCCAAATCGCCGTTGACACTTATACCGATTTACGCTATGACCCCACTGAATGGCAATGACCAACAACTGCAAGAACGTGAAAAGTTCGTTCTTGCCTTCAACGACACAATGCTCAAAATATGGCGTGAGCAAATGACTCTCCTCGGTGTAATCGACACCGGACGTTTGCTTCACAGCCCCAAGTCCCTCCCTGTCCGTGCGGATGGTCGTTTCATTGAGTTAGGACTAAGCCAGTCCTTCCTCGAATATGGCCTTTGGCAGAACTTCGGTACGGGCAAAGAGATTCCAAGAGGTAATCATGGCGACATCGGCCGTGAACGCAAGCGCAAGAAGAAGCCCTGGTTCAGCCGTAAGTTCTACGCTTCCGTCATGAACCTCCGTGACTTCCTCTCCTACAACATCGCTCATGAGTTCGTTGGTGTCGTCGCCCAGGCACTTGACGACAAGTATGTGCGCTATAATCACTAACAATGTCTTTTCTCCATCTAAAAGTCAGCCATACCTTTGCTAAAAACAAGCAAAAGTATGGCTGACATTTCATCTATCACATCTCTCATTACCTCATTTCGCAGCGAGACGCGCGAAGAGGCTATAACGCCCGAAGTTCTGGGCGCACTGTTGCAGAAAATCGCTGACCTTTTGGGCAAAGCAGCTCTGCAGACGGACGTGAGTCGCCTTGATAATTGGCGCTCGGATCTTGCACGCATCGGCTATGTGCTGACATCGCTCACCATCGGTTCGGACGACCGCAATAACGTGTATTTCACATTGGGAAAGGCGAACCTCTCTACTGGAATCAATCAAATTGCAAACAATTCCATTCTCATCCGCCAAGCCACTACCGAGCGTGCCGGTGTCATGCGTGCGCAGCAGGTGCAGGACTTGAACAAGTGCAAGTCCGAGCTGTCTTCATGCATTGCTTCTATGAATAAGGTGCAGGAGGCTCTTGTGAATTTTCAAAAGGCTACTCAGAGTCTGAGCCTGCGCATTTCAAAGAACAACATTGAAATCGGAAACAACGCTGAAAGCATACAAGTTCTTCAATCTGACCTCAAATCGCTTGCGTCGCAGATAAAATCGTTGCAAACTGACATTCAGAAGTTTGCCACGATGAAGCAAGCTACGCAGATGCACATTGAATGTATCATCACTGACAGTACTCTTGTGATACAGGATGCCTACCGTTATATCCGGCAAGGGCTTACACCGGTCATTTTCCGACACTCGGTGCGTACAAGTCGCAAGCAGGAGGATGAAAACGGTGTGCGTGAGTATCTTCCACGGCGACGTGGCTGGAACCGCTTTTATGACGACCGAAAGATTAGTGTGAATAATGGCGACGAGATTTCTTTCCGACTGGATAAGGAGGGCGACCCGGACAATGGCAAGTATTTTACGAAGCCTAATGTGTTGTTCAGCGACTGCCGTGCTATCATCGACCCCGAAACGCAACAGCTTTCGGAAGTGCGCATTTACTTTGGCAAACGCTCCTATAACATTCTCGGCATCAACCGCCATTTCCGCTTCGCCATCGGATTTTACAAGAAGTCTAAAGATTACGGTCCGTTCCAGTTCGGTGAACTCCGAACTAACCTCGCTGAGTTCAGGGTAATTGCAAGAGCTGATAGAGTTGATGGTAGCAACAATTATAACGTCACCTTCAATTTCAGTATGTAAACGAAAAGAGCCATGGTTTCTCCGCAAGGAGTCCACCACAGCTCGGATGCAAAATGGTGTTCGCGACACCACGCTGCCAAAGAGCAATGGTCCAATCGACCACAACTCAATCGCAAAGATAATGCAAATCGAATGCAGAACAACAAGCGTGCTTGATTGTTATGCTGAGATGCAGCTTATCTTATACAAAGATAACCACATCATATTAACTCTCAAAAGACAATTCATTATGACAAAAGAAACTAAGGAAAACGTGCAGATTGTATCTGCCATAGCTATGCTCATCGGAGGATTCCTCCTCGCTGTCGCAGGATTCATCGTACCGCCCACCGGACAAATCCACGAATCTGTCCTGGGTGTATTCGCAGAGTGTCTAATCTATGCCGGCTCAATCTTCGGTGTCACTATCTACATACAGACTAAGTATGCAGAACTACGCTCGTACCTCGACGACAAGCTGAAACGGAAGGAGGAGAAGGATGCGCAAGATTGATCTCATCATCGTCCATTGCTCTGCCACGCCTGAAGGCAAGGACTTCACCACGGCAGACATCGACCGCTGGCATCGGCAGCGAGGCTTTGCCTCAATCGGATATCACTTCGTAATCTACCGCGACGGCTCTGTGCATCATGGCAGACCGCTCGCACAAGTGGGAGCGCACTGCCAAGGGCACAACGCCCATTCCATAGGCATCTGCTATATCGGTGGTTTGACCGTCGACGGCAAACACCCTAAGGACTCTCGCACTGAAGAGCAAAAGTCCGCATTGGTGGCACTTCTTCGCAAACTCCGGGTGCAGTTCCCCAATGCCAAAATCCGAGGACATTGCGACTTCGCTGCCAAAGCGTGCCCATCATTCGATGCCACGTCTGAGTATGCCAACATCTAAACCCTACGATATGAAACATATCCTAATCCTTATTCTTTGTGCATTTGTACTGGCGTGCAAGAGCACAAAGACAGCATCATCATCCAATGAAAGTGAGCGAAACGCCGTTTCGCAAGCTCAATGGCGATCCGCTCAGAATCTTTCATTCAGTTTCCTACAGAGGCTTACCGCCCTTTCATTCGATAGCTGCGTCTTCACATTCGGGGGTGTCGACACGTCGGCAACCCCTCAATGTTCCGCCATCAGCTATCCATCGGGCAAGCCCCTGTCCAATGACAAGGCAAAGTCTCCATCTTACCACGGCAAGCCTTCTGCAATAAGTCACGGCAAGCCGTCATCTCTCAGACTCTACGGACTTCACCTTTCCCAAGAGGAAAAGGAGGAGTCCGCAGCTGCACAGCAGGTGGAAGACAGCATCGCAATAGCGAAGCAGTCTTCATCCGACAAGTCGCAGGAAATTATCAAGTCAAGGTCTTCAGTTCCCTTCACGGCAAAGCTCGCTATTGCCGTCCTGATGATGATAACGGCAGTAGCCGTCATTTTCTTTATCCGTCGCTATCTCGCCGGCAGACGACGACATTTCGGTCACAGGCTCCCGAATTCATTACCAGGCAGCTCCGGCGGTGCATTGTTCGGTGGCGAGGACAAGCCATTGCATGGCTAAGTGTAATTGTGGGGTGTTCCATTGCGTTCCGTCGCTTTGGGCTTCTGTTGCAAAAAGAGTATGCCACTTCCCTGATCCGTACCGCAACTCTTTTTCTCGGATGTGAGGAGGACAAATCGCCTGAAGTCGAATAGTCCTCCATACATTCGAGAAAAGTGCAAGCACACGAGTCATGGTACGGGGTAAGCAACATACACATTTCTCCACGGCAGCCCAAAGCCCCTCCACTTCATTACACGCCCCACAATTTCACGGCTACGCCAGTCCTCGCCACCGAACAATGCACCACCTACGCACATGATTGACGCATCACCCAGACAAGCAGCGCTTGCAGCAGGCTTGTCTGACCTCCTCGTCAATCATCAACACGCAAGCGTCATCTGTCTTCCACGTCATTTCATTCCGTCATTCTTCTCCACATCTGCGATGTCATTCTTTTTTTGCACATCAAAGATGTCTATCTATCATCATCAAAGGTGAAAAGTGTTGCACACCCTTCACCTTTCTTAATAGGTACGGACACACGCTCCATTGCATTGCGCATAAGTCCGTGCAGCTGCGCTCTATTGTCTATCATCTCGCTATGCTCAATCCCTTTCATTTCGCTTCGCTCAATCTTCTCTTCTTCAGCCGAAAGGCAGTGGCTCTCCACTCCCGTAGCCGTCCGTTATGCGCCACCTCCTTTCGTCCACTGTTGCGAAAGGATATTGCGCTACATTCCATTACGTTATCATTCCGGAGTTTCTCTATGACTCTGCGAGCCATGGAGAAGTCCTACATTACCACTTCATTACATTCCACTTCATACCCATTCGCTTCGGGTAAGGCAGAGCCTTCTGTTTCCTATAAGGCGATGCCTTCATGGTTTGGTAAAGCTGCGCTTTCTATTATCTATCAATGCGAGAAAGCCGTCTGACTTATGGCAATCAAGATTGCTATAAGTCTGACAGCACTCTCGCTTATTCAAATAGGTATGGCAGAGGTATGGGATAGAAAAGGTAGTGCGCCTATTGTCGGGCAAGACCGACAGGCGCATTACCTTTTTATCCCTCACCACTGCCGCATTACCGCCCGATGGGTCGGGCGTGGCGTGGTGGCTCGCTTGGGTGGTGGGCGGTGGTTCAGTAGCACGAAAGAGCGCAGTATGAAGCCGAAACCCTCGCTTTTTCTCGCATATATTGCAACATCCGCAAGCCATTGATGCCCATCCGATACCCAATAGCATTTCGTGGTACGGCAAGACCCTCGGTTTGCTCGGCTTGGAGGCTTAAAGTGCCGAAACTCGGTGCTTTTCCGAAACTTTTTGCTTGTTTCAGCCTTATTTGTTCAAGCCGAAACCCTATGTCGTGCCGAAACTCGGTGCTTTGCCGAAACCTTTTGCTTATTTCAGCCTTATTTGCTCAAGGCGAAACCCTATATCGTGCCGAAAACTCGGTGCTTTGCCGAAACCTTTTGATTGTTTCAGCCTTATTTGCTCAAGGCGAAACCCTATATCGTGCCGAAAACTCGGTGTTCTTCCGAAACCTTTTGCTTGTTTCTGCCTTATTTGTTCAAGTCGAAACCCTCGTTTTTCGTGGAACTTGGAGCGGTTGTGCATCAGCGTGAAACCTCGGTTCGCTTTTGTCATCAGCGAAACTTGCAAACCTTTTTCGTCACTTTCTGCCTTTTCGCCTTTTGAAGCAACTAAGGCGGTTTTGCGAATACGAGAAACTAAACATTAACATTTGTTTACATATTCCGCAAAGGTCGGGCGGTCGTAGCCGTCAGCAAGGACAGGGCGGTCGGGGGGTCTTTATCAAGACGGGTTAAGGGAAAATCCCTTAACAATCCCTTAACGGCTTGATACACAAGCCTTTCGTTTTTCTATCGCTTAATCTTCGTCGGTTTTTGTCGGCGCCAGCGTGCCTAAATCGGGCGAAACTGCCTTATTTCTCGTCTTTTGAGTGGTGTTTGAGCGGTGTTATTTTTGCGTATCATTAAACCAATAAAATTGAAAGACGTATGTCGAATATAAACACCAATGCGACCGTTACGCTCACTGTCAACGGAAAACAGGCGGAAGATATGCTCCTGAAACTGAAATCTCAGGCTGCAAACCTCGAAAAAGCCATTGAGAAAGCGGCAGCAGCAGGAAACAAACAGCAGCTCACGAAGCTAAAGCGTGAACTGAAGGAAACCAATCGCCAAATCTCGCAGATTGAAAATGCTGCTAAAGGGGGCGAGCATGTTTTGCAACGACTCGATGAAACTTCGCCAAAGGAACTGAACCGCACATTGTCACAGCTGAAGCGTAACCTTAATGGGCTTGAACGGGGAAGCGAAGAGTGGAACAGACAATGTGAGGCGATTAAGCGTGTAAAGGCGGAGATTGCCAAAGTGAACTCGCAGTTGCGAGAGAATGAGAGTCTGTGGGAACGGATGAACCGAAAGCTGAACGACTGGCAAACAGCTCTTGCCGGCATTGCTGCTGCCATCACGGGTATCATCATGGCTGGACGCTCGGCGGTGAACGCTTTTGCGGATATGGACCAGGAGATGGCGAATGTGCGCAAGTTTACGGGAATGAACGCTTCGGAGGTGGAGCAGCTGAATGAGGACTTCCAGAAGATTGACACCAGAACGGGGCGTGAGGAGTTGAATAAGTTGGCGCAGGAAGCTGGACGATTGGGCAAAACATCGCAGGAGGATGTCTTGGGCTTCGTGAAAGCTGCCGACCAAATCAATGTGGCTTTGGACGACCTCGGTGATGGGGCTACGCTTACATTGAGTAAACTTACAAACATCTTCGGTGACGAGGAACGCCTCGGCACGGAGAAGGCTCTGTTTGCCGTGGGTTCCGTTATCAATGAGTTGTCGCAGAACTGCACGGCTTCGGCTCCTTATCTCGCAAACTTTACACAGCGTATGGCTGGCGTGGGTGCCCAGGCGAAGATGACTATCCCGGAAATCATGGGCTTCGCTGCGGTGCTGGATAGTCAGGGACAGGCGGTGGAGATGTCGGCAACTGCTGTTTCAAAAGTCATTATGGATATGTTCAAGGAGAACGACAAAATCATCAAGGCTACGGGACTTAATGCTAAGGAATTTAACGAAACGCTGAAGAAGAGCACTAACGAGGGACTGCTGATGTTGCTGGATCGTCTTCACGAATTGGGCAACATCGACGTACTTGCTCCAGTCTTCAAGGATATGGGCGAGAATGGTGCCCGTGCTGCGCAGGTGATTTCAGCTCTTGCTGGCAACCTCGATATGGTGCGTTGGGAGCAGGAGGAAGCTACTAAGGCGTTTGCGGAGGGTACATCGGTCACAAATGAGTTCAATGTGCAGAATACTACGGTGCAGGCAGGACTTGACAAGGCTCGCAAGGGCGTGACGGAGATGGCGGTGGCACTTGGTGAGCAGCTGCAGCCGATAATGAAGCATGTCATCTCTTCCACCACTTTGTTGTTGAAGTTCATGTCTACTTCAATCACGTTCATAAAGGAGAACGCTTTTACTTTGGCTTCGCTGACTGCTGCTTTCATTGCCTATAAGATTGCGGTGAACGCTTCAAACATCGCTTTCAAGGCGCATTATGCGTGGCTCGTTATCTGCAAGACGGCAACGGCTGCGTACAAAACTACGGTGGCTACTTTACATGCTGCACACTTGCTTCTGCAGATGGGGCTCGCCAAACTGCAGGGCAATTGGGTGAGACAGTCATGGCTGATGTCGGACCTCAAAAAGCAGGGTGCTCTTCTCGCATCGGGCTATGGAGCGATAGCAGCCGGAGCCATTGCTCTCGGTGCGGTTCTTTATAAACTATACAAGAAGATGACGGAGGTGTCGCAAGCAGAAAAGGATTTGCAGGAGATACGCAAGCGTGGGCAGGAGGGCATCATCGACGAGAAGAACAAGATTGATGCGCTTATTGCAGTGGCTCGCGATGAAACGCAGTCGCTGAAGGACAGACACACGGCGATTGATGCGCTCAACAAGATTATCCCGAACTATAATGCCCAGTTGGATGATACCACGGGCAAGTATAAGGAGAACAAGAAGGCTCTTGATGATTACTTGAAGTCGTTGACTCGCAAGTATGAGATTGAGGGTGCTAAGGATAAGTTGCGTGATATCGGAAAGCAGCGTGTCGACCTTAATCTGGAAAAGCAGAGGCAGGAGCGTGTCGTTGCCATGGATGAGATGGAGGCAAGGACGGAAACGGTTATGCCTGGTCAGGAGGGAAAGGTGGTGCAGTTGGGTGTCAACTCGTTGCGTGCCTCGAACAGACGTGCGCTTGCCAAGACGAAGGAGGATCTTGCGGAACTCGACCAGCGTGAGGCGAACATCTTAGGCATATATGGCGAAGACATCAAGAAGGAGGCACTCAATGATGCGAAGAAAGAACAGAAGCGTGAACAGCAGACGCAGAATCCTCCATACACGCCTCCTAAGACGGACAAGAAGACAAAGACAGAGGATGTGCTGAAACCGCAGAAGGACTGGAAAACCAGGGAGCAAGCTCTCAACCGCATTGCGTATGCCAAAGGTGAGAAGGACTTCGAGGAGTACACGAACCGCATGACGGAGATTGATATGGAGTACAATCAGAAGGTTATGGCTAATGGCAAAGCTACGAGTGAACAGAAGCTGGAAGCGGAAGCAGCGTACTATGAGGCGAAGAAGAAACTTGCTGATGACAAGAACACGCAATCGGCGAAGCAGGAGAACGACTACTATAATGAACTGGTTGCTACAGAGAAACAGCGGTACATTGATGGAAAGGTAGACCAAAAGACGTTTGATGATGCGCTTGAACTCATGGAGTTAGAGCATCTGCACCGTTTGACGAAGGTCTACACGGACGGTTCTAAGGAACAGCTGCAAGCGCAGAAGAATTATCAGAATAAGCTCGTTGAAAACCAAAAGCGTAATCAAAAGACCGTTGAGGACAACGAGAAAAAGCATCAGAAGGAGCTTGCCAAAATCAAAGAGGACTACTTCGGGGATAACAAGTCGGAGAAGAAGGAGAAGTATGATAAGGACTCTTCCGCTTTGGATGAAGTGTATGCCCAGGAGATAAAGGCTGCTGGCGACGATGCTAAGGAGAAGTTGCGTATCGAGGAAGCGTATCAAAAGGCAAAGGTGGCACTGGCGAAGAAGTACGGTCAGGAGTATAACGACACGAGCAAGAATTTTCTTCAAAACATGACGGAGGACATCACGGAGTGGCTGAACTCGGACCTTGGACAGGCGGTGCAAGGGTCTTTTGACACGCTGACATCGGGCATGTCGTCAATATTTTCGGGCATGACTTCGCTCATTCAGGCGGAACTGGAGATACAGACTGCTGCCATCGAGAAGCGGTATGACAAGGAGATTCAGCAAGCGGAGGGCAACAACTACAAGGTGAAGAAGCTCGAGGAGCAGAAGCAGAAGGAGCTGGCAAAGAAAAAGAACGAGGCGAACAAAAAGATGTTTGCAATGCAGGTAATTCAAGCGGTGGCGCAGACGGCACAGAACGCCATATCGGCGTATGGCTCGGCAGCGGCAATTCCGCTTGTGGGTTATATCCTGGCACCAGTGGCTGCTGCAATGGCGGTGGCTGCAGGAGCTATTCAGATTGCTGCAATCAAGAAGCAGCAGCAAGCGAGTGAAAGCCAGGGCTATGCAAAGGGTGGCTTCACTCCGAAAGGTTCCAAGTTCCAAGAGGTGGGCGTGGTTCATGCCGGGGAATGGGTGGCATCGCAGGAGATGCTTGCCAACCCAGTTGCGCGTCCTATCATCAACGCCCTGGACTATGCGCAGCGGACTAACACCATCGGATCCTTACGAGCCGATGATGTGAGTCGGACTATTGCGCCAGTAGCATATAGCACGCCACAACAGCAACAGCCTATCATCGTGCAGCAGCAGCCGGACGGACTGGCTACGGCTGCAATCGTGCAGAACACAAAGGCTATGCAGAGTTATGCTGATACGATGAAGCAGTTGCAACAGAGGTTGAGCGAGCCGTTTGTCACGGTGAACACGGTCACGGGGGACACTGGCATCAAGCAAGCGCAGGACGAGTATGACACACTAATCCGTAACAAGACACCAAAGAGTAGGAGAAAGTGAGTAACCTCTGGTTAATGGTGAGCCTCGCCAATTGTCATTACATACATAGCAATAAATAAGAATATTAGGAGCAAAATCCATGTGGCAAGCGATATGTATGATAAAGTGGCAAGTGTTCGTCTTGCAGACTTACCTTTCACATATCTACTTAAAATATACAGTACGACACTACTTGCAATAAGAAATATGAGCAAGTGTGGAAAATCGAAATTCCAATAGTCAATAAAGACAAGACTTGCAACAAAAAGTGTCAAACTTGCGAATATTATAATTAGTGTATGTTTCATTTTGCAAAAGTAATAAAAATGGAAATAATAATCAATGGCAAACAAGCTTTTTTGAAGAAGAACACTTCGTTTGACTTCATCTTCGAGAATCGTCTGTTTACGGGTAGCGACAGCTATACCTTGACTATCACATTCCCACTAAAGGGATGCGCCCGAAACATAGCCATCTTCGGGCACATCCACAGAGCGGATGTTATCAAGTCAAAGGTGGTATTTGACTGCGACATCCGTGACGGCGCTTTCCTGAAGTCTGGCTCCATCACAATAACAGAAATATCGGACGTAGAAGTAAAAACGCAATTCCTGGAGGGTCGCAGCGAGCAGAACTTTAACGAAACGTTTGACGATATCTATCTCAATGAAATGGATTTGGGATATCCTACCAAGCGCGATAATCTTATAGCAGCAGAAGCGTTCAAACCATATCCAACGAACAACTGGGTGCCGTTGCCGTGGGTAAACAACTATTCCGGCAATCTGCAGAATGCTGTTACTACATCTGTCCATTTCATCACTGGCTTCGAGAATGTCAAAAGTACTCTTTCGTTCCAGCCATACTTATTGTATATCTTGAAGCGTATTTGTTCGCAATTGGGGTATGAGGCGAACTTTGCTGAACTGGAGCAATCGCAATATAAATATCTCTTGATTTGCAATACGCTTCCGGCTGCATGGGCTGCGTGGAACTTTGCCATTGCATTGCCTCATTGGACATTGAACGAGTTTTTTGAGCATCTTGAAAACTTCCTTTTCGGAGATTTTGATATCAACCATAAGGCTAAGCGCATCGAGTTTCATTTCTCTAATAGTCTGGCAAAATCGGCAGGAGAGGTAATCTTAAACAAGGTCTTGGACTCTTACACAACAGAGGTGTCGCAAGAAGATGAAAGCAAGTACATCGCTTCGGCTAACTTGAAATACGCTGATAATGATGCGCTTCTGTGGTCATATTACTCGTGCGACTGGTTTATAAGAGCCAACAAGTCAAAGGCTTTGGTCTATGATACATTTCGGGAATTGATTGACAAGGCAATGACGTTGAAGATTAGCGGTTATTACAAGTCTACGGGGCATAGCGGACATGGATACAGCGAGTCTTTCAGCCGTGGCTATCCAGTTGGAAGTGACGGAAACAGACTGTTTTATTGCAAGGAGATTGATACCTATTTTATAATGTACTGCTACAAATCAGAATTTGTCAGCAAGCATAATGGCATGAAGTGGTACAAGTATTATAACCGTCTGATGCCTGTAAATCAGTTCGGAGATTATTTTGTTGATAATGATGCTGACGATATTGAACTGAAAATCGTTCCTGCATGGATAGAGGGTACTGACGACAAGTATGGCAATTGTATGTTTCTCGACTGCGGAGAGTTGGGCAGTAGAGAAACATGGACTATATCGGAAGACGGTACAGGCTCTTCTGGCTCTGCATCTTCTGGCATCTACATAGGACAAAGACCGAACAATGAAGGGCAATTATCATCGGTACGCTATCACGATGATGTCGACTATGATGCAGGAGACTTGGCACAAGGCACTGCAAGCTATGTGATTGGCAAAGGAGAAACCGAGAAGTCATCTGCATACTTTGATGTTATATATGTCGGCTTTTGGAGTGGACATTATCTTTTCGGCGGTAATCAGCCACATCCTATAATAGATAAGGTGGAGGTTACTGACTCGTTTGGGTATAACAGAACTCAATTCACCTTGCGATTGAAAGACGGCATAGCCAATTCTATGCGATTGTCAATGCACAAGATTGACGGAAAGCAGAAGTTCCATTTCTCTTTCCTCTCTGACACAATACCTAATCCTCGTGCATTGTTCTACATACGTGGACAGAGGTATATATGCGAAAAAATAACTGCCACCTTCCATGAGTCGGGAAAGTCGCAGTTATTAAAGGGGATATTCTACCGTGTCTTAGCTGATTGAACGCTGCAGGGCTGTGGCATGGCGCTCGATGGTGGTGCGCAGCACCTTGGCATAAATCTGTGTGGTCTTGATGTCCTGGTGCCCAAGCATACGAGCCACATTCTCTATAGGCACATCGTGAGCCAACGCCATCGTAGCGAAGGAGTGGCGGGCTACGTGGACAATTTAAGCAAAAGCAACGGAAAGTGAAGATGAGAGAAATGAACTGCAAGTGGTTGAGAATGAGCAATATTTCATAATTCTGCCAATTGGCTGCAAAGCAAAGCCGAGCAGGATATTGAGTTATTTCAGTTACCAAACCGTTAGCGGTCAGTTACCGAAACCAACACTGCTAACGAGGTGAAAAACAAATAGTTTGTCACCAGTGTTTGTTGCACTGTTCTGCACAACTTTCAATGACGGAGAATGCTTACTGATTGATTATTTTTGCAAACTAAAAAAGTAAGCAGATGAAAGTTGAAAAATTCAAGGTGTTGCTCTACCTTAAAAAGAGCGGATTGGACAAGAACGGTAAGGCTCCCATCATGGGACGCATCACCCTCAACCGAACAATGGCGCAGTTCGGTTGCAAGTTGTCATGTACGCCAAAGTTATGGAATCCACGTGAGAGCAGACTTGACGGCAAGAGCAAGGAGGCTGTGGAAGTGAACGCCAAGATTGACAAGCTGTTGCTGGCAATAAACTCAGCCTACGAGTCACTTGTGGAGCGCAAGACGGATTTTGACGCAAAGGCGATAAAGGATCTGTTTCAATGCAGTGCAGACACTCAGATGACCTTGTTGAAGCAGCTTGACGCCATCATTGCGGACATTGAGTCAAGAATCGGCATCGACTACAAGAAAGGCACACTTCCAAACTACCAGTACACTCGCCTGACATTGGTATTGTTCGTCAAGAAGCGTTATGGAACTGACGATGTGGCATTCGGTGAGCTTGACGAGCAGTTTATCCGTGAGTACATGGACTTTTGCTTGGACCAGAGAGGTCTTGCACTTGATACAGTCCGCCACTATCTCGCCATCTTGAAGAAGACCTGCCGAATAGCTTTCAAGGCAGGACACTCCGAGCGTTATCATTTTATGCACTTCAAGCTACCTCAAAAGAAAGAGAATCCACCAAAGGCATTGACACGTGAGGACTTCCTGAAAATTCGTGACCTCGAAATACCAGAGCGAAGAAAATCGTTGGCTTTGACCCGTGACCTTTTTCTTTTCGCCTGCTATACAGGCACGGCTTATGCCGATACGGTTTCCATCACGGAAGAAAACCTCTTTCGTGATGAGGAGGGCAGCCTTTGGCTGAAATACCACAGAAAGAAGAACAAGATGCTTGCACGTGTGAAGTTACTGCCAGAGGCACTTGCCATGTTGGAGAAATACAAAGACCCGACAAGACCTACTCTTTTACCGCCACAGGAATTTCGAGTGCTGAGAGGTAACATGAAAAGTCTCCGAGTACTATCTGGCATAAGTATGGATTTGGTCTATCATGTTGGACGGCACAGTTTCGCATCGCTCGTTACGCTCGAAGAAGGTGTTCCGATAGAGACTATCAGCAGAATGCTTGGTCACAACAACATTCAGACCACGCAAATCTATGCACGTGTCACCCCGAAAAAGCTATTTGAGGATATGGACAAGTTCATCGAAGCCAACAAGGACTTCAAGTTTGTCCTGTAATATTATCACAAAATAAGAAAGGAACATAACAATGAGAAGTACATACAAGCAGTTTTATTATATCAACCGTGGCAGAGTAAAGGCAGACGGAACCACATCTATATTTTGCCGTATCACGATTGACGGCAAAGTGTCAGCCATAGCAACAGGTCTTTACTGTGCTCCCGAAGAATGGGACACGAAAAAAGGTGAAGCCAAGAATGCAAGAGTGAACGGACAACTGCAAGCGTTCAGACTAAGAATTGACGAAGCCTACGAGCAGGCAACAAAGGAAAAGGGCATCGTTACCGCCGAGATTCTGAAGAATGTTATTGTTGATGCAAATACTATCCCGATGACATTGCTTGCCACTGGCGAGGAGGAGCGTGAACGCCTTAGGCTGCGCTCCATCCGTATTAACTCAACATCTTCTTATCGCCAATCTAAGACATCGCAGCTCAACTTGCGAGAGTTCCTCGGGTTACGAGGAATGAATGACATTGCATTTGAAGATTTGACTGAGGAATTTGGCAAATCTTATAAGTTGTTCTTGATTGGCAAAGGGTATAGTGCATCCAATACGAACCATAATCTCTGTTGGCTGCAACGCTTGGTTTATATCGCTGTTGACAGAGGTCTGCTGAAATTCAATCCATTGGAAGATGTCGGATATGAAAAGACAGGCTCACCAAAGCGTAGACATATATCCAGAAATGACTTGCTGCTCATTATGGAGACTCCTATGGAGGATAAGGCTTTGGAGTTGGCACGCAGAATGTTTGTTTTCTCCAGCCTTACAGGTTTGGCTTATGTCGATTTACGTAACCTGTATCCACACCATATCGGGATGACGGCAGACGGTAGAAAATACATCCGTGAGAAAAGAGCAAAGACCAACAACGAAGCGTTCATTCCCTTGCATCCGATAGCTGAACAAATAATGTCGCTATACAATACAGCGGATGATAGCAAACCTGTTTTTCCTCTTTCTTCACGTGATTCCATGTGGTTTGAATTTCATTCACTCGGTGTGGCTTTGGGTATCAATGAGAACCTTACCGCACATGTTGCAAGACATACATTCGGAGTAAACATGGTTACTTCGGGCATATCAATGGAAAGCATCGCTAAGATGATGGGGCATTCCAACCTGCGAAGCACCCAGATCTATGCCGTCATCACCGATGACAAGATATCCAAGGACATGGACAAACTGATGCAGCGCAGAGAAACAAAAGAAACTGACCAGAATAAAAATAAGGAGGACGGGAAATGAACAGAGGGATAATAACAATCAGCGAGAGCGGAACGGTATCCATGCCGACCGATACTGTATGGATGACCATGCAGGAGATTGCCGACATGTATAA
>ENA-UERY01001144-UERY01001144.1-human-gut-metagenome-genome-assembly--contig:-NODE-1144-length-17787-cov-4.578543_pt1 | contig 17787 bp, 12 predicted proteins | sample MGYA00242989_ERZ507990 | MGnify/ENA primary metagenome ERZ507990 (study PRJEB26167, sample SAMN06115529) | human gut metagenome | host: Homo sapiens | place: China:Fujian | collected 2015-08-26...
TGGAGTAAAACAGAAAATAGATGATTGTGATAAAATAGCTGGTATGATTAATGGAATACATGTGAGAACATATTCTGTTGTTTCTATATTAAAAGGAGATGCATCGCGTACTGGTTGGGAGTATTATCTTTCGTATAAAGATAGTGATGGAAAACATAAAAGTATAGTGATATCGCAAAGCAATATAGAGTATAATGGGAAAAGTTATACAGTAGAAGATACAGACATGATTACAGATGTTATAAATGAACTCGCTGCTGTATATAGTGAATATGATTCAAAGATAATTAAGTTTAATCTTACAGATTTGAAAAATATTATTATAAAAAGTAATATTACATCAAAAAAAGTGACTATAGATGGAAAAACATTAGATGATTGTATTGAAAGACTATCAAAAGATAATATGCCGGAAAAAGCTAAGCCAGACACAGAACGTACTTTATATAAGATTACATTTAATTATAATGACGGAACAAGTGAAGAAATTCCTGTGTATTTTGGAGATGTTTTAATGTATAAAGGAAAATATTATGAACCGTGTCGTAATCTGTGTGAGGTTATAAATGAGCATGTTGGTGATTAATGTATAATGGTATATTTAACTAAAGAGTTGCCCTGCAGCTCTTTTTTTATTGTGCAAAATGTGGTATTCTATTATTTAATGAAGTTTTATAAAGATACGGGATTATCATCCCACTTTTATGCTCATATCGGGGAGGGTTCCAAGGTCTTTCGCCAACCTATGAGCAAGCTCATGTGGGATTAGACCTTTTACCATGGTATCAATTATATAGCAGGAAGGAAAATATTATGCCAGTAACAGATTATTTAGTAAGAAATGCCGAGTTATACCCGGATGAGGTAGCTCTAGTTGAGCTTAATCCTGATGAGAAGGATACTAGAAGAACGACCTGGAAGGAGTTCGATCTGATTCAGCCTATTAATAACATGCCATACAGGCGTGAGATTACATGGAGTGTATTCAACGAAAAGGCTAACAGGTTTGCCAATATGCTTATAAGCAGAGGGGTTAAGAAAGGTGATAAGGTAGCTATTCTTATGTATAACTGTCTGGAATGGCTGCCAATATATTTTGGTGTATTAAAGACAGGTGCAATAGCAGTGCCATTTAATTTCAGATATGACTCAGATGAGATATACTATTGTGCTGAGCTTGCACAGGTAGATGTAATTGTATTTGGTTTTGCGTTTATTGGAAGAATAGAGGTTAATGCTGAGAGATTATTAAGAGGAAGACTTCTTATATATGTTGGTGATAACTGTCCAAGTTTCGCAGAAAGTTATCATGAACTGGTAGCAGACTGCTCCAGCAAGGAGCCGGATGTTAAGATAACTGAGGATGATTATGGTGCTATATACTTTTCTTCTGGAACTACAGGTTTTCCTAAGGCTATATTACATAAGCACCAGAGTCTTACACAGGCAGCTATCATGGAGCAGAAGCATCATTCAACAGGAAGAGATGATACATTCTTGTGTATACCGCCTCTTTATCATACAGGTGCTAAGTTCCACTGGATGGGAAGTCTTGTGGCAGGAAGTAAGGCGGTGCTTCTTAAGGGAACCAAGCCGGAGCAGATATTATCTGCGGTATCAAGTGAACACTGCACTATTGTATGGCTGTTAGTGCCTTGGGCACAGGATATTCTGGATGCACTTGATTCAGGAAGGATTAAGCTTTCAGACTATAATCTGTCGCAGTGGAGACTCATGCATATAGGGGCACAGCCTGTTCCACCTTCACTTATAAAAAGATGGAAAGAGTATTTTCCTAATCATCAGTATGATACTAACTATGGTTTATCAGAATCAACAGGTCCAGGATGCGTACATCTTGGTGTGGAGAATATAGATAAGGTAGGTGCTATTGGTATTCCAGGATACGGCTGGCAGTGTAAGATAGTGGATGAGCATGATAACGAGGTCTGTCAGGGTGAAGTAGGTGAGTTATGTGTAAAAGGACCTGGCGTTATGACATGTTATTACAGGAATGAGGAGGCTACAAAGGAGGTACTTAAGGACGGATGGCTGTATACAGGAGATATGGCTATGCAGGATGAAGATGGATTCTACTTCCTTGTTGACCGTAAGAAAGACGTTATTGTATCAGGTGGAGAGAATATATATCCTGTACAGATAGAAGATTTCTTAAGAAGATTCCACAAGATTAAGGATGCGGCGGTTATCGGTCTTCCTGACAGAAGATTAGGAGAGAAGACAGCAGCTATCATAGAGATAAAGGATGGAGTTACATGTACAGAGGAAGAGATAGAGAACTTCTGTATGGAGCTTCCTAGATATAAGAGACCTAAGGAGATTATATTTGCAGAGATTCCACGTAATGCAACAGGTAAGATAGAGAAACCTAAGCTTCGTAAGATATATGGGGCTGATAAGCTTGTGGCACAGGAGAATCAGGGTTGATTGCTGTATTTTAATGGATATGTATAGCAGAAAGTATGCATAAATGAATATTAGTGTAACAAGAAAGAACGGAGTAATATATGAAAGAATTGATGTTAGGCAACAAAGCGGTTGCCAGAGGATTATATGAGGCTGGGTGTAAGGTGATATCCAGCTATCCAGGTACACCAAGTACAGAGATTACAGAGGAGGCGGCAGCTTACAAGGAAGTATACTGTGAGTGGGCACCTAATGAAAAGGTAGCACTTGAAGTGGCGCACGGAGCTACACTTGGTGGCGTAAGAGCAGCATGTGCCATGAAACATGTCGGACTTAATGTGGCAGCAGATCCCCTCTTTACTATATCTTATCAGGGACTTAATGCCGGTCTTGTAGTATGTGTGGCAGATGATCCTGGCATGCATTCATCTCAGAATGAGCAGGATTCAAGACATTATGCCATAGCAGCCAAGCTTCCTATGCTTGAACCATCTGATTCAGAAGAATCAAGAGTGTTTGCCAAAAAGGCATTTGAAATGTCCGAAAAATTCAATACTCCTGTACTCCTCAAGATGGTTACAAGGGTAGCACATTCACAGAGTATAGTAGATGCAGAGGAACGCGTAGAGCCAGCACAGGTACCTTATGTGAAAGATCCAACTAAAGTTATGATGACTCTTAATTCGCGCAATGCACATGTAAGAGTGGAGCAGAGAACGAAAGACCTTATAGAATATGCAGAGAATTGTGAATTCAACAGGGTTGAGATGGGAAAAGATACAAGTGTTGGTATTATCACAGATTCTACTTCTTATCAGTATGCAAGGGAAGTATTAGGAGAGGACGCATGTATATTAAAGCTTGGACTTATCAATCCTCTTCCAGAGAAGCTTATAAAGGATTTCGCAGCTAAAGTTGACAGAGTAGTAGTTCTTGAAGAACTTGATCCAATTATAGAGAATCATTGTAAGCAGCTTGGTATCAAGGTATCTGGCAAAGATACATTTCCTATATGTGGTGAATTCTCACAGAATCTTGTAAGAGAATGTCTTGGCATGGAAGTACCTGCTCATATGAGCATAGATGAGAATCTGCCGGCTCGACCACCTGTTATGTGTGCAGGATGTCCACATAGAGGTATATTCTACATATTAAAAAAGAAAAAATGCATGGTATACGGAGATATCGGATGTTATACACTTGGTGCGGTGGCCCCTCTTAACGCTATGGATTTAAATGTGTGCATGGGAGCATCATGTTCAGGTCTTCATGGCTTTAACAAGGCTATGGGAGAAGCAGGAGAAAGCAACAGCGTAGGTGTTATTGGTGATTCAACATTTATACATTCTGGTATGACCGGTATAACTGATATTTCTTACAATATGAGTAACTCGACTGTTATTATTCTGGATAATTCCATAACAGGTATGACTGGCCATCAGCAGAATCCTACAACTGGTAAGAATCTTAGAGGTGAGCCGGCAGGTAAGGTTGACCTTGAAGCACTGTGCAAGGCACTTGGCTTTAACAGGGTAAGAGTGGTTGATCCATATGATCTTAAGGCTGTGGAAGAAGCTGTAACAGAGGAGCTTGCTGCTAAAGAACCATCTATCATTATAAGCCGCAGACCTTGTGTTATGATAAAAGGAACAGTCCACAAACCACCGATAAGTGTTGATGAGGATAAATGTGTTGGTTGTAAGCAGTGCATGAGTATCGGTTGTCCTGCTATAGCAGTTAAGGATAAGAAAGCACACATTGACCCAACACTTTGTATAGGATGTAAGGTGTGCTCACAGATGTGTAAGTTTGGGGCTATTTAAGGATTACATTATTATCAGAATATAAAGTCCGATTTATTCAATAAATATCAGGCTTTAATAAGAAATGAGGAACATATATGAATGATTCAGTTAAGAATATTATGATTGTTGGTGTAGGTGGACAGGGAACACTGCTTGCCAGCAAGATGTTAGGATATGTGCTTATGCATCAGGGTTATGATGTCAAGGTATCGGAAGTGCATGGTATGAGCCAGAGAGGTGGAAGTGTTGTTACCTATGTAAGATTTGGTAAAAAAGTATATTCACCAGTTATAGATAAGGGAGAAGCTGATTATATTCTTTCTTTCGAGAAGCTTGAGGCTGAACGCTGGATAGAATATCTTAAGGTTGGTGGACAGATTATCACCAACACGCAGGAGGTTGATCCTATGCCTGTTATAACAGGTGCTGCAGAATACCCGGCAGATATTGTTAAGAAGCTGGAGGAAGCTGGTGCTAAAGTTGATGCAAAGGATTTCTTATCAATAGCTGAGGAGGCTGGTTCATCTAAGGCTGTTAATATCGTGCTTATGGGAAGATTATCAGAATATTTTGATGATATACCTTATGAGGACTGGAGTGCAGCTATAGATGCAATCGTACCAGAGAAGTTCAGGGAACTTAATCATAAGGCGTTTGATCTTGGAAGGCAGGCATAAAATTCTTATATGATAATGGTGCTATATGATGTAGCACCATTATTTTTTTTATAATACATGTCACTTTTCCAGCTGCGTATCTGTAATATATACATAAGCTTATGATGTTCAGACCAAAGGTCAATATGCCGGGTGTGTCTGCATATATTTGGCACAAACCTGTCAAGTACAGAAATAAACGTGGAAAAGGACGGTGGTTTTTATGAAGAAATCAATAAAAAAGATATTGGTAGATGTGAGCGTGATTACACTGATTATAGGCTGTTTGTCAGCAGTGATGGCATGCAGCAGTAAAACATCTGATAGCGGAAAGACAGACGTAGATTATAAGTATGCATCATATGTATATGATGACAATGAGCCGCAATATTATATGTCAGACAGTGCAGCGGCAGCAGAAACAGGTTACTACTATATAGCTGGTGCATCAGGAGTCAGTGACAATACGAATAGCTACATGTATTACTATGATATGGTTAAACAGGAGGCTATTCCACTGTGTTCTGATATTGATTGTGACCATAAGACGAAAGACTGTGAGGCATATATATCATCAGATATGTGTCTTAGTAGTAAGATATGGTATCACAATCAGAGAATATATATGATAGAAAAGACCGCTGAGAAGGATATACTTGTTTCTTATAATAAGACTATGAGAGATAAGAAAGAGGAAAAAACATTGTCCATAGATGGTTATTCTGTCAATGGAAATAAAAACAATGCATGTATCAGCCATGGAAAGCTGTATTATATGTTAGCAGGTAATAATACAATCATGCTGTGTTCAGTATCGTTATCGGATGACAGCGAGCCTCATATTATAAAGACATATGAAAGTACATATAACTATCTTGAACTTATAGTATTGTATGGTATAGGAGATAAAGTATATATAAACTGGAACAGCGGTATATCCGTGGGAGAAAGTATATATTATGTTGAGGTGCTTGATATAAATACAGAAAATGTGCAGAGACTTTACAATATGAATGAACAATATCCTGACATAGCTGATTCAATCTTAAACTGGAACAGTGAAGTCAGCTTTGATAAAAGCAATAATATGTACTTCCCATGTGCCAATGAGGATAAATATATTATAAGAAAGTTAAATCTGGACAACGGAGAGATAAAAGATATATTTACATTGGATATTGAGGGAACGACAGTGGAAGCAAAGCAGGAGAAAAAAGAAATTAAAAATGGAGAGTTTTCGCAGTTTAAAGAAATTGGGGATGAGAATTACATACATTTTTATGGATATGATGGAAAACATCTGTATGTATACAGAGGAGTTAATATTTCTAAATTAGTGGGAAAAAGCATAGAAGAAAAACGGGCAGCCTATGACAATTATATTTATATATTTGATACAGATGGAAATGTTGATGAAACGGTTGTACTGAATAAAACTAATGAGAATTCTTCAGGTAATATAACTCTTGACTATAAAGGCGGTGATGAAAGGTGCATGCTTGTAACAACTGCCAGAGCGGATGTAGCAGGTATGGAACTGTCACAGGAGGAAAAAGATAAGATAGAGGCTATTGATAAAGAGGCGGCAAAGAAAAAGAAGGGTGGAGCAAGTATATGTGTAACTGCGGTTCTTGATAAGTCACAGATAGGAAGCACAAGCATGCAGTGGCAGCAGATAACACCAGAGTAGTTGGAGAAAGCCTATGGAACTGATAAGAATAATAAAGAAAAGCATTCTGTGTATAATATGTGCGCTGGCAGCGGTTATAAGCATATGTATTTATCAGGTTAACAGCAGCAATGATGCTGTGACATATAGATATTACAGACAGATTATCAATGATTATGACAAGATTAAAGAAGACAGGGTAGGTCTGACAGCCAGTAAGCTGACAGCCGCATATGATACATATAGGGAAGAAGATAGCGAGTATATAAACAAAGCAGCAGAGCTTGTTGAGAATAAGGAAAAGTACGTGAAGTCTTATAACAGCTATTATGACAATAGTGCGGACAACATCAAGTCTAAAAATTATAGCAGAATAGCAGATAGCACACTTTTTGGTGATACAGACAGCTATTATATTCTCAATGCCAATAAGCAGTTAAAAGATAAAGAAAAGCTTGAAAAAGCAGATGTGGCATTTAATAATACAAACACGGCAGCTATTGAGCAGCTTCTTAATAATAGAGCTATACCGCTTATCTACGTGATTATGATGACGGTTATCATAATACATTTTACAGAAGAGAGCGACAACGGAGTATATGTGCTTGTAAGAACAAGCAGGAGAGGAAGAATATTTCTGCCTGTTATAAGATGCTTTATTATTATAGTATTTAATATAATATTATCATGTCTGTTTAATTCAATAACATATGGTATATATGCAAAGATATATGGTGTTGATGGAACATGCTGTATACAGAATTCGAAAATGTTTAGTATGTTTCCTTATGCTGTTAGTGTAAATCAGATTTTTGTTATATATGTATTAGTATATGCCTGCGCAATGACTGCCATAAGTCTTTTGATATATCTTATGATAAACCTTGTGAATAATTATAAGATAGCAGTTACGCTGCTTATAGCGGTGCTTTTATGCGAATATATGCTGTATGGCAGAATACAGTATAACAGTACATTTAACAGTCTTAAATATATTAATGTATTTAATATTATATTTCCTGGAGGCTCTTATCTTATGTATGAGAACTGGGGAAGAGATGGCTTTATAACAGATATAAGTACAACAACGTGGATTCTTACAGCTGTTTTACTTGCTGCAGGACTGACTGGAAATGTGATTGCTTATTCATTAAAATATACAATCAGACAAAAGAGTGTCATAGAAGCTGCTGCGGTAAAGATAAGTCAGTCTAATCAGAAGCTTGTGTCTGGTATGCCTTTATATGTTATGGAAATCTATAAAACAATGATAGTACAGAAGGGGATTGTTTTTATACTGGCAGGGATATATCTGTTTACATCGGCTAAGGTTATGAAGGGCATAGATTATGGCAGTAATAACAAGACATATAAGCTTAACAGTTTTTATGTGGAATTCGATGGGCATGAGGCAGATAAGGAGGTCAGTGATTATATTGAAGCATTAAGAGATGAGGCTGTGCTAGTGCAGGACAGTAAAGAAGATGGCTCTTATGAGAAGGAAAATGCCAAAAAGCTTCTTGGTACAGTGGACATAATGCAGAAGGAATATGATTATGTTAAAAATATAAATGAGTCCCGTGAGGCAGATGCGGTTATAGTTAATCCATATAATTACGATGATATATTTGGAAGCAGGCTGTATTCTAACAATGAAACAATGAATCTGATATCCGTTGTTATCATTATACTGATAGCGGCAGGAGATTATGCTTCAGAGCGGCAGCAGGGAATGAATATGCATATAAGAACAGCAGGAAAAAGAAAGAAGCTGTGGTGGATCAAGCTGTCAAAGATTGTTATGCTGGCGGTCATTATATGGGGGCTTGCTGCTGGCATTAATATATATAACATAACACGCTGCTACAGCTATAACCAGATTGATAAGAGTATATTGTGTCTGCAGAAATTCGCAGATTTTCCGTTTGATATAAGTATACGTTCATATATTATCATTAATTACATATGCAGGTTATTATGGCTGATAGTTATAGCAGTTATAGCATATATGGTATCGTACAGATTTAGTTATAAGGTGTCAGTAATCATATCACTGTGTATGCTCATTCCACATGTCTTATATGTGCTTGGTGTAGGATTGGCAAAGAAGATGTCAATAATAGCCGCAATGGATATAAACAGGATGTTTGATTCATATGGGTATGGGTTAAAGAGTGTGCTGCTGTTTATCATAGTATTTCTAATCATGGAAATAATACTGGTATATAATTATAAAAAAGCAGTGAAGTAGTGAAACAGTGAAACAGTAAAGCAAGAGAAGGGTTTCACAAGCAGGAATAACAGGGATGGATATAGTCTTAAGGTGTATCGGCAAAGACTGCAATGGTGTAAGTTATAATACCATTGCAGTCATTTTTGCATATAATCCCACGATATGCGAATATTGTGAAAAAATCAGAAAATTATAAAAATGAAATTGAGTGAATAAGGTGGGGATGCTATAATGAGCGCAGGTCAAATAAAGAATAGCATAGAAATAAGAAATGAGGATGTGTATGTTCAATCTTGAAGAAGAGTTAAAAAAACTTCCAGATAAGCCGGGAGTATATATTATGCATGATAAGCATGACACAATCATATATGTAGGCAAGGCAAAGGTGTTAAAAAACCGTGTAAGGCAGTATTTCCAGAGCAGTAAGAATCATTCTGCAAAGGTTGTACAGATGGTTTCGCATATAGCATATTTTGAATATATAGTAACTGATTCCGAGCTTGAAGCACTTGTGCTAGAGTGTAATCTTATTAAAGAACACAGACCTAAGTATAACACGATGCTTAAGGATGATAAGAGTTATCCATTTATCAAGGTTACTGTAAATGAAGCATATCCAAGAGTGTTATTTTCAAGAACAATGAAGCATGGCACAGGAAAGTTCTTTGGTCCATATACATCAGCAGGTGCCGTAAAAGAAACTATAGAACTTTTATGCAAGCTTTATAAGGTAAGAACCTGTAACAGAAGACTGCCTAAGGATATAGGCAAAGAAAGACCATGCCTTAACTACCATATAGGACAGTGCAATGCACCATGCCAGGGGATGGTTAGTGAATCAGAGTACAGGAAAAATATAGAGTCGGTTATCAGTTTCCTTAATGGTAACTATTCAGAGATAATAAATGAGCTTACGGATAAGATGATGGATTGCTCCAGAAAGCTTGAGTATGAGGAAGCAGCAAGATATAGAGATCTTCTTAACAGCGTAAAGCAGATAGCACAGAAGCAGAAGATTACAGCGGATGATGCTACTGACAGGGATGTAATAGCATGTGCTATGGATGCAGAGGATGCGGTCGTGCAGGTATTTTTTATAAGACAGGGAAAGCTGCTTGGAAGAGAGCATTTTCATATGAAGGTTGCTGCGAATGATAGCAGAAGTGCCATATTATCACAGTTTATGAAACAGTACTATGGTGGAACTCCATATATTCCTAATGTTATCATGACACAGGAAGAGATAGATGATGCAGATGTTATCGCCGAGTGGCTTGGAAGCAGAAAGAAAAGAAAGGTATCTGTCATAACACCTAAAAAGGGTGACAAGGAGCGTATGGTTGAACTGGCACATAAGAATGCACTTATGGTTCTTACCAAGGATGCTGAGAAGATTAAGCTTGAAGAAAAGAGAACAACAGGTGCCATGAAAGAGATAGCTGGATGGCTTGGACTTAAGAACCTAAGAAGAGCAGAAGCTTATGATATATCCAATACAAGTGGTGTTGAATCTGTAGGTTCCATGGTTGTTTTTGAAGATGGAAGACCAAAGAAGAATGATTACCGTAAGTTTAAGATAAAGACAGTCAAAGGACCTGACGATTATAAGAGCATGAGTGAGGTGCTTACAAGACGTTTCCAGAGAGGCATGAGGGAACGTGCGGGTGAAGAGGAGTCAAGAGGCTTTTCGGTGTATCCTGATCTGATTATGATGGATGGTGGACGTGGACAGGTAAATATAGCACTAAAGGTGCTGTCAGAGCTGGATATTCACATCCCGGTATGCGGCATGGTTAAGGATGATAATCATAATACAAGAGGCTTGTATTATAACAACGTAGAGATACCTATAGACAGACATAGCGAGGGCTTTAAGCTTATAACACGTGTTCAGGATGAAGCACATAGATTTGCCATAGAGTATCACAGATCACTAAGAAGTAAGCTGCAGGTTAATTCGGTGCTTGATGATATAGAAGGAATTGGACCGGTAAGGAGAAAAGCACTTATGAAGCATTTTCTCGATATAGAAAAGATAAGGGCAGCAGGTGTGAGTGAACTTATGGAGGTTGATGGCATAACAGAGAATGTGGCACAGAATATATATAAGTATTTCCATTGAGTATGTATGTAGAATGTGAACAGGCAATATGCTGGACTGTCTGTAACTTATATTTGTTGTCCGTTTGCCACCAACTAATATTCAATTCAACAACAATATATTTGAAGAAAATCTTTTAATATCAGAGCCGCTGTGTTACACTAATGTATAAGATGGTGTAAGTGTCGAAAGTATAAAAGTCATTTCTGTCCTTAGAAAAATCCTTTTTACTTAAGATACGGTAAATATCGAAAGCAGAATAAAATGTTGTGAATATTGCATTCAATATGTACGCATGTGGATACATATGGTAAAAATATATATTAAATATAAAACAGGAAAACATTAATCAAATATATAATAATTGCGGCATTGTCAGTAATGACTTTAATATGCAGGATAGGAGTAGTATATGAATGGTAAAGAAAGAGTTAATTTATCAAAAGTAATTGAGAAGATGAATCTTGTGAATCTTACACCAGATATAGATGTCAAGGGAATATGGATTCATGTGCCTGAGTTTAACAGACCAGCACTCCAGCTTACAGGGTTTTATGACCAGTTTGATAATGACCGTATACAGATTATAGGCAATGTGGAATATTCATATCTCAAGAGTCTTTCAGATACAGAGCGTTTTGAACGTTATATGCAGCTTTTATCAAGCAATATTCCATGTCTTATATTCTGCAGGAATCTTGAACCTGAACCAGAGATTATAGAGCTTGCAAAGAAGTATCAGATACCTATTCTTAAGTCAGAGGAGTCAACTTCTTCATTTTCAGCAGAAGTTATAAGATGGCTCAAGGTACAGCTGGCTCCTTGTATTGTAATCCATGGTGTGCTTGTTGATGTTTATGGTGAGGGCGTGCTTATAACAGGTGAGAGTGGTATAGGTAAGAGTGAGGCTGCACTTGAGCTTATTAAGAGAGGACATCGTCTTGTAACAGATGATGCAGTTGAGATAAGAAAGGTAAGTAATGAAACATTAGTGGGTTCAGCTCCAGGTGTAACAAAGTATTTCATAGAGCTAAGAGGTATCGGAATCATAGATGTTAAGACACTTTTTGGTGTAGAAAGTGTTAAGGAAACACAGGAAATCGATATGGTTATCAAGCTTGAGGACTGGAATAAGGATAAGGAATATGACAGATTGGGTCTTGAAGAGGAATATACAGAGTATCTTGGCAATAAAGTCGTATGTCATTCGCTTCCAATACGTCCAGGACGTAATCTTGCTGTTATTGTAGAGGCAGCAGCGGTAAACCACAGACAGAAGAAGATGGGTTACAATGCAGCTAAGGAGTTATACAGAAGGGTTCAGGAAAACCTTATGAAGGGTGACGAAGAGGACGACCTTTAATTACAATAATCAGATAACAGATTATGACTGGGGGTAAGCTTGTATGTGTGGTAAGGATAATATAAGTAATGCAGATATTAATAATGATAAAAGCATAGTACTTGGAATAGATATTGGTGGAACAACATGTAAGTGTGGAGTTTTTAGTGTGTCAGGAGAGCTTCTTTATAAGGATGAGATTCCAACAAGAAAGGATGAGGGTGGAAGCCTTATACTGGAAGATATAAAAAAACATATACCAGATATGTTGGAAGCAGTAGAAAAAGCAAGTGATGATATAGCCGGAGTAGGAATAGGAGTTCCAGGTGCTGTCAGGGATGATGGCACAGTTAACAAATGTGTCAATCTTGGATGGGGTGTGTTTAATGTGGCACAGACATTCAGTAAGATGACAGGATACAAGGTTAAGGTTGGAAATGATGCGAATATGGCAGCGCTTGGTGAGTACTGGATGGGAAGCGCAAAAGAGTACTCAAGCAGTCTTTTAGTTACACTTGGTACAGGTGTCGGCGGTGGTGTTATCATTGATGGAAAGCCTTTGTGCGGCTTCAATGGTGCAGCGGCTGAGATAGGCCACCTTCCTGTAGCTGATGAGGAGAAGGAGTATTGTAACTGTGGTAAGAGGGGCTGTCTTGAACAGGTGGCTTCTGCAACTGGCATAGTCAGGACAGCTGTCAGAATGCTTAGCGAATCAGATGAGCCGTCAGCGTTAAGGGATATCCCTTACATATCAGCTAAAGCCGTGTTTGATGAGGCAAAGAAGGGAGATTCCGTTGCTTTAAAGGTTGTTGATTATATGTGCCGTTATCTTGGTAAAGGTCTTGCATGTGCTTCTGGTATGGTCGATACAGAGGTTATATGTATAGGTGGTGGTGTTTCAGCAGCAGGCGAATTTTTGTTAAGCAGAATAGAAAAGTACTATAAGGAGTATGTGTTCCATGCTTCAAGAAACACTAAGATATTAAAGGCAACACTTGGCAACGATGCTGGTATGTATGGCGCAGCCAGACTTGTATTAAATGAGTAAGCAGAATGATGTAAATAATGAATATAGACAGGGAGTATGATAATACATGAGTCAGAATGATTTGTTGGAAAAGCTTAAGGATATAGCAGGTGAATCACAGGTCAGAACAGATGAGCCTATGAGCAGTCATACTACATTCAGAATAGGAGGCACTGCGGATTATTTCGTAATGCCTTCTTCTGTTGAAGAGTTACAGACTATAATACGATTATTGAAAAAATCAGACATAAATTACTATGTTATAGGAAATGGAAGCAACCTGCTTGTAGGAGATAAAGGTTTCAGAGGAGTTATTATACAGCTTTCAGATGCTTTTGATGAAGTGGAGTATATTGATGATGTAACAGTAAAGGCTATGTCAGGCATGAAGCTGTCAAGGCTTGGAAACAGGCTTTCAGATAAAGGACTTGCAGGCTTTGAGTTCGCAACAGGTATTCCAGGAACGATAGGCGGGGCGGTCAGAATGAATGCTGGAGCTTATGGTGGAGAGATAAAGGATATTATTGTCAGTGCTGAGGTCTTAGATCAGAATGGTGATATCCATACGCTGGGTAAAGATGAGCTTGAACTTGGATATAGAACAAGTTGCATAATGAAATATGGATATATAGTAGTAAGTGCAACACTTAAGTTAAGTAAAGGCGATACTGATGAGATAAAAGAGAATATAAAAGAACTTTCACAAAAGAGAAGAATGAAACAGCCGTTAGAATATCCAAGCGCAGGAAGTACATTTAAAAGACCAGAGGGATATTTTGCAGCAAAGCTTATAGAGGATGCAGGACTTAAAGGTCTGTCAGCAGGTGATGCACAGGTGTCAGAAAAACATGCAGGCTTTGTTGTTAATAAAGGCAGGGCAACAGCAAAGGATGTATGTGAGCTTACAGATAAGATAAAAGAAGAGGTCTTAAAGAAGTCTGGCGTTAAGCTTGAGCTTGAGGTTGTTAAAATAGGAGAGTTCTAGATACAGGTTTTAGTCAGGAGCGAGGCAGTATATGAAGATTATTATAGTCACAGGTATGTCGGGAGCAGGCAAATCGACAGCGTTGAATGTTTTAGAGGATGAGGGATATTATTGTGTGGATAATATGCCTATATCTCTTATATCAAAGTTTGCAGAGCTTGCAGACTGCCAGAAGCAGAATAATGGATATAACAACATAGCACTTGGTGTAGACATAAGGAGTGGCAATTCACTTGCCGAGTTCGATTCCGTACTTGATTATATGAAAAGCAGGAAATATGATTATACAATTCTGTTTCTTGAGTCAAGTGATGATGTACTTATAAAAAGATACAAGGAAACGAGAAGGACACATCCACTTGCTAAGGACGGAAGAGTGGATAAAGCTATACTGCTTGAAAGAGAGCAGCTGGGGTTTCTTAAACAAAGAGCAGATGTTATCATAGATACAAGCCAGCTTCTGACAAGAGAGTTTAAGGAAGAACTTGAAAAGATAGTGCTTGAAAGAAAAGAGTTTAACAACCTTATCGTTACAGTGTTATCTTTTGGGTTTAATTATGGTATACCAGCTGATGCTGATATGGTGTTTGATGTAAGATTTCTCCCTAATCCATATTATGTTGAAGAACTAAGACCGCTTACGGGTAATGATAAAAAGATACAGGATTATGTCATGAAAGCGCCAGAGGCAGAAGAGTTCCTTGTGCGTGTTGATGGACTTATACAGTTTCTGCTTCCTAATTATGTCAAGGAGGGAAAGTCAAGCCTTGTCATAGCAGTTGGATGTACAGGTGGAAAGCATCGTTCGGTGACACTTGCCAATGCAATCGCAGACAGACTTTCAAAGACACCTTATGGCTGCAAGGTGGAACACAGGGATATAGAGAAGGATTCAAAGCGTAAGGGTTAAGAATTCATAAGAGTTTAATATTTAATGAAGCCATGGTCAAAAGCCCCGGCTTTGATACAACAAATGCAGGGTGTACCCTTGTATAGCAATATAAGAAATGGAGATAATTAATGTCGTTTTCTTCAGATGTTAAGGAAGAGCTGAGTGCAAGGCTTGATTCGGCAAGACACTGCCAGATAGCTGAGTTTGCAGCTATTATGGGAATGTCGGGACGTATAAGACGTTCATCGGGTGGTGAGATGCAGGTTGAACTGCTCACTGAAAATGAGGTTGCCAGATACAAGTTTATTGTACTTTTAGAGACTATATTTGATATAGATTCCTCAGATATATTATATATATCCGAGAGCAGCAGGGATACAAGCATAAGAATATGTGACCAGAAGCAGGTCGCAAAGATATTACAGACACTTAAGTGGGCAGATGATACATTTGAACATATAGAACCAGTATTCGTGGACCCAAGAATAGTACAGAAGGATTGCTGCAAAAAAGCATTTATAAGAGGAGCTTTTATAGCCGCAGGCTCAATAAGTGACCCTAATAAGTTTTATCATTACGAAATAGTATGTGATTATGAAGAAGATGCAGAGTGTGTTAAAGATATGCTTTGCTTTTTTAATCTTGATGCAAAGGTTACGCAGCGTAAGAATAATTATATAGTATACATGAAGGAGGGCAGCAATATAACAGATGCCCTTAATCTTATGGGAGCATATGTTTCCCAGATGGAGCTGTATAATGTCATGATTCTTAAAGAGATGAGAAATGATGTTAACAGGAAGGTTAACTGTGAAACGGCGAATCTTAATAAGACAATATCAGCGGCAGTCAAGCAGACAAGAGATATTGAGTATATAAGAGATACAGTAGGACTTTCAAGCCTTAAGGAAGGACTATACCAGGTAGCAAAGATACGTCTTGAACATCAGGATATGAATCTTAAGGATATAGGAGAGCTTCTTGATCCGCCTGTGGGAAAGTCCGGGGTTAATCACAGACTAAGAAAGATAAGTGAAATGGCAGATGAGATAAGGGCTGCCAGGCAGGGGTATTGACAACAAGCGTATAATAAAACTTAGGCGGGGCATATTTATGATAGATATAAAGATGTTGACAGAACTATTATAATGCTGCAGTCGGATGTAAGAAAGGTTTCTGCATATAAGGCAGAAATGCAGGAGATTATATACAGTAAGGATATAATGGAGGATAATGAGATGACAAAAGTAGATATTATTTCAGGATTCTTAGGAGCTGGAAAGACAACTCTTATAGCTAAGCTTTTAAAGGAAGCATTTCCAGGAGAACAGGTAGTTCTTATAGAGAATGAGTTTGGCGAAATCGGAATAGATGGTGGATTCTTAAAGGAATCGGGTGTTGAGATAAGAGAGATGAATTCAGGATGTATATGCTGCTCTCTAGTAGGTGATTTTGGTACATCACTTAAGGAAGTAGTTGAAAAGTATCATCCAGACAGAATTATCATTGAGCCATCTGGTGTTGGTAAGCTTTCAGATGTTATAAAGGCAGTTAAGGATCTTCATATTGAGAATGAAATCAGGCTGAACAGCGCATCGACTGTAGCAGATGCATCTAAGGTAAAGGTATATATGAAGAACTTTGGTGAGTTCTTTAACAACCAGATTGAGCATGCAGGAACTATTATTCTTAGCAGAACACAGAATGTTTCAGAGGCTAAGTTAAAGACAGATATAGAACTTATCAGATCACTTAACAAGGATGCACATATTATTACAACTCCTTGGGATGATATTGATGGCAAGCAGATACTTGATGCTATGGAAAATGTTACTAATCTTGAACTTGAAATGCTTGCAGAGGCAGCAGCAAAGGTGGCAGAGGAACACGAACATCACCATCATCACGATGGCGAGTGTGGCTGCGGACACGACCACCACGATGAAGAGCATGAACATCATCATCACGATGGCGAGTGTGGCTGTGGACATCATCACGAGCATGGTCATCACCACGCCGATGAAGTATTTACAAGCTGGGGCGTAGAAACTCCTAACAAGTATGACAAGGAAGAACTTTCAGAGATATTAAGAAAGCTTTCTGAGACAGATGATTATGGTAACATCTTAAGAGCTAAGGGTATGCTTCCTTGCACAGATGGTAAGTGGATGTTCTTTGACCTTGTACCAGAAGAATATGAAATCAGGGAAGGTAAGCCTGATTTTACAGGAAGAATATGTGTAATAGGAGCAGAATTAAAAGAAGCTGCTCTTAAAGAATTATTTAATGTATAATTGCGGAAGTTAAAGTACTGGACAATCCGCAGACATCACAGACTGGGGGCATAAGCCCCCAGTGTTATATATAGTTAGAATAGATGGAGGACATATAATGGCACAGGAAGAGTATCAGATTCCTTTATTTTTAATAAATGGCCAGTTAGATAGTGGCAAGACCAGATTTATCTCAGATACTATAGCAATGGGACAGTTCGCAGAGGCAAAGAATAAGCTCCTTATCGTATGTGAGGAAGGCGAAGAAGAATACAGTGAGAAGCTTTTAAAAGATAATGGCGTGGATATGGTGGTTCTTGAAAAAGAAGAATTAACAGAAGCTAAGCTTAATGAACTTGATAAAGAGTATGACCCTT
>ENA-UERY01001151-UERY01001151.1-human-gut-metagenome-genome-assembly--contig:-NODE-1151-length-17596-cov-18.165934_pt1 | contig 17596 bp, 15 predicted proteins | sample MGYA00242989_ERZ507990 | MGnify/ENA primary metagenome ERZ507990 (study PRJEB26167, sample SAMN06115529) | human gut metagenome | host: Homo sapiens | place: China:Fujian | collected 2015-08-26...
GCGATGAGGCACTTCTCACCCGGATGGATGGCGAAGCGCTTCAGGGTCATCACGTTGTCCACGCGCTCGGTGAAGATAGCGCGCTTGCCGGTCTGGCGGGCCAGCTCGTAGGCGTAGACGATGCCGCCCATGGCAGGTCCGACGATGACATCCACGTCCATCTCTTTGATCTTATCGGCCACAGCCTTCATGGCCTCGGCACAGCGGTCGGGGTACTGCTGCAGATATGCCATCTGGCAGTATGCGCTGGAATGGCGGCCAGAAGACAGCAGGAAGTGGCCTTCCAGAAATGCGTCACAGCTCTTCAGAATTTCAAGTGCTTCACTCATGATATTTTTCCCTCTCTATACTCTGTTGTTTTCGTTCATGCGGTATTGTACCACGCATTTTGTCAAAACGCAAATTTATTCATAAATTTTAAGAATCAATGAATATTTGCAAGTCCTATACGTTTAATCTCTGTTTTATTCGCTCAGCGTGCGCAGCCGCGGATCTCGTCCAGCGTCTTGACGCCGTGGGCGTCCATCCAGGCCGCCATTTCTTCGGCGATGGTCTCCATGGCGCGGGGGTTGGCGAAGTTTGCTGCACCCACCTGCACCGCCGTGGCACCGGCCATGATGAATTCCAGTGCGTCCTTACCGGTGGCGATGCCGCCGAGGCCCACGACCGGGATGTTCACCGCGCCGACGGCCTGCCAGACCATCCGCAGGGCGATGGGGCGCACCGCCGGGCCGGACAGGCCGGCAAAGATGTTGTCGAACACCGGGCGGCGCTTCTCCAGATCGATAGCGCAGGCCTGAAAGGTGTTGGTCAGACTGATGGCGTCCGCACCGGCGGCTTCCACGGCCTTGCACATCTCGGGGATGTTCTCGGCCTGCGGGCTGAGCTTGACCATCAGGGGCTTTTTGCAGGCGTCGCGGACCATCCGCACCACCTCACCGGCAGCTTCCGCCTTGACGCCGTAGGCCATGCCGCCCACCTTGACGTTGGGGCAGGAGATGTTCAGCTCCACGATGTCCACGCCGCTCTCGCTGAGCAGGGCAGCCCCTTCCACATACTCTTCCTCGCTGTGGCCGCCGAGGTTGGCAATGGCCACCGTGCCGTACTTCTGCTTGAGTTCCAGCATCTCGCCCAGCTCCACATCAATGAAGTGCTGGACACCGGGGTTCTGCAGACCGATGCTGTTGATGAGGCCCGAGGGCGTCTCCCACAGGCGCTCGCCCTTGTTGCCATACTGGCCGTGCAGGGTCAGGCCCTTGCCCGAGATGCCGCCGATCTTGCTGAAATCAGCCAGCTCTTCGTATTCCACGCCGTAGCCCACCGTGCCGGAGGCCCCGATGATGGGGCTGTTCATGGTAAAGCCCAGCAGGTTCGTTTTCAAGTCTGCCATCAGAACACCTCCGCTGCATCAAACACAGGGCCATTCTTGCACACGCTCTTGCCCTCGCCGCTCCTGGTCTCGCAGGTGCAGCCGAGGCAGGCACCGATGCCGCAGGCCATCTTCTTTTCCAGACTGACGAAGCAGGGAGTTCCCTTCTCCGCGCAGAGGCGGGCGGCATTCCGCATCATGACCGTGGGGCCGCACACCAGCACCACATCGTAATCCGCCGGGTCATACAGCTGGGTGACGAAACCGTGGAAACCCACCGCGCCGGTGTCGGTGGACACCTTGACGATGCCCGCGATGGAACGGTACTCTTCCATGCAGTAGGGCTTATCGCGGAAGCCGAAGAAGACATCCGGATTGACGCCACCAGCCGCCAGCTCCCGGGTGAGCTGGTACATGGGGGCGGTGCCGATGCCGCCGCCCACGACGGCGATCTTCTGATACTTGCTCAGGATGTCGGCTACATCGAAGCCGTTGCCCATGGGGCCGGTGAGCTGGAAGCTGTCACCCTTTTTCAGGGTCGTCAGCTTGCGGGTCCCCTCGCCCACGACGGCGTACAGGAACTCGACGGTCTGGGTCTCGGCATCCCACTTGTGGACGCTGATGGGCCGGGACAGGAAGGGAGCTTCATCTGCGCCCCAGGCACGCAGGGTGAAGAACTGCCCCGCGTGGGGGGCATGCTCGCGGTCCGGCCAGAGGGCGGTCAGCAGGCGGATGTCGTCCGCGATGACCTCGTGGCGCAGGACAGTGGCCTCACAGCAGGCTGCACGCATGGGCAATGGCCTCCTTCATGTTCACACACTCGTTGTAAGCGGCCTCGTCGAAGGCTACGCCCGGCTGCTTCTTGTAGGCCAGCAGGATGCCGCGGCTGGAGTTGACCACGCCGCCGTTGCCCTTCGACAGATACTGGGCGATGTCCTCGGCCTTGCCGCCCTGTGCGCCATAGCCGGGGATGAGGAAGAAGCTGTCCTGATACTTTGCACGGATCTCGGTAGCCTCTTCGATGTGAGTGCCGCCGATGACCAGACCGATGGAAGAGTAACCGTGCTCACCCATATAGTCCTTGCCGAGGGCGTTCAGCTTGTCGCCCACGAGGTCGTAGACGTGGCGGCCATCGGCCAGCTTCTCATACTCGAAATCCTTTGCGCCGCCGTTGGAGGTGCGGCAGAGGACGAACATACCCTTGCCCTGCTTCTCTGCGTAGGGCAGATAGGGGCTGATGGAGTCCAGACCCATGTAGGGAGCCAGCGTGACAAAGTCGGCCTCAAAGTCGCCGGTGAAGTGGCCCATGGCGTACATCTCAGCGGTCTTGGCGATGTCGCCGCGCTTGATGTCGGCGATGACCGGCACACCGGCCTCGCGGACAGCCTTCAGGGTGTCGGCATATGCCTTCAGACCCTCGAGGCCAAGAGACTCGTAGTAAGCGATCTGTACCTTGTAGCAGCCCGCGACGGCCTTGGTGGCGTCGATGAGCTTCTTGTTGAAGCGGACGATGTTCTCGCCCTTGGAGAGGGTGCTGTCCACGAAATCTGCGGGCAGGTAGCTGAAATCGGTGTCCAGACCCACGCAGACCGGGCCGCGTGCTTCGACTGCTTCGTAAAGCTTATCCATGTTCGTCATTTGGGGTTCCTCCTGTTTGTCTCTCTTTTATATAAATGTATTTGCAGCTTATTCTTCTGCCTGATAGGTCAGCTCGCCGCCCTTGACCGTGGCGCAGACCCTGCCGTAGAGCTGCGCACCGTCGAAGGGGCAGTTGTGGGACTTGGAGTGGAGCTTGTTCTTGTCCACGGTATAGGGGGTGTCGAGGTCTACCAGCACAAAGTCGGCGTCATAGCCCGGCTCGAGCTGACCCTTGGCAAGGCCCAGAATTTCCGCTGGGCGGGTGCTCATCAGGTGGCTCAGCAGCTCGAGGGGAAGTCCCTCTTCCTTGCAGAGCTTGGTGTAGCAGACGCCGAAAGCCGTCTCACTGCCCACCATACCGGCCATGCCCTTGAGCTTGTCTTCCTCGGAGTGGGGCGCGTGGTCGGTGGCGATGGCGTCCACCACACCGCTGCGGATGGCGTCGATGAGGGCCTGCACATCGTCGGCGGTGCGGATGGGCGGGTTGACGCGGTAGTCGCAGGTATCATTGGTGAACCACAGGTGGTGGGGCGTCACCTCGCAGGTGACAGGTGCGCCCCGCAGCTTTGCCATCTGGATGGCCTCGATGGCGCCCCGGGTGGAGACGTGGCACATGTGCAGGCGGGTCTGGTAATACTCGCTCAGCCAGCAGTTCCGCACCGTCTCGATGTCCTCGGCCAGACGGTAGTCCCAGGGGCTGATCTCCATATCCTCGGCGTGGCTCATCACGGTGATGTCCCGCTGGGTGCAGATGGCGAACGCCCGGGCCATGGTGGCGTTATCCTGCACACCGTGGCCGTCCTCGGTGATGAACTTGACCGAAGCGGGCAGGGTCTTGAGGTGGTCGATGGTCTTGCCGTCGAAATCCTCGGTGATGGAGACGGTCTGGTTCACGTCGCACAGGCCCACCTCAGCGGCCTTCTGTTCCACCATCGCGGCCTGTGCTGCCGAAGAGCAGACAGGCTTTGTGTTGGGCATCAGGTTCACGAAGGTGTAGCCGCCTGCAGCTGCGGCGCGGCTTCCCGTTTCAATGTCCTCTTTGTACTCGAAGCCCGGCGTGCGCCAGTGGCAGTGCAGGTCCACGAAAGCGGGCAGCACGGTCAGTCCTCCGGCGTCCAGCACCGTTTCGTTTTCTCCGGCCAGTGCGGCCAGGTCCTGACCGACGGCGGCGATCTTTCCGTCCTTTACATACAGCTCCACAGGCCGGCCCTCGGCGTTGACAGCGTTGATGAGCAGCATAAGATTCCCTCCCTGTCTGTGTTCGTCTGGTTTCATCGTCCGGGTGTGTCTGCCCTCAGAAGGGCAAAAAAAAACTTTTCCCAGCAAAGGGAAAAGTCAGCACATCAAAAAAGGAAACACTGGAGCCACAGCAAAAACGGCTGCAAACTGATTTTTCAGTTTTGCACGCATCATCTTGGCCTTCATGCTCCCGTCTCCTTTTCTATCCGTTCTTTTTCGATATATTTTAGCATAGAAGCGCAAAATGTGTCAATGCTTTTGGCCTCATTTCCATGTGAGAAGGTTTGCATCCGTAAGCCTCGAATTTTAGCTACTCTACCGAAAAGTCCCTCTTCTCCCCCGCCGCCAGCGCCCTCGTGCAAAAAAATCCTCATTTTTGTTCTTATATCCTACCATTTCACTGTACATTAAAGTTCAGATGTGCTATTATAATGTCTATCAGAGAGGGGGCCGCCATTGCGGGCGGCAAAATGGAGGTTTTCTATTATGGGTCTTTTAGAGGACGCGCGGAACATCCAGCGCAAGGACCCCGCAGCGCGCAGCGTGCTGGAGGTCATACTGCTTTACCCGGGCTTTCACATTCTGGTCTATCACCGCATTGCCCACTGGCTGTTCGAGCACAAGCACTTTTTCCTCGCCCGATGGGTCAGCCAGCGGGGCCGGCATAAGACCGGCATCGAGATTCACCCCGGCGCGAAGATCGGCAGCTGTCTGTTCATCGACCACGGCATGGGCATCGTCTTCGGCGAGACGGCGGAGATCGGCGACAACTGCACCATCTACCACGGCGTGACCCTCGGCGGCACCGGCAAGGACACCGGCAAGCGCCACCCGACCATCGGCAACAACGTGCTGATCTCGACGGGTGCGAAGGTGCTCGGCCCGTTCACCGTCGGCGACAACAGCCGCATCGGCGCGAACGCCGTCGTGCTCCAGGAGGTCCCGCCCGACTCCACCGTCGTCGGCATCAAGGCGCGCGTCGTCAAGATCGCCGGTCAGCGCATCGGTCCCTCCCCTGCGTACACGCTCGATCAGATCAACCTCCCCGACCCGCTCGCACAGGAGCTTTGCCGCCTGCAGAGCCGCGTCTACGCCAACGAGCCGAAGCTCCGCAAAGAAGAGGCGCGCGAGCGCGAGGCCGACAAATAATCCCATATACAATGCAAAATCCCTCCGGAGAACAGCTCTTCGGAGGGATTTTTTGCGCTCAGAACGTCTCGGCGATCCTGCCGAACAGCTCATTGATGCGGTCATATCTCTGCTTGAGATACAGCCAGCCGAACAGCGCCTCGAGCGCGGTCGCATGGGCGTACTCCGCGACCGTTGCCGACTTGGGCACGGTCTTGGGCTTGGCGTTGCGGCCGTGACGGTAGACGGTCTCCTCCTCCTCGGTGAGGTCAGGGAGGATGTGCTCGATGGCCTTCGCCTGTGCGGAGGCGCGCACGAGCGTTATCGTCTGACTGTGCAGATTTTTCGCTGTCTGCGTGCCGCCGCAGGCGAGATGGGTGCGAACCAGTATCTCATAAACGGCATCGCCCACATGGGCGAGCGCGAGGCTCGACATGCGGGCGATAGCGGCATCATCCAGCTTGGGATGAAGATAATCCATTACTTGTCCTCGGACGCCGGAGCGGCAGTCTCAGCAGCCTTTGCAGCCTCAGCCTTAGCCTTGGCGGCAGCAGCCTGCTTTGCCTGCATTTCCTTGAACTTCTTGACTTCCTCAGCGGTCGGAACCGGCTCGATGCAGCCCTTCGGGCAGGCCTTGGTGCACATCTTGCAGTTCTTGCACTTGTCGTAGTCGATCTTGGCTACGCCGTCGACAACGTGGATCGCGTCGAACTTGCAGGTCTTTTCGCACATGCGGCAGCCGATGCAGCCGTTCGAGCAGACCTTCATAACAGCCGGACCCTTGTCCTTGTTCACGCAGTTTACGTGAACCTTCTTGGAGACCGGGATGAGGTCGATGATCTTCTTCGGGCAGGTGGAAACGCACTTGCCGCAGGCAACACACTTGTCGGTGTCGACCTTTGCTACGCCGTCAACGATGTGAATTGCGTCGAACGCACACGCCTTGACGCAGGAGCCGAGGCCCATGCAGCCGAATGCGCAGGCCTTCGGGCCGCCTGCAACACGCATTGCAGCGTTGCAGTCCTGAAGGCCCTCGTATACAGCCTTGTCGACTGCGTTGCAGCCGCCGTTGCACTTGACGTGAGCGACATTGCGCTCGCCCTCAGCAACCTCAACGCCGAGCACCTTTGCGATCTTTTCCGCCGCAGCAGCGCCGCCTACAGGGCAGCCGTTGACCGGAGCGCGGCCCTCGACGATCGCAGCAGCCAGACCGTCACAGCCCGGGAAGCCGCAGCCGCCGCAGTTTGCGCCCGGCAGGCACTCGCGTACCAGCGGGATGCGCTCGTCAACCTCTACAGCGAAAACCTTAGCGGCAACGCCGAGCAGGATTGCGAAAACGATACCCATGATGAACAGTACCGCTACCGCGTAAATAACATTTTGCATATCCATTTCTTGTGTCCTCCCTTACCAAATCGACAGGCCGGAGAAGCCCATGAAGGACATAGCCAGCAGAGCTGCTGCAACCAGAGAGATCGGGAAGCCTTCAAAGCACTTCGGGCACTTGGAAGTTGCGTCCAGACGCTCGCGGATGGAAGCGAACAGTACGATAGCCAGCGTGTAGCCGACACCGGCTGCAACACCGTATACCAGAGAGCCGATGAACGAATAGCCGTTGGAGATGTTGGTCTTAGCCGCGCCGAGCACCGCGCAGTTGGTGGTGATCAGCGGCAGGAAGATACCGAGCGCAGAGTACAGCGACGGCATAGCCTTCTTCATGAACATCTCGACGAACTGAACCAGCGTTGCAATTACGAGAATGAACGCGATGGTCTGCATGTAGCCCAGACCCAGGGGTTCGAGAATGAAGTACTGTACAGCCCAGGATGCTGCGGAAGCGATCGCCATAACGAAGATAACCGCCATGCCCATGCCGAGCGCGGTGTCGGTCTTCTTGGAAACGCCGAAGAACGAGCAGCAGCCGAGGAACTGAACGAGGATGTAGTTGTTGACCAGAATCGCCGCGATAGCGAGCGACAGAATATCGGTCAAGCCCATAGAGGCAGGTAATGCAAAAGACATTTACTTGCCCTCCTTTCCAGCCATGATCTTCTGGATCGCAGCGAGGATGAAGCCCATCATGAGGAAGCCGCCGGCCGGCAGGATCATCATGACCATCGGGTTGGAGTTGAAGAACGGAACTGCGATGCCGTTTACGCCGTTGACGTAGCCGGACAGGATGGTGCCTGCGCCCAGCAGCTCACGGAAGAAGCCCATGAGAACCAGAGCGAAGGTGAAGCCCAGACCCATGACAACGCCGTCGATCGCGGAGGGCAGAACCTTGTTCTTGGAAGCATACGCCTCGGCACGGCCGAGGATGATGCAGTTAACTACGATCAGCGGCAGGAACAGACCGAGCGACGAAGCCAGCGACGGCAGGAATGCCTGCATGGACAGGTCGATCATGGTTACGAAGGTCGCGATGACCGTGATGAAGGCTGCGATACGGATCTTGTCCGGAATGATCTTGCGCAGCGCGGAGATAACTACGTTCGAGCAGATGAGAACGACGGTAGCCGCCGCGCCCATGCCGATCGCATTCTGCAGAGAAGTGGTGGTTGCCAGCGTCGGGCAAAGACCGATCGTCTGCATGAAAACCGGGTTATCGAGGATAACGCCCGATTTCAGCTGTTCAGAAAATTTCATTGTGGCTTTTCCTCCTTAACCCAGAGTAGCGACATATGCTGCCGCCGTATTAACGCCGTCGGTTACTGCACGGGAGGTGATGGTCGCGCCGGTGATGGCGTTGATCGTACCGCCGTCCTTGGTAACCTGGAGCTGACCGTCAGCCGCCTGACCTGCGTACTGGGTGATCCAGTTCGGGTCTGCCTGGCTCTTTGCGCCGAGGCCCGGGGTCTCAGCGTGAGAGGTTACCTATGCGCCTGCATCGGTGCCGTCCGCATTGATGCCGACGATCATCGTCAGGTTGCCGCCGAAGCCCTTCGGCTCTACCTGTACGCAGTAGCCAACTTCTTCGCCGTCCTTGGTAGCCTTGTAAACGCCGTCGATCTGAGCGGCGGTGCGGCCTGCCGGCAGGGTGACGCCTGCGGCTGCGACTTCGTCTGCGCTGAGCGCGGTGTTCATGTCCTCGAACTCTGCGTCCGGGATGATCTCTGCCATGGCAGCGTCGCGGGTTTCAACTGCGTTCTGCGCGATCTTGTCCGCGGTTACGCCGTTGATCACGCCGAGCAGCAGTGCGCAGATGAACGTAATGAGGCCCAGTACGACGACAAGCTGTACGATGCCGCCTTCCTTTTTGTTGCTTTCCATGATTTACTGCGCCTCCTTCTTAACCTTGTCGAGCTGATAACCGAACTTGCGCGGATGGGTCTTCTTGTCGATTGCCCAAACCAGCGTGTTCATGATCAGGATGGAGTAGGATACGCCCTCCGGCAGACCGCCGAAGTAACGGATGAATACGGTCAGCAGACCGCAGCCTACGCCGAATACGATCTGGCCCTTCGGGGTTACCGGGCTGGTAACGTAGTCGGTAGCCATGAAGATCGCGCCGAGCATCAGACCGCCGTCAAGCACCTGATACAGCATCCACTGCAGGTGGCTCTGGCCGCCCATCGGGAAGAGGAAGGTGATGACTGCAACGGTGAGGATGTACGCCGCCGGGATGTTGATGGTGATGACCTTGCGCCAGAGCAGGTACAGACCGCCAACGATCAGTGCCAGTGCGGAGGTCTCGCCGATGACGCCGCCGGTCTGGCCGAGCAGGGATTCAACGATCGAAACGTCCGGCAGAGTGCCGGTCTTGAGGCTTGCGAGCGGAGTCGCGGTGGAGATCGCGTCGGTAACGGTAACGTTGCCGAAGAGCGGCAGCTTTGCGTGCGGCGCGGTCCAGGTGGTCATGAAGCCGGCCCAGGAAGCCATCATGAACGCACGCGCGCCGAGCGCCGGGTTCATGAAGTTCTTGCCGATGCCGCCGAACAGCATCTTGACAACGATGATGCCGAACAGACCGCCGAATACGGTCAGCCACAGCGGAGCTGCGACCGGAATGTTGAACGCGATCAGAACGCCGGTGACGAAGCAGGAAAGGTCGCCTACCGTGTTCTCGTGCTTTACGATTTTGTTGTAAATGGTTTCAAATACAGCGCAGGACACCATCGCAATGATAACATGGATGAGTGCGCGAACGCCGAAGGTGTAGATCGCAACAGCCAGTGCCGGAACGAGCGCGATGAGCACGTCGAGCATCAGGCTCCGGGTGTCATCGTCCGCCTTGATATGCGGCGAGGAGGTTACGACTACTTTGCTAAGATCATAAGCCATTTTCGTTTTTCCTCCTTACTTGTTCTCTGCCTTGGCAGCCGCCTCAGCCTCGGCCTTCTTCTTTTCAGCCTCAGCCTTTGCGCGCTCTGCCATGCGCTTTGCCTGGATCTTGCCCTTGGTCAGACGGAACTGTGCGACCAGCGGAATGCGAGCCGGGCAGACATAAGCACAGGAACCGCACTCGATGCAGTCCATCATGCCGCAGTCAACAGCATTGTCGAGGTCCTCCTGCTTGCCGTATACGTTCATGTAGATCGGCAGGAGGTGCATCGGGCAGGCGTTGATGCACTTGCCGCAGCGGATGCACTGGGGGTCCTTGACGCGCTTGTCCTCATCGCCTGCGAAGGCGAGGAAAGCGTTGGTGCCCTTGACGACCGGAGCGTCGAGGGAGAACTGGGCGTTGCCCATCATCGGGCCGCCCGCGAGGAGCTTGTTCGGCGCTTCCTTGAAGCCGCCGCAGGCGTCGATCAGCTTTTCGATCGGGGTGCCGATGCGTGCTTCGAGGTTCTTCGGCTCGGCAACAGCGGAGCCGGAGATGGTGACGACGCGGCGGATGACCGGCATGCCGGTGGTAAAGCGGCGGTAGATCGCGCCTGCGGTGTCTACGTTGAATACCGCGCAGCCTGCGTCTGCCGGCAGCTTGCCGGACGGAACCTCGCGGCCCGTGCAGGCATTGATGAGCTGCTTCTCAGCGCCCTGCGGGTACTTGCACTTGAGCGGATACAGGTGCAGACGCGGATCGTCTGCGATCAGCTGCTCGATCTTCGGGAAGGTGTCAGCCTTGTTCTCCTCGATTGCGATGATCGCGTTCTGTACGCCCATCAGGTCTGCGAGCATCTTGAGGCCGCCGATGGTCTCCTCGGGGCGCTCGAGCAGCAGGCGATGGTCGGACGTGATGTACGGCTCACACTCTGCAGCGTTGATGATGACCGTGTCGCACTTGCCGATACCGGACTGGATCTTGACATGGGTCGGGAAGGTCGCGCCGCCGTGACCTACGATACCTGCCGAACGGATGCATTCGATGCGCTCCTCGTTGGACATGGATGCGAAGTCGTAGGGATGTACGGACTCGTGCGGACGGTCCTCGCCGTCATTCGTGATAACGATGGACAGGACCTTGCTGCCGTTCGGATGCAGGCGCGGCTCGATTGCCTTTACCTTGCCGGAAACGGTTGCGTGGACCGGAGCGCTGACGAAGCCGCCGGCCTCTGCGATGGGCTGTCCGAGATCCACAGTGTCACCGACCGATACGATCGGCTTCGCCGGGGCGCCGATGTGCATGGAAACCGGCAGGATTACCTCGTCGGGCAGAGCCAGCTTCTCGATCGGCTTGGTGTTTGTCGCGGATTTATATCCCGGATCTGCATGAGTACCGGGATGTATGCCGCCACGGAACGAATACACCATTTTTTTCACCTCTCTGTTATTTTGCGCAAGAAGAACCGGCATGACCGGCTTCCTCTTCTTCAGAATTGAGCAGGCTGCACAAACTGCGCAACCATACAACATAGATTATACTGTTTTATGCACCTTGTGCGCAAGTCCTAATTACAAAAAAAATCAACCAAATTACATATTTTCTTTGTTCATCTTGCCAAACGAGGTCTATTTTCCCTCAGTTTCCTTTGTTGATTACGCATGAGTTCAGCCATATTCCATCATCGGAAACAGACAGACCGCCAGTTAGCAAAAAACAACTCCATGACGCAAAAGAGAGCACAGCGGTATGCTGTGCTCTCCTGAAATCTGTGGAATATGCAGTCTCTTAGATTGCGCGGACAGAGATCATGCCCTCGATTGCGCGCAGCGCTGCGAGGTTCTCCTCGGTCGGCTGGTCTGCCAGGTCGATGATGGTGTAGGCGTAATCGCCGCGCGAACGGTTGCCCATGTTCTCGATGTTGGTGTGGACCGCCGAGGTGATGGACGCAATCATGTTCGGAATGTTCTTGTGGATGAGGCAGACACGGTAGCCGCCCTCATACGGAACCTTGAGGTTCGGGAAGTTGACCGAATTGCGGATGGTGCCCTTCTCGAGGTACTCGGTGATCTCGTAAACGGCCATCTTCGCGCAGTTGTCCTCGCTCTCCGGGGTGGAAGCGCCGAGGTGCGGCAGCGTGATGGCATTCTCCTGCTCGAGGATCTCGTCGGAAGCAAAGTCGGAAACGTATGCTGCAACCTTGCCGCTCTCGAGTGCCTTCGCCATCGCCTTGGTGTCAACCAGCTCGCCGCGCGCGAGGTTGATGACGCGCACGCCGTCCTTCATCTTCTCGATCGCCTCTGCGCTGATGGTGTTCTTCGTGTCAGCGTTCAGCGGAACGTGAATGGTGATGTAGTCGCAGTTCGCGAAGATCTCGTTCAGGTCGGTAACGTGCTTGACCGAGCGGTCGAGCTTGAGTGCGCCGTCAACCGACAGGAACGGGTCGTAGCCCCATACTTCCATGTCGAGCGCAACGGCTGCGTTTGCGACCTTGACGCCGATCGCGCCCAGACCGATGATGCCGAGCTTCTTGCCGGCGATTTCCGGGCCTGCATAAGTCGACTTGCCCTTCTCAGCCGCCGGGCCAATGTCCGGCGTGCCCTTGAGGCCCTTTACCCAGTTTGCGCCCTGTACGACCTTGCGCGACGCGAGCAGCAGCGCGCAGATGACCAGCTCCTTGACCGCATTTGCGTTCGCACCCGGGGTGTTGAATACAACGATGCCCTCCTGCGAGCAGCGGTCGATCGGAATGTTGTTGACGCCGGCGCCGGCGCGTGCGATGCACTTGAGGTTCTTCGAAAACTCGACCTCGTGCAGCTTTGCGGAGCGGACCAGAACCGCATCATAGTCGGTGAAGTCCTCCGAGCAGGTATATTTCGCAGCATCCAGATCGTCCAGACCGACCTTGGAAATCTTGTTGTAAAGCTTTACGTTATACATTTTGTTCTCCTTTGCCGAACGATCTCTTACTTGTTTTCTGCGGCGAACTTCTTCATGAAGTCGATCAGATATTCAACGCCCTCGATCGGCATTGCGTTGTAGATGGAAGCACGCATGCCGCCGACCGAACGGTGGCCCTTGAGGTTGGACATGCCGGCCGCCATGGATTCCTTAGCGAACTTTGCGTCGAGCTCGTCGTCGCCGGTGCGGAAGGTAACGTTCATGTGGCTGCGCGAAGCCTTCTCTGCGACAGCCTTGTAGAAGTCCTGGGAGTCGAGGTAGTCATACAGCATGGCGGAACGCTTCTCAGCGCGCTCCTGCATGGCCTTGACGCCGCCCATCTGCTCGACCCACTCGAGAACGAGGCCGAGAACGTAGATGCCATACGTGGGGGGCGTGTTGTACATGGAGCCCTTGTTCGCCATGGTCTGCCAGTCGAGCATGACCGGATACTTCTCCAGCGGGTAGCTGCCGAGCAGATCCTCACGGACGATGACGACGGTAACGCCCGCCGGGCCCATGTTCTTCTGCGCGCCTGCGTAGATGACGCCGTACTTGGAGACGTCTACCGGCTTGGAGAGGATGTTCGAGGACATATCCGCAACGAGCGGTACGCCTGCCGGAGTCTCGGGGTCGTACTGGTACTCGGTGCCGTAGATGGTGTTGTTGGCGCAGATGTAGAAGTAATCCGCATCCGGACGGATGTCCAGCTCGGCCTGCGTCGGAACGCGGTCGAAGTTGCGGTCCTTGGAGGAGAAGGCAACATGGATGTCGCCGAACTTGACCGCTTCCTTGTAAGCGTTGTTTGCGAAGTTGCCGGTGAGGGCATAATCTGCCTTGCCGGTCTTGAGCAGGTTCATCGGGATCGCTGCGAACTGGGTCGAAGCGCCGCCCTGCAGGAACAGCACCTTGTAGTTGTCCGGGATAGAGAGCACACGGCGAAGAGCCGCTTCAGTCTCGGTAATGATGCCGTCATATACCTTGGATCGGTGACTCATCTCCATGACTGACATGCCGGAGCCCTTATAGTTCAGCATTTCGGATGCACAGCGCTCGAGCACCGGAACCGGAAGCATGGAGGGGCCTGCGGAGAAATTGTAGATACGATTGTCTGCCATAGTTGATAGCCTGCCTTTCAAAAATAAACATTCCGTTTTATTTGTGGAATGTGATATTCATTATAATATAAAATACTTCGATTTACTACCGAAAAATCTCCCAAAAATCCGCGGTCAAACGCACCTGCTATTATACATTTTAATCGGTGTTATGAAATTTTTTAATAGTACGCTGAAAATTCAGCTCTGCCTGTAATACCGGCCGTTTCATTTGCCATTTTCCGGTCTGCCGTGCTATACTTAAAAAGCTGTCGCGAAACTACAGTTTCGCCGACAAGCTGTGTTCTGCTCGCGCAGAACACGAGTCGTCCGAAAGTTCCTGTTCAGAAACTTTCTCCCTCCAGAAGTATAAAAACCGAGGTACACGCCCCCGGTTTTTATGAAATCGCTGCGCGTTTCCTATTTTATGCGCGCTGCCGCGCGGCTGCTTCATTTCGCAAGCTTCGCTTATCTGACAAACAATACTTATATATTATAGTAAGGAGCCACCCTTCATGCACCATCGAAAAATGCCGGCCGGCCGTGCATCCCTGCACCGCCGCCAGCATCATGCCATCGACCGGCTGATGCCGTTTACCGGCGCGCCGCTTTTCCACGCGCTTCAGCTGCTCGCCACCTCGGATTCGGCGCGCTTCCATATGCCCGGCCACAAGGGACAGCCGGTTTTTAACTCGTTCCGCGATGTTTTTGCCATCGACTACACCGAGACCTACGGCACGGGCAATCTCTACCTCGGCGACGGCCCGATCCGCGACGCAGAGGTCGCGGCGGCGCGTTATTTCGGCGCGAACGACTGCTTTTTCCTCACCGGCGGCTCGACGCAGGGCATCCTCGCCATGCTCGGCGCGGCGGTCGGCCGCGGCGGCAGCGTGCTCATCGACCGCGAGGTGCACCGCTCGGTCTGCCACGGCTGCGCCCTGCTCGACATCACGCCGTATTTCTTCTCCGCGCCCCTGCTCGAACCGTTCGGCATTACGGGTGCGCTGCGCGTCGAGGACGCCGAGCGTCAGCTGCTCGCCCATCCCGACATCCGCGCCGTCCTGCTCACCTCGCCCACCTACTACGGCCTGCGGCGCGACCTTCCGGCCTTCGCCGACCTGTGCCGCGCACACGGAAAGCTGCTGCTCGTCGACGCAGCTCACGGCGCGCACTTCCCGGCAGTCGGTCTGCCTTCGCCGGTCGAGGAGGGCGCGGATATGGCCGTGCTCTCCATGCACAAGACCATGCCCTGTCTCGGGCAGGCGGCTGTGCTGCTCTCCGGACCGGGCACAGACCGCGCGTCCCTGCGCGAGAACACCGCCCTGTTCGGCACCTCCAGCCCCTCCTACCCCATCATGGCCTCGATCGACCTCGCACGCGCATATAATGAGGGCCCCGGCCGCGAAAAATACCAGAAGGCCGCCGCCGTCTGCCGTGAAATGCGCGAATACATCTGTGCGCACACAGTTTTCACCGCGCTCACCGAACGGGACTTCCCCTCGCTCGACCCCTGCCGTCTGACCGTCTGCACCGCAGGCACCGACATCACCGGACACGCTCTCGCCGATGCGCTGTGGAGCGAGCACGGCGTCGCCTGCGAGATGGCAGACGAGCGCAACGTCGTGTTCATCCTCACCGAAAGCGACACCGCAGGCGCGATCCACCGTCTGAGACACGGTCTGCGCGTACTGTCGCGCCGCCGCAGGGAGACCGCTCTGCCGACCGAAACGCGACCGTTCCCCCCTGCCGAGCGCGTCATGAGCGTGCGCGACGCCCGGTTCGCACCCTCCGCCGAGGTGTCGCTCTCGGACGCCGAGGGCCGCGTCTGCGCCCGTCCCGTGACGCCCTATCCGCCCGGCGTGCCGCTGCTCTGGCCCGGCGAGAAAATTACAAAGGCGCACGTTGAACTTATCCGCGAAAGATGGTACAATGATATAGACAGGATCACCGTTGTCATGCCGGAAAAGTGACGGCCGCGGTGCTTCCGCACGTTTCGGAAATCGTCGTCTCCGGACGCAGGAACGAAAGGGGATTTTTCTATGAAAATGGTACTCGCGATCATCAATTACGATGATGCACAGGACGTAATCAGCAGCCTGATGAAGGCCGGCTTCTCCATCACCAAGCTCGCGACCACCGGCGGCTTCCTCAAGGCCGGCAACGTGACCATTCTGGTCGGTCTGGACGAGAGCCGTCTGGATGAGTGCTTCGACATCATCCGCGAGCATTCCTCCACGCGCAAGCAGATCATCCCGACCACCGCAGAGCTCGGCATGGGCTTTTTCCCGTCCGCGCCGGTACAGGTCGATGTCGGCGGCGCAACGGTATTCGTGCTCGGCGTCGAGCGCTTTGAAAAGCTGTGATCTCCTTTGACGCCCTCCCCGGCAACCGCAGCCTGAAGGCGAGCCTGCGGCGTGCGCTCGCCGGCCGCGTGCCGCAGACCATCCTGCTCTCGGGGGACGACAGCCGCAGTCTGGAAACGCTCTCGACCGCACTCGCCGCCGGTATCCTGTGCGAGGCGGATGGGCCGCGCCCCTGCGGCGCCTGCCTTTCCTGCCGCAAGGTGCAGGACGGCGTGCATCCCGACCTTACCCTCATCGACGAAGGTGAAGACGAGCTCAAGGTCGATCTTGCGCGGCGCATCAAGGCGGAAAACGCCATCATCCCGAACGACGGCGCGCGCCGCGTGACCGTCATCCGCCATGCGCACAATATGAACGCCTACGCGCAGAACGCGCTGCTCAAGGAGCTTGAGGAGCCGCCGCACTTCGCGTTCTTCATCCTGACCTCGGAAAAGCCGGACGCGCTTTTGCAGACCGTGCGCAGCCGCTGCACGCGCTTCGCGCTCGAGCCGTCCGGGGAGGAGCAGGCCGTCTCCGACGACGAGGCGACCCGGCTGCTTGCGCCCTATCTGACCGCCGTCGCCGGAAAACGCGAGGGCAGCATGATGCTCGCGGCGCTCGGCATGGAAAAAACGCCCCGGCGCGCGCTCATCGGTGTGATGGGCGTCATGCAGGCCGCGCTGCGCGACGCGATCTTCCGCGCGGAGGGTCTGCACGAGCCGCCGCTCCAGCCTGCGCTCGCAAAGCAGTCCGAGGCGCTCGCCTCTGCGCTCACGCCCGAGCGTCTGCTTGCCTTTTACGACTTTACGGACGAGCTCGTCCACCGCATCTCGCGCAACGCGGCCTCTGCCGCTGTCACCTGCGCGCTGACGAGCGACGTTTACCGCATCTGCTACCAGTAGCACTTTCCCGCAGGGCGCCTGCCCTGCTTTACAGATACAGGAGGACAAACCTTTGACGACCATAATCGGAGTCCGTTTCAAATCAAACGGAAAAATGTATTATTTTGACCCGCAGGATACCGAAGTCACCGCCGGTACCGGCGTAATCGTCGAGACCGCGCGCGGTCTGGAATACGGCGAGTGCGTGCAGGGCAACACCGAGGTGAACGAGCAGTCGGTCGTGCAGCCGCTCAAGCGCATGATCCGCATCGCGACTGAGGCGGACATGAAAACGCTCGAGCGCAACCGCAAGCGCGCGGACGAGGCGTTTCTCGTCTGCAAGCGCAAAATTGAGGACAGAAAGCTCGAAATGAACCTTGTGACCGCGGAATGCACGTTTGACATGAACAAGCTGCTGTTCTACTTCACCGCGGACGGCCGCGTAGACTTCCGCGAGCTGGTCAAGGATCTTGCCGGCGTGTTCCGCACCCGTATCGAGCTGCGCCAGATCGGCGTGCGCGACGAGGCGAAGATGATCGGCGGCCTCGGCTGCTGCGGCCGCGAGCTGTGCTGCTCGACTTATCTTGACGATTTCCACCCGGTTTCCATCAATATGTCCAAGGACCAGAACCTTTCGCTCAATCCGGCGAAGATCTCCGGCGTATGCGGCCGTCTGATGTGCCGCCTGAAAGCCGAGCACG
>ENA-UERY01001152-UERY01001152.1-human-gut-metagenome-genome-assembly--contig:-NODE-1152-length-17590-cov-9.526866_pt1 | contig 17590 bp, 42 predicted proteins | sample MGYA00242989_ERZ507990 | MGnify/ENA primary metagenome ERZ507990 (study PRJEB26167, sample SAMN06115529) | human gut metagenome | host: Homo sapiens | place: China:Fujian | collected 2015-08-26...
AGCGCTACATGCTGTAACAACCGTTTCAAATTCTTGCTTGCATGAGGCGCAATTTCGCCCCATTCGGCGTATGGTTAATTTAACCTTCCACATCATAGACGAAACTCCCCTCTTCGGTGGTTACTTTCTCGATGTTGTTGATAGTGTGCCACGGGAAAGTAATATCACTGTCACCGAAAAACAGCATGATTCCAGCGTCGAAAAATGAGTACTCATCACACTCAAAAACTTTGCTTTCTACTTCTTCGCCGGATTTGAGTTTTTGCAGAACGTTAAAAGAAATATAAATTTGTTTCATAATTAAGCCTCTCTGGAAAAAGAAAGGCGGCGCGTCTTATAGGGCGAAAACACCATGCACACCGCCGTAAGTTGTGTAGCTATCGCGCTACTCGTTCGGCAGCTAGGCCGCTATTATGTAAACGGCAACATCCTACCAATCAGAGGCGTCGCCGTCAATTAACCATGAACCGTTTGGTTATTATTCGTACTCGCCATACTGACCGAAGCGCCAGTTAAGGTAGCCCATAAGCCAAACAAACTGCGTCCTACCGATTAGAAGATTGACGCTTTTGTTATAGTGCTTAGTGATGATTTCAGCCACAACATGATCGTATTTCTTGCCGCCCTTGATTACTTCTTTCAGTTCGTCATTGGCCTTACGCGCCGCCTGTTTAACAATGTTATATTGCGCTTCATTCAGTCCGAACATTTTATAATCCTCTCGATACCCAAAGGTTGTACATGTCAAAGTAATGCATCGCGGTTTCTGTGTCTCCACGCTCTAATGCTTCGCTTTGCTTCTCTGCGCACCACTGCGAAGGTTTTTTATAGCTATCCATACAAACACCTTACCAATTTTAGCGCCCCGTATAACGCTTTACGGGGATTTTAAAAACTATCGATTTTCAGTTAAATTTCATTTAGAAGGTTGCGAATGACATTTATGCGTAAAGTCTTGTACACGCCCCACTCTTTCGAGCCAGGTAAAAGCTCGCGCGGAGAACCTGGGCAGCGGTGACTAATACAATCAATAAGATCTGAAACCTCACTCAAGATAACATCCTTCATTTCCTCAAGTCTATCCATCGTTACCGCCTCGATACGCTCACCGCCAATAAGTGCATGTTCGGCGGCGGCACGTTCTTCGTTGTTGTAGTAAATCGACTCAACTATTTTCTTATGCCGCCCGTATGGTTTACGCAGAATGTCAATCTTCATATCGTTTAGCCTCAACCTGGTTTTCAAGTTGGCGGAAAACCTCCGCCGCTAAATCAGCCTTGATTGTCACATTATCAAGTCTCAATTGTTCGCTACTCCATCGCCAGCCGAAAGCGTTTAACAATTCGCGGCCTTGCTTATCTGATAGGTTGATTGTGATCATTTACCACACTCCACATTGTCGAATTTGATTTTAGGGTTATCAACCAGGAAAACAACATCATCATCGTAAGCATCAACGCGTATTTCGTACATTTCGCCATCGTCGGCTCTCAGATAATCGCGATCCTCTGTAACAACCAATTCCAGGTATTCTCCGCAGATGATAGCGCCATGAGATTGACGCGCTTCAAAGTAGGTTTCTGTGAAAATTGTCATTTCGTTTTCTCCTTTGTTTCGATGGGGTAACTATACCAGCTTACCCCATCTACGTTTTAGCAATTCGTGCTATTTTTGCAGTCCGATCAGAGCATCGGCAAGCGCTCTTAAAATCTTCGCATGTGTCACGATGTTTTCACCATCAGGTACACGCATAACTTTTCGAAGTTGCTCAAGGACTTGAATATTTGGATCTTCTGCGTGAATACCGCTTTTCATCACTGCGCCGCCGATGTGCGCCACGCCAGCACGAGCAATAAAGAAATCATCAACTCCAAGGGTAACGCTCCCTTTGCAATGCTCGTAAATCATGCCGCCAGGTTTGGTTTCGTTACGTATGGTTTCCGCTACAGCATCGCGAACCCTTTCGCGCTCGGCTAGTGCCGTTGCATCACGTGCGATCTTTTCAGCGTTTAACAGGTGTTCACTTTTCATCACTTACAATCTCCCAATCTTTGCCGCCAATGTGAATTGAATGCTTTAGCCTGGTGTAAAATGGGGAACCTAATTCCCCGTTGATTTTTAACATGCCATTAAACTTGCCGGATTTTACTTCCTCAGCCTTGTACACCTTGCCCGGAGCAATCCAGGGAGTTTCGGCGTAATCAGTTCTCACCAGCATGAAATTTCCTCTTCTGCCACATAGTCATAATCCGCCTGGGTTAGTGGCTGATCCACTTTTGCGGCATCCTCGATCACATCCATCAAGATAGAGCAAGTGATAAGGCCGTTTTCATCAAAATAGGTATCCGCCATCCATCGCGCCCACTGCCGCGAATTCTTGTAACCGCACCGCGCAAGGCCGCGCGGGTTTTTCGAGCTATCGTGCCAACCTCGCGCCATCGCCTCTTTTTCAAAAGCGTTAATGAGATATTTACGATGTGATTTCATACAATGCTTACCTCAACCTCTGATTTAAATGTGTGCTCTTTAATCATGCGACCATCGCGATCGTATTCGGTTACTACGCTTTCACCGTCTTTGTACTCAACACGATAATCAACACCCGGCGTGTAATACGCCCCGCTATCATGCTTAATCAATAACATTTTACTTCGTTAGCTCCCGCAAGTGATCAGAAACCTTGTTTTCTGCTTTGGCATCCATTCGCCCGATTAACACGCCAGCGCCATAAACCAGGACGACCGATAAACGCCCCTGCCAGGTATCAGCCGATAGTAACAGACCAGCAATAAGGGCGGAAAATGCAATGATGGTTTTCATGTTGATTCCTCTGATTGGTTTCACTCGACAAGAGGCACTATATCAAATGCCTCTTAGCAAGTTTTAGCAATTCGTGCTATTCAAGGTGATCGCTAATGATTTCGTTAACTGTAATCATCGGATTTTCATTGGTTAATAAGTAATCGTGCTCACTATATCCGTTTTTCTGGTAGTATGGATTGATTTGAATGTAGTTGCGGCTATCACCTGCAAACGTGAACCCGTCGCGGTACAAGCGGCATAACTTCACCTCATTACCAGCATTGATTAGCGCTATAATTTCATCTGGAAAACCGCCATCAGTGCAAACAACAGGGGCATCACACTCTTTTACTTTCTGATTAAACCTTACGCCGAAATAATCCTTACCGAATTTAGGCTTGATCACATCCTCGCTAATCCAGATCATGAACTCGCGCGGTGACATACCCATCAGGAATGTTTGCGGCCTTTCTTTCTGATCTCTGTCATCGTAAGCCAGCATAAAACGCTGATAGTTCTCTTTACCCAGGATAGCTAATGCAATGTCAAACATTGGCTCTTTAAAGCTAATGATGCGGCATTGCTCACCGGGCGAATAGAAAGAAATCATCTTGCCTATCGTGTCTTTACCCGCGCCTGGTGGTGCATTCAAAATGATAATTTTAGCCATTTGGCAAAACCTCCGATAAATGTTGTAAATAGTAACCTTCCGCAAACATGCCAGCGATAACAACGGCGATAAAGGCAATAGCCAGCAAGAAGCCCAACCGCCTATGATGTTTCATTGCTCTACATGGAGAAAGCCGGAAATCTCATACGTGCATTGCTCAACGTTGAAATTCTTGCTTTCGCTAACAATTGAAACATCATCAATCACGAAATCACCGTATTCGATCGCGTCGGCAAGCTCGCGCAATGCCTTGATTGTCTTTTCCTTCTTCTCTTCCATAGCTTTAGCCATGCCGCCCAAAGTTATAAGATCCATTTTGTTGCCTCGTTAGTTGCTTGTCTCGAACAAGCCCACTATATCAAATGGGCTTGAGCAAGATTTAGCAAAAAGTGCTATTTACCACTTAAATTTTTCATCTTTCAGCGCCTGGCGGAAAGCTGCTAGTGCGATGTAAGGCCAAACAACATACTCGTATTTCTCAGCGCTCGCACTCGTTGAGTTAACCAGTGCGCGAAACACAACGAGGCCAGCAAGATAAAAAATAACAACAAGTAAAGCCAGAAAATAAATCATAGTCACCTCACATCATCATCACAAAGGCTATTGCAGCGCCGCACACGATAGCGCCAACTGCCAGCAGACCGAAATCAAACTTACTATCGCTAGGCGGCAGGCCTAACACCATACGCTCTAAATCGTCGCTCGGCTTAACCTCTTTTAGAGCGCCTTTCTTGATTGCGTTTTCAATATCCTGAATGGTGCAAACCGAATTAATAACAGTTCCGTTAAAATCACGGTAAATCATCACTTCGCCATCTTTCAAAAACCACTTGTTAACGCCGTTTTCTTGCAGCATGTAAAAAACGTTAGTTTTCATGATTCGTTCTCCTTACTTAGCGTTGAAATGTTTTTTGGCTGCACGAATGCAATCGTTGAGTTTGATTTTCTTCACGTCCGTAACGTGGCTTGCAATAACCTTAACATTTGCCAGGCAATCAAACCAATGCTCATGCCCTGCTTTTGAGTACTCCAGGAAATCGCCGTGTAAGCTCCATGATCCGCTTGCAGTTATCCAGAATGGAGAGAGCAAACCATCTTTGCTAACGTGCAAGAACCTGTTACGCTGGTGCAAATCAGTAATCATTACAACGGTATTTCGTGGGGCGTCTTTGATTAACATTGTTATTTCCTCGTTTTGTTTGGTGTGGGCTTACTATACCGCAATCCCAGGATTCTGTTTTAGCAATTCGTGCTATTTGTATCGGATATCAATAAAATCTTCCGTTTCTAGGTCAATGCTTCGCATTTCACCATCATCATCAATAACGATGTAACAGTCATAACCAAATACCGGATCGCTTCCGGTGTGCGCCTGGTACTCTTCGCCAACCGTAAAACCGATATACTCTCCAATACATTGTAGTTTCATTCCATCACCTCAAAATCGTAATCATCTGGATCAATAACCCATGTTTCGCCGTTGTCGTCGTACACAAAGAAATTACCAGCGCTTGACACGTCAGCATGATACGCCTTGCCGATGGTAAAGCATTCGTTTACAAAATCGTAATCCGATCCCAAAAACTTAATCGCGGCTGATTTCATCATTTGGCTAATTCCTCTACGCCGCAACGCAAACATTTACCATCAACCACACTAAACCAGTGCTCGCCTTCGCATTCTATTTTTGTCTTCAATTCGTCCACCCCATGAGACTTTAAGTGATTGTGTATATTTTCTCCGTAGTCACATACCTGGTAAACTGTCAAGCCCAGGCCGCGCAAGTGATTAATCACATTAGGCGAATCGTCAAAGGCGCACGTGATTTTGTCCAGGCCAATAGCGCGTAAAACTTCCTCTTTGATAACCGTGTCTTTTCGGTTGTCAGTGGCGCGGCGCATAATCATGAAATCGTATTTCACGCCGTTGTTATAAAGCCAGTCGTGGGAATCGGCTTCTACTTCATCGCTTCGACCAGTCAGGACAATGACGGCGAAACCAGATACCCATAGCCCGTTAACTATCGCGATCGTGTCTGCAATCGGCGTGTCATGCTTTGCGGCCTCGTTGAATTCAGACCAGGATTCTGTAAGGTGCAAATCCTTTTTCGGTAGCAGGTGCAAGCGGTGTGTGCCGTCGCTCAACGTGCCATCGTAATCAACAATTACAACGCCCTTTGAAACAGGGATGTGATATGTTTTGCCCCAGATTGTTACGCTCATTCGATTCTCCATTTGCTTAACTCAACGAGGGACACTATAGCAAATGCCCCTGATTTAGTTTTAGCAATTCGTGCTATTCAAGCCCAAAGATTCCGATCTTGTTTGTCAGCTTAACCCACTGAATAGATCCGCTATCCTCGGCATCCTTCATAGATTGCCATCCGCTGGCCTGGCTTACCATTCGATACCAGCGCTTAGAGCATGGCGACCACTGATAAAAGGAGCAATTCCACGTTGTGATATAGGCATCACCCATAACCATCTTCTTACGCCACATTTTGATCATCATAATTCCACCTCTTCAAATTCGCCCTTGTTCACGTAGTATTCTAAATCGCGTTTCGGCATATCCGGGTAAGGCCAGCCACAAGCCATGTGCCAAATCTCGCCGGGATAACCGCGCGTCCAAACGTGCAAGCCATCCCATTTATATTGCCTTGTACCGTAAATGCTTTGGTACACGGCATCACGCTTTAAACTCATAATCGACCACTCCAAACTCGTTAACAATTTGCGCCTTGTAGGATCCACCATTTGCGTCCAGGTTTTCGCGGCTCCGTCCTACGTTTGCCGCTTCCTTCCTTTTGGGTTTGCCTGGAGATTTGGTTTTTCGCGGTTACGTCCTACGCTTACCGCTTCCCCGCTCTAGATGGGGGTGTTTCCTTTCGATGGGGTAATTATGCCAAACTACCCCAATCTAGTTTTAACAAAAAGTGCTATTTAGCCACCAGTCAGGAAGGTAATCAGCGCCGAAAAGAACAACGCAATCAACGTATAGACCGCCACGAATATCGCCTAGATATGTTTATGCATCATCACGATTCACCAGTTTCTTGATCATTTCTTGGTAGCGCTTCACAGCGATAGCCGCCCCTTGCAGTTGATCCCCTTCCAGGTCTGAGATAGACGGGCTAATTGATAGTAGCATTTCAACCATGCTATCGACCGCCTTTTGTTTGGCTTGGTTAACCTGGTATTTGTTGTAAACGGTCTTGCGACTGCTTACGCCCTTCACGAAAACCAGATCGTAATATTCAACGCCATCCTCGTTTGTGCGCTTTCTTACGCTAATCGATCCGGCTTCCTTCACTTCTGGCACACGGTTAACGGTTGTTCGGATGTAGCCCGCCGTTACCTTTCGCGCATCATCTGGATCAAGTTTTGTCATGATAAACATAAGCGGCAACGGCACATTTCCATCAACGATAGCCTTTTTTGCCGCCTCGCGTAATTTGTCACAGAACTCTTTCATGTTCATGGTTTCCATCTTCGTTTCTCCTTATGCGTTTTGGTCAATGACAATCACTGCAATTTCTTTTTTGTTTAATGATTTTGTAACGTACTGGTCAACGCCAACCTCGTTTAGAGTCTTTGCGAGCCTCATTCTGAAACTTGCAACATCGGTGTCAAGCCACGCAATTACAACCTCATTGATTGGTAATTCCTTTGCAAACCTTCGTACATCATCCATCGTCGTCACTGGCATTGTGTATCGAATCATATTGATTCCCCCTTGCTTCTCAACGAGACGCATTTAAGCATGTTTAATTTGTGAAGTAAACAACCTAGATGCACTTTTAACAAAAATCGATGATAAGTTATTGATTTTCTGTGTTTTAAAGTTTCGTCTACAGAGTTGCGCCAACTGCGGCAATCATAGAGGTATATTCAACCCCGCGAGCACCATAGCAATATAATCAAATTGCAGCCACACAACATGGGGGAGCGTCAATATAGAGTAAACAAAAGCAACATAGATAAACATTATAATATACATATAACTAACTTATTAATTTATAAGGGGTATATAGATGATATATTTGTTTATTTGCGTTTCTCACGTTGCGAAAAGTTGCGGCCAACTTTTTGTAAACACCGGGAAACGTTTTAGACGCGGCGGAGCCAGGGATGGGAGTTTTCACGGAAAAGTTTTGAGTTAATCGGCGGATTATGTGCATTCTGCACTCATTCACTACATCACACACAAAATTGATTCAAATCAAATCGACGGCAAACGCGCCTTGAGTCAAGCCGCACATGATACCCGTTCATCAATATTCACGTTCATCATAATTAATGCGATCGGATCGGATTACAGATAACTATTTGCATCACTCAACGACAAATAGCACTTTTTGCTAAAACCAATCAGACGCAATCCGTTATAGTTACTTCATCGAAACATAGAGAGATTCATCATGATCAAGGCATACGTTACCAAGGCTTACCCGTACAAAACAACGCGCATTGCTGTATTGCAGATTGGCTACCAATTCAAGATCATGAAGAAATGCATCAACTACATCAAAGGCCGTAATGTTGAGTCGTGGAAGATTCTCGGTAGCGCCTCAACTTTCAATAATCTTGATGATTGTATGGTGAAGTTTTCCAGTTTGGTGAATGGCGACCGCAAGAGTCGTGGTAAAGAGCCATTGAATTTCATCGTCGAATAGCACGAATTGCTAAAACAGGATTGGGGTATCTTGATATAGTTACCCCATCGAAACTAACTGGAGACACGGCAATGAATATCAGCAAAACAACAATCAACTTTGCAAAGCGTCGCGGCCTGTATGTGACGATTGAAGAAATCAACGATGCAATGCTGCTTTTCGTGTGGAACATCAACAACGATTGCGAATGGATGTTTTCTTACCGCGTGAACAATGACGGCTCTTTCACCTGGAGCGGCAACGTATACCTGCCGCAAGAACTGAAAGAAGAACTCCCGGCAACACTGAAAGATGAAAAGCACGTTCGCGAAATGCTGGATTTTGTAGGCGCTAACCGTCACTTATGGAAGGATTGAGAAAATGACCAAAAACATTTATCGCGTCATGGCAACCAGCCGATCAACTAAAAAAGAGATTGTATGCTATATGGGGGATCGGGCTTGCATGGCAACCGCCACCTATGAAGATTTACTCAAGCGCAAGATGTTTATGGAAGATTTCAGCGTAAGGCTTGAACGACTCGATCCGATCATCGTAATGGAGAGTGAATAATACAATGGTTAAACATGAAGGGTTAAGGGCCGCTCTTGATGCTGCTTATGCTGCTGGCTTATACGTTCACCGCGATCATTTAGGAGCAAGAAACGGATATGATCACCACGTTACAAGGATCACAATTGTTGATCTTAATGATTATTTCTATCTTGAGACTATGGTTGCAACGCACAAAGTTGATGAGCAAATAAACATAATCAATCAGGCTATAGATTCAGTAAGGGGGGAATAATGCGAAAGCGTCACCAGGTAACTTGTCATTGCAGGGCGTACGATTTCCCGCATAGGTTCGGCGGTGGCGCTTGCAATGGGATTGCCATTGTCGAGGATTGCGTTGGCGGCGTGTTGTGTCAATCGTGCTTACTCTTCAATGATGGTTGTGAAGTACTGAAAGGCCAGGAAGCGCCGCGCGAATGTGCGTATGTGCAAGAGTTTGTGGAGTACAACGAGATCAGATTGAAATAGCACTTTTTGCTAAAACTCGATTAACGCGATCAGATATATTAATCACATCGAAACGAAACAACACTCTGAGGATAAAGAAAATGCGTTACACCAACACTTTTAACGGCTATACCTACTGGATCGAAAGCAACAAAGTAAAAGTGAGCAACGGGGAACTAACCTTTACATCAAATATGGATGTTGAGACTTTCAACGCCATGATCGAAAACGGCGACATGGTAGAAATCCCGGTTAACCGCGAAAACTTCCGTAAGCTGGTATGCGTTGCCAAATCAGCAAATCCAAATTATCAGATCCGTTTTCTGGCTTTCGTCGAGCACAACGGAAAGGATGCATGGGCTGGTAATATTGCGGTGCGTAACGCTCGCTTTATGGCCTGGATTTCAGACCGCAAAAAAGAGTACATGGCTCATTGCAATCTGGCTTGCCCGGAATTGGTTTTAAACGACACCATTGTAGACCAGGAGCATTTTACTGATTTCATCATTAGCGGGTTATGGATCAAATGAAAGAGCAATATTTTAGAAACGTTGAGAACGGCAATTTATACCGTCCAGGCAATAATGACGAAACTGTTTATTTTAAACTGCCATCAGGGGTTTGGGCTGTTGCTTCGCGGTGGCGCGTTGCAGACTTGGCGCATTATCCGTTTATTAGCGTAAATAGCACGAATTGCTAAAAATTATGATGTGCTGATTGGTATAGTTGGCGCATCCAAACAAAACAAGGAAATTTGAGATGAAACTGAAAACTAAAAGCATTCTGAACGTTGTTGATGCCCACGGCAAAGCGGTTTTGAAAATGGATCGTGCTTCCGGCTTAATCCAGTTGACCATTACTAAGCGTGGTAACGATTATCTGGTTGGTGAACACCCAGACGGTAAGATTTACAAGACCGATCAGAAGCTGTTAGCGCTGCAATTGGACGATTTCGCGATGTTTATCAACTCCTGGGCTTGAGGTTTGACGATGGTACAAGATGCTTTCTTTGCGCGACTGCACGAGGCTGAACAAGCCGGATTGAACAAAGAGGCCGCTTTAGAGGTGGCTTATAAACTGAGCACACTTGATGAAGCGCTTGGCGATATGGATATGGATCAAGAATGCGGTGCAATCATGGCTGATCCAACAATGATTGTTAATGATTGTGGTTGCAACTTCGACCCATCTTGTAAGCGTTGTTTACCATTCTAAGGAGTATTTAAAATGACACCTATCGAAAAAATTTGCTGTCCAAAACACGGCGGAAGCGGGAACAAAACAACATGCCCATTCTGTAAGTAAAAAATAGCGGCCTGTTTCGCATTCTCCCGCGATTTCAGGCCGCAACCAATACGATTGCATACCATGAAATTTAAACGGCTTACAACGCCATACAGAAAGGATTTAGATATGTTGATTTTCTCTATGTTTGACGGCTCCGGCTATGCGGCTTACGAATGGGCTAAACGTGGTCACAAAGTGAAGTGCTTCAACTTCGACGATGCCGATCATGGAGATTACGCCAGTGTGCGCATTAATCATCCAAACATCGAATATGTAAACGTATGGATCGATGAACAATTTCAATACGATGCATCTTGCGGATTCTACGGGCGACCAGATTTTATTATGGCCTTTCCGCCATGCACCGACCTTGCCGTTAGTGGCTCGCGTCACTTTGCCGCAAAGCGTGAACGTGATCCGCACTTCCAAACAAAGGCGGTGCATGCTTGCAGGATTGCCGCAATCGTTGCTTCGTACCATAACGCGCCATACTTCATCGAAAACCCTGTTAGCGTGTTGTCGTCGATGTGGCGAAAACCGGATCACATATTCCACCCTTGCGAATATGGCGGTTATTTACCGGAAGATGATAAACACCCTCATTTTCCAGATATCATCCCCGCTCGTGATGCCTACACGAAAAAAACGTGTTTGTGGACTAACGACCGATTTAAGATGCCATTGCGCAACCAGGTACAACCAGACGGCGACAATAACCCAGGATGGGCGAAACTCGGCGGCAAGTCTGCGCGTACAAAGATGATCCGCTCTTTGACTCCGCGCGGGTTTGCAAAAGCGGTTGTGATCTTCAACGAGAAATAGCACTTTTTGTTAAAAAAGCCGGATCTGATTCCGGCATAATGCATCCAACGACAACGAAAGGAGAAACCAAAATGGCTAAATACAAATCAATCAAAGTTGTGGGTTCTGATAACCGTCTTTATAAGGCGCGTGTTGATGAAAACGATGATATGTTTGTAAAGGTCGATAACAAATGGATTCACGCAAACCTAGTTGGCTTGACGTTCCGCACAATCAAGACCAAAACCATTAAATGCTTGTGGGTTAACCACTCCATGCAAATCAAGAAAACATTCAAGACAGAAAAGCGCTATCAAATCGAATCCGGGCGCGTACTCGGATCAGTGGCTGGATATGTGTTTGACGAAAACGGCGATCGCTTTACGCTTTACCGTGAAGAGGTTGGATTCTCTGCTGGTGGTGGTGCTTATCTGTTTGAGGCGAAATACTCATGATCAATAAAGATTGGGCTTTCAAGGTCACTGAATCGAACGTTACAACGTTTAAGGCTGGCGATATTGTTAAACCTGTGCGCGTGTTCAATGGTCGTTGGCTGATTGGTTTTGATTACCGTCGCTCTCTTCACTTTGACCAAAAAGACAAGGTAACGTTTGAATGCTTTAGCTCTATCACTCCGGGTAAACTCCTGGTGAGAATTGAGCGGATCAAATAGCACTTTTTTCTAAAACAGGATAGTATTGTTGCCGTAAAATATGCGGCAACAAGAACAAAGGAGCTATAAGAAGATGTTTGATTTTGATTTTGACGCCAACAAACTAACGCCGGAGCAAGTTATTGCACTGGCTGAAACACAGGGCAAAAGCCCGTTATATGTTGCTATCAAAGCCAACGGTTATCGTCAATCTTCCAGCTTCTGGAAGTCCGTTGTAGACATTAACGGCGCTAACGATCGCTATCCTGTAATTTCTCTTGGGAATGACGTTGATGTTGTGGGTAAGCTGTCACGCAACATTGCAAACTCTGTGCAATTCCCTGAATCATCTGCTTACATGCATTTCATCGGCTGCATTTCCGCCGCGATGCTTGGACGCTTTACCGTGGAATATCACGGAAGCCAGCAACCAACGGCGTTATATGTTGTTACCAGTCAGCCTCCTTCAACGGGTAAATCCGCTATCAACTCTTTAGCAATCGCCCCGATGGTTTGCGAGACTGAGCGAATCAATGAAATTCGTAAGCAGGAGCGCAAAAAGAAACTGGCAAAACTAAAAGGGATCGAGAAGGAATTAAAGCGCGAACTTTCAACAACCGAACTTGCGGCGCTGTATGAAGAGCGCGACAACCTGGAAGAAGAAATTGAAAAGCTGTGTGATATTACGTTTCCTGTTTCTGATACCACGCCGGAAGGTTTAGCGCGTATCAACAACCGCCAGGGCAACTTTGCGGTAATATCGGATGAAGCAACCAGTATTAACAGTCTTTTGGGTTTAACCTACGCTAACAGTGAGCGCAAAACTAACAGCGAACTGGTTCTTAAAGCGTGGGATGCTGGGCACGTTTCTATTGCACGTGCTAACAGCGAAAACAACATGAGTTTCGTAGCGTTAGGTTGCATGAGCGTAATCGCACAGGATGAAACAATTTCCGGGATTATGGATGCTGGGGCGCGTGGTATCGGTGTTAGTGAGCGTTTCTTGCTGGTACGCGAGCAATCATTCTTAGGTAAGCGCGTGTTCGTCGATAGCAATGATGATCTGATTTATGAGCCTGTTGATAAAACGCTGAAAGCTCAATACTTCCAGTTGGTTCATAATATTATGAATGAGCAAAACATTGAATTACGTCCATCGAAAGGCGCAATGCGAGTTTTAAACCGCGCTCGCCAGGAGTTAGAGCCAGATTTAGCCGATGGTGGTAAATATTCTCATACGATGTTGCGCGGCGCACTAGGCAAGATGGATAAACAAGTTATTCGCCTGGCCGCTGTTGTTCACACAATCCGTAACTGGTTTAGCGAAAACGGCGCACCACGCAAAGAGCGGGAAATTGATGCTGAAACAATGCAAGAAGCACTGATCATGTTTAACGAATTGCGCAAGACCTACATCAACGCCGCTAACGCTTCTGGTCATGCTGGTGACGATGCCGAAATGAGCAAACTGATTGAGATCATCATCAATGTTTCGCGCCAGAATAAAGGCGTTACCAATGCGAGAACAATCTATGAGAAAGCGCGTAAGGTTAGACCGTTTACCGGGCAAGCGGGAGTTATGAAACGCATTGAAGATCAACTATTGCCGATGCTTGAGGAAAGAAATTATATTTGCGTAGTTGGTAAATATATTTACGTGAATCCTTCTCTTTTGGGGTAATTTATGTTTCTTCTGGATCTGTATCGTTTTTGTGAGAGCAACGAAAAATTCACGCGCCAGGATTTGGCGCGGTTCGTTTACCGTCATAGGGAATGCGAAAGGCTTGCGGAAGCGGCGGAAACAACCGCCCGGTATTTTGCCTCCTGCGTATCAAAGGAATTTGTTTCCCGCATGATGGGCTTCGGGTATCTTGACGGCGTTAACCTGGTTTACTGGTGCAAGGGATCAACAAAGCGCCCTTTCAACTTTGAACTGTTTAGCTTGGAAGGTGATCGCAACAAATATATTTACGAATTGATGCACATTGAGGAATTGACGGATGAACAACTATTCGGGCGCACAAGCAATAATTGATAAGGTTTTAGCAGAATGCGCCGCAAGGAGTGTTAGCCATGATGATCTGATATATGCGTTGATGCTTCTTATTTATTCCGACATGCGAGCGTTTGATGATCATGAGCACCAGCTTACAAGCGACGATGGAGAATTGTTAATTCACATTAGAAGATTAACATAAAAATAAAGGAGCCGTTAGGCTCCTTTTTTAATTCCGAACTTCTGACCAATTGCCATGCCAACCATTAGAGATAGCAGACAAAACAGCGCGGTTAATTCCCACGAGTTACCGCCGTCTGTGTTCCTGATCTCGATCTTATCCGCCTTGATGCTTTCTGCCTGAATGCTTGAGGCGCTAACCTTCTTTTTACTGGAAGAGTCAAGACCGTTAACGGCTGAATCTTTGATCGTGTTTTCCTGCTTACTGCTTGTGTCCTGCTTTGCTGTAATCCCCACGGTTTGCTTTACGTTCTCGGCTCCTGCCTGAGCGGTGATTTCTGGCTTACTGCCAACAAGACCAGTCAGAGCGCTGGACGCTGAACAACCTGATAAAGCCAACGCCACAAAACAAAGAAACAATGCGATCAAGATGCTTTTAATAAATGTGTTCATTTTTTCGGTAACTCCTTAACGCAATATTTGAACTCCACGGCGCGGCGATTTTTCAATCCCTTAGACTTTTCTTTCTTACCGGTTTTCGGGTTTCGGTAGTAAGTCCAATTCCAAAGCTGATCACAAGCCTGGTATAGTTTACCCTGATTAATCAGCTTTAGCATGGTTGATTTTCTAAATGCTCCCTCGCCAGCGTTGAACGTGAACGAGTAAAGCGCCGCCCTCATTGATACCGGAATATCAACATTAACCGCCTTATCAACAACGTTTGCCGCGTGTTGCATATGCTTTGCTAAAAGCGCGTCACATTCTCGGCGTGTGTATGTTTTGCCTGGGATCACATCCTTACCAGTTATGCCGTGGCATACCGTAGGAATTCCGGCAATATCGTAATACACCTTGTATTTCACGCCCTCGACTTCCTCAAGCAATGGCGATGCCACCATGAGAGCCGCGCCAGTGACTGACGCGACGATAGTTTTCTTGATAGTCATTATGTGCGCTCCTTATTCCTGAGAGATAAAGCGGTGCGCAAGTCGCCAGCGTCCAGAGCTTCACGGATCGCCTTGCTGTCACGCCAGCGGAGATATGCACCCCAAAACCCGAAAGCAACAAAGAAAATGAAAGTAAGAACGGCAAGGATAATTTGCCCGGTTGCGGCTCCAGCCAGTGAAGCTCCGCCAGTTGTACCCGTTGCCATATTCAGAAATTCACGCATAATCAGATCCTTAATTTTAAAGTTTGTCAAGAGTCTGGATATACTATACGCAAAAAAAGAAAAAGGCCAGCATTTAGCCAGCCTTTAAAATGAAATGTAAGTTGTGTTATCCGATCATTTCAGGGTAGAACATGAATCGACCGATTTCACCGCATTCTTTATCGTAAATGATAACAGCGGCGCGACGGCGTGAACGCCAGCCACCACGCGCTGCATATGCATCTTTTGCCGCCATAGTGCTATGAACTTCAACGATACCTAAACTCGTTTCTGTTACCGTCTGGTGATGCCAATGGCCTACGTGTGCATACATTGCGTTTGACTTCCCGAAATCCTCACGCCAATCGGCGGCGCACATCATCATTAATGTTTCCGGCTTGCGTACCGTGTGACCGTGATGATATGCCAGGAAAGTTTTTCCGTACTGCGTGTGATGCACAACGCGCGGAGAAACATCAACAAACACGCGAGGCTCGTTTTCGTATGCCGCCGCCATTGCAGCGCGTAACCAGATCATGCCGCTTTGGTCGTGGTTGCCCTCGATAATTTGCACCTCAACCTCTTTATGTTTCAGCAACATAGTGCTAATTGCGCGGCGCGTCGCTCGGATAGCAACATAAACAAGTTTGGCGTATCGTGAATCCTGATCCAAAACATGCCCACTTGCAGGAGTTACCGCCTCCAATCCGTCACTGTGTAGCATATCTCCACCAATCAGCAACACAGCTTTCTCACTGTTAGGTGCTTTACTCACGGAATAATCAAAGAAGCCGTTCATTACCTTTTCCGCCGTCGCTGTGTCCCAGTTTTCGCCGCTTTCATGCTTGTGCGCCATTGCGCCAATGTGCATATCAAACACAGGATAGAAAGCAAGAGTTTGATCATAATTCTGCTTTACTTCCTGCTGCACTTCCAGGCGTGGCACTTCTTCCGAAAACGCCGCCATTGCCGCTTGCATTAGAGCCTCTAATTGCTCTTTGTCTTTGTGCGTCTTAATCCAGGTTAGTTTTGTTTTGCCGTCTTTATCTACAAGTTTTGATTCACCGATTACCGCAAAGCCTGGCGATCCGATTGTGGTTGTTTCGCCTAACTTAGCCAGCCGCGCCGCGCGTCGCTCAACTGTACGAATATTTAATCCGTATTCCTCTGCGATCTGCTTATAGGTTTTTCCGGCTTCACGCTCAATCTTAAACTGTTCGTCTGTAATCTTTACAACTTTCATCAACAAAATCCTCTTTAACTCATGATAAACCAGTACATGATACCCAAACCCAAAAGCGGCGGCAATGGAATGATGGACATGTAGAATAATGTTTTCATTTCAATCTCTTTTTCTGCTCTTTTGTTTTCTCAATAATCGCCTTACTGTCAACTCTAACCGGAACGGCTGGAACACGGTAAACCTTGCGCGGCTTTTCGTTCACATACGCCATTTCGTCACCAACAATAACGCATACATCAGATATATCGAAATACTTTGCTATTTTGGCGATCCCTTCATCAAGACCGCCTTTCTTTGCTAACTCCCAGGTTTCCTTTTTACCTTTCTTCACTTTCATAACTGTAAGCCTTTTTAAGTAACTCCATTGCGTCATTCCAAAGTATTTGTGCAATAACCTTTGGATTTTTGCGATCAAGCATAAACAATGATTCTTTAGCCAGCCATTGCGCATCTTTGAAGTATTCGACGTTTACGATTTTCATTTTTGAAATCCTCTTGTTTTCCGTTAAGAACATAATACAAAACCCGCCGTAGCGGGTTTATGGGAGAGAGATGATGTTGACGATGTGCGTACAAGAGCCTTTATCAAGTCGCAGCTCGCGGTCTCCCCACTCGTCTGTTACGCGACTTAAAGGCAAACTGCCAATATCCCACGGCAGGAAGCCGGTGGTAGAACCCTTTGCCTTGTCGCCGAGCTGGTCAAGACAACATTTTTTCACGGTATCGTAGATCATAACCTCGCCATATCTCCGCATAGTACCTGACCACATGGACGCACCCAGAATGGTTTGCAAATTGTCGCAAACGAGGTGGCGGTATTTGTCCAGTATGAAGCGATATGCTGTAGAGCCTATGCGGGCTGAGTCAAAAGGCGGTTCGAGATAAGCGCCTTTGATTTGCTTACCGAGGTATTCATTCCCATCGACGCCAATAAACGAAAAATCGTTATAGGCAAACCGACCCACAACCTTCAGCTCTTCTGGGCTAAGGGTCGCATCCACGATCTCAATTTTGATGATGTGTTCGGCAGCCTCAAACGCACTCATCCCCTCGTCATCCATAACCCGCGTGATTTCGTCAAATTGATAATCTGAGTTATAGGAGGGCAAAAGATACACAACGAGAAAGTTGTCGA
>ENA-UERY01001159-UERY01001159.1-human-gut-metagenome-genome-assembly--contig:-NODE-1159-length-17472-cov-5.229664_pt1 | contig 17472 bp, 13 predicted proteins | sample MGYA00242989_ERZ507990 | MGnify/ENA primary metagenome ERZ507990 (study PRJEB26167, sample SAMN06115529) | human gut metagenome | host: Homo sapiens | place: China:Fujian | collected 2015-08-26...
GACCTGGCGCTCCCTCAGCTCTCGGGGATTCGAGCCCAGCGTGATGACGAAAGATGGCGACAGCGGCGCAAAATATAGCGCCAACGATTATTTTGTGAGTCTTGGATGGGGCTACAACGATCTCGATCGCGGCTTCTTCCCGCGTGCGGGAAACAAGAGCAGTCTTAGCGGTAAAGTGACCCTCCCCGGTTCGGATAATAGCTACTACAAGCTCTCATTTGACACCGCCCAGTATCTGCCGCTGAGCGAGAATAAGCGCTGGGTCTGGATGGAACGTTTGCGTGCAGGCTATGCCGGTGGGTTAGACGGCAAAAGTGTACCGTTCTACGATAACTTTTACGCAGGCGGTTCGTCGTCAGTGCGCGGATTTTCTTCTAACACTATTGGGCCTAAAGCGGCCTATTACCGCTGTAACGGTAGCGAAAGCAGCTATAGCGCCTGCCCGCTGGACGCCTCGTCTGATGCGGTCGGCGGGAATGCCATGGCGGTGCTGAACAGCGAATTTATCATTCCAACCCCCTTTGTGAATGATAAGTACGCCGATAGCTTGCGAACCTCGCTGTTTGTTGATGCCGGGACGGTCTGGAGCACATCCTGGCAGAACACCGCGCAGACGCTGGCGGCAGGGATCCCTGATTACGGCGATCCGGGTCATATTCGTCTCTCCGCGGGGATTGCCGTGCAGTGGATGTCTCCCCTCGGTCCACTGGTCTTCTCCTGGGCAGAGCCGTTTAAAAAGTACGATGGTGATAAAGCAGAACAGTTTCAGTTTAATATCGGCAAAACCTGGTAGGGCTCCAACGGGGCCTGATAGACCGGCGTGGCTATATTCTGTGGACTGTCCTCCGATATAGCGATTGAGCAGAATATACTCAACCGCTATGTCGATATTATCGCTAAGGAATACGATCTGGCGGGACACCCACGACATTTACCCGAGCGCGGTCTGCGGGCCTGGTGACGTACGACGAGGTAACCGCGCAATAAATAGCTGCCTGCTACTATCCTCTCTTCTTGCCAAACCGCGGGTAATACTCAGTGCTGCATCATCTAATACCAATGGCTGAGGCCTCATCCAGAGGGACTAAGACGTATTGTCAATTAAGTTTATATTATCTTATTTTTTATTATCTTGTTTTTTAGTATCTTATATTTTTATTTTCTTATTATTTTTATATTCTTTCACGACTTTTTCAAGTTATGAATTCACCTTATAAATTCACACTTAAGAATACCGAATCTTTATCATCCTGCTTTATCCCAAGATATCTTTTAGTTATTTCGTATGATGAATGATTATATATATCCATAAGAACTGCTGGTGGTGTTCCATACTTCCATGCATAATATCCGAATGTTTTTCTCATAGAGTGGCAGCTTATTCCATTCTCCATATTAAGGGAAGAGGCTGCCTGCTTTATTATCCGGAATGCCTGTGAACGGCATAGATGGGTGTGTTCTTTCTGCCCCATAAATATATATTCATTTACGTCAAAATAGTGCAGACTGTTAAGATATGTCTGCAATCCGGTTCTTGTACTTGCGTTAATAGCTATTCGGTTTTCTTTTCCAGTCTTTTTCTCTGTCACTATTATATGTTTTTTGAAACATTTTTTCCTGGAATCATAAACATCGTTCCATTTCAGCTTCAGTATATCACTTATTCTTAATGCTGAATTAACGCCAAGACATATTAAGGCATAGTTGCGGTAGTTCGTTTTCTGCTCCAGATAGTAGTTTCTAAATGCTTCTAATTCTTCATCGTTACGTATTGGTTGTGCTGTTCCCATATCAAATCCTCCATTTAATTCAAAAGGATGCAACATTTTAAGATAAATTGTTGCAGATAACAGGTTAACAAGGAGGTTATATGTTAAAGCTTACGATTAAGCCTGGTGAATTTATCAACATAGGTGAGGATATAAGGGTTGTTTATTCGGGAGGTTCAGAAGGAAATATCCACCTTCTGATAGATGCCCCTAGGGAACTGAATATTGTAAGAAGCAAGGTGCTTGCAAGAAACAAAGAGAAGGAAGGCAAAGAAGCATCACGCTTCATTTCCCCTTATTATGCAGAATCCAAGCTTTCACCAGACACACTTACCAAGATACGCCGACTGATTAAAGAAGACAAGATGGCAAACAAAGATAATACGCAGAATTAGCATGGAAGTTCTGCTTATTATATAGGATTTGCTTTATGCGAATTGTTTATATTCAAGTAACTGGTAAGCAAATGTGCATGAAGCATTTGAGGGAACGGATTCCCCAGAAAAAATTATTATATTTACACGGAGGTACATACTATGGTAGTACAACACAATATGTCAGCTATGAACGCTAACAGAATGCTTAGCGGAGTTTCATCAGCACAGTCAAAGTCAACAGAGAAGTTATCTTCAGGTTACAGAATCAACCGTGCAGCAGATGATGCAGCAGGACTTTCTATCTCAGAGAAGATGAGAGGACAGATCAGAGGTCTTAATCAGGCTTCAACTAATGCTCAGGATGGTATCTCACTTATCCAGACAGCAGAAGGTGCTTTAAATGAATCACACTCAATCCTTCAGAGAATGAGAGAACTTTCAGTACAGGCAGCTAACGGAACAGAGACAGATGACGATAGAGAAGCAGTACAGAACGAAATCGAACAGCTTCAGAGTGAGTTAACAAGAATCTCTGATACAACAGAGTTCAACACAATGAAGTTACTTGATGGTTCACAGTCAGGAAGCAAGGTTCAGGCTTCTGTAAGTAAGAGTGCAGCAACAGGTGCAACAACTAAGAATGCTGCAGTAGCTCAGGTTAATACAGCAGCAACTGCAGTTGGAGCACTTGATAAGGGTAAGAGCACAACATATACCATCACTATCTTGGATAAGAATAACAATGCTACAACAGCCTCAGTAACAATAACTAATGATGCGAAAAGTTTGAAAGACAAAGATGGTAATATATTAGGAACTGCTGCTGCTGATCAGGCTACTGATCAGGAAACTGCTGATGCAATTGCTAAAGCATTATCTAACACATCACTTGGCGATAAATTTGATTTTGGTGTTGATGGTAATAAAAAGCTTACATTAACAACTAAGGATGCTAGTGATACTCCAAGTAGTGTATTAATTAGTGTGGATGGTGCAGCAGGAGTAGTAGCAGATGCTAGTACTGAGGGCGTTGAAGAGTTTACAACAATTAATAAACAAATAGGTTCATATGATGGAACAGGTAATATCGAAGATAAGATTTTCACAGTTAATGGTGAAAAGTTCGCTTATGTTGATGATCCTGCTAAGTTAGGTGATGACTATAAGAATGTCAATTATGTTAAAGTGGCAACTGCTGGAACAATAGCTGATGCAGATGCTAAGGCTATGGCAGCTTTAATTAAGTCAAAGACAGGAATTGCTGCTGAACAGGATGCTAATACTGCGACATCAGTCAATTTAAAGCCATCAACAACAGCAACAGGCAAGGGTATTGAACTCCAGATTGGTGCTAACGAAGGTCAGACAATGAGCTTCACACTTGATGACATGAGCGCAGATGCACTTGGTGTTGGTGGAAGCAGTGTTAACTTAAGCACTCAGGAGAGCGCTAAGACAGCTACTACAACTATTGATGCAGCTATTAAGAAGGTATCTGCAGCAAGAGGTAAGATGGGTGCTGTCCAGAACAGACTTGAGCACACTATCAACAACCTTGATACAGCTTCTGAGAACCTTCAGACAGCAGAGTCACGTATCCGTGATACAGATATGGCTGAAGAAATGGTTAACTACAGCAAGAACAGCATCTTAGCTCAGGCTGGACAGTCTATGCTTGCGCAGGCTAACCAGGCTAACCAGGGTGTTCTTACACTCCTTCAGTAATTTAGGCAGTATGTAGCTAATACATAAGAACAGCTTATTTCATAAAGGTATGACGATACATCTTAAATATAATTTAATATGTAATCGTTATAATCCCCCATTCATACAACCCATGTGAGTATGAATGGGGGATTTATTTTTATTTAATTGTAATTATTTTGCTAAATATTTTATTGAAAAGAGAGGATGCATTTATAATTCTGAATATATTAAAAGCAGCCTGTTAATAATGTCTGTTAATGATGTGTTGAAACAAAAATATTACCAATTACAACATTTATCCTTCAACATACAACAAGTGTATAAAAAACATATTGTAAATATACAGCAAATATGTTTATATAATACCAATATTATTATTACTAGTATGACAATAAAAACGTAATTAAATTAGTAATAAGATTAGTAATGAAATTAGAAGTACGGAGGGGATATGAATTTGAAGTTAAACAGAAAGTTCAAGGATACATTGTTCAGGAAGGTTTTTAATAATAAGAGGGATTTGTTAAGTTTATACAACGCGTTGAACAATACAGAACATACGGATGAGAGCCTGATTACAATTAACACGATAGAAGATGCGATATACATAGGGTATAAGAATGATATTTCATTTATTATTAATAGTGAATTGAATCTTTATGAGCATCAGAGTAGTGTGAATCCCAATATGCCTGTAAGAGGGCTTATATATTTTGCTGAGTTGTATAAGGGATATATAGATCAGAATAATCTGCTTATATATAATGAGCGCCTTGTGAAATTGCCATTTCCAAGATATGTTGTTTTCTATAATGGAACAGAGGATGAACCAGAGGAACAGGAATTAAGATTGTCAGATTCATTTGTACAGGTGCCTGAGGGGGAAGCACAGAGAATGGATATAATAGAAGCAGAGGCTAATAAACCAAGCGTAGAAGTAACTGTACAACTACTTAATATCAACTATGGGTGTAATCAGGAGTTGCTGGAAAAGTGCCAGAAGCTGATGGAGTATTCCAGATTTATTGCACTTGTAAGAGTGAAAAGCGATATGTTGACGGAGAAATATAAGAAAGAAATGAAGTCAGTTAATAAGAAAGAAATATTTGCAGAGGCAGTAGCGCTTGCAATTGATGAAGCAATACGCGATAATGTACTAAAGGATATCCTTAGTAAAAATATGGCGGAGGTGACAGATATGTTGCTAACAGAATTTGATGAAAAGGCATATATAGATGGCGTGAAAAAGCAGAGCTATGAGGAAGGGGAAGCAAGAGGAGAGGCAAGAGGAAAGATAAAAGGAGAGGAGAAATTAGCAAGGCTAGTAGTGGAACTAAAGAAAAGAGGCAGAGTGGAAGATATAGCAAAGGTGACAGATGAAAGTGAAAGAGAAAGGCTGTATAAGGAGTTCAATATATGAGGGTTTAATATTGTACAATCATCATAATAGCGTATATAATATACTGCAATATTGACACAATTCAAACAATTCACATTACCATCAAACAACTGAATGACAAGTTTAAAAATAATAAAAAATAATCTAAAAAAGAGTTGACAAATCAACAAGTGCATGTTAATATACAATTACAAACAAACAAGACCTTAAATATATTAATAATCGATATAAAAGATATATATTAACTATATTAAAAGAGACAAGTTCATAAGATAATATATTAATAGATAGATTATATATCGAAACCATTCATTAAGAATGTTAATATAGATGTAAGGAATTGAGTGAGAAAGGAAGGTATAGTCCAATGGAAATATGACACATACCAAGCATTATGAATAATTAAATTCATTGTAGAATAGTTAATTAAAAGAATAATGATTTGGAGGAAAACACAATTGAATAACTTAAAATAACGGTTACTATATTACATAGCGATAATATAGTAACCGTTTTTTATTTGTTGCATTGCTGCAGAAAGGCTTTATTTATTATTAGTTATGAATGGTTGTATTATTACATTAAATATTAATTACATTCAGTATCTTATCATTATAAGATGTAAGCTGCAATAAAAAGGGAATAGTTACCAATACATTATATAGCCGCCGCCATACATTATACTGATAAATATTCCCTGTTATATATATAAATGCTAAGACCTTATGGTCATCTATTACTTAGCATATCTTTCGTTATACTCTTTAACTCTCTTCTGGATTCTGTCAACAGGATTAAGAAGATCACTGATTGAAGAATCATGGTTAAGTGTATCAATAAGAAGAGCCATGTATTTACTCATGTCTACGTTGATATACCAAGGCTTAGAAAGAAGCTCTGCTGGCTGGTAAACAAGGTTAGTAGTAAGAATCTTATCGATAATACCTTTTTCGTAAGCCTCATCGAATTTATCAAAGCCGTTAGTGAAAAGACCAAATGTAGTTGCACAGAATACTCTGCTTGCACCTCTCTTCTTCAACTCAGAAGCAACATCTATCATACTTTCACCAGAAGATATCATATCGTCGATAATGATAACATCCTTGCCCTCTACGTTAGTACCAAGGAATTCGTGGGCAACGATAGGGTTACGTCCGTTAACAATCTTAGTATAATCTCTTCTCTTATAGAACATACCCATATCAAGACCAAGTACATTGGCAAAGTATACAGCACGTCCCATACCACCCTCATCAGGGCTTATTACCATCATATGTTCGCTGTCGATATGAAGATCATCTACGCCAAGTAAAAGGTACTTAATAAACTGATATGTGCATGATACAGACTCGAATCCCTTAAGTGGAATAGAGTTGTGTACTCGTGGATCATGTGCATCAAAAGTGATGATATTCTCAACACCCATAGCTGTAAGCTCCTGAAGCATAAGAGAGCAGTCAAGGGATTCTCTTCCAGATCTCTTATGCTGTCTGCTTTCATAAAGGAATGGCATAATAACGTTGATTCTTCTTGCTTTTCCACCGGCTGCAGCGATTACTCTTTTAAGATCTGCGTAGTGGTCATCAGGTGACATATGGTTAGTGTTACCGCAAAGTGAATATTCGATGCTGTAGTTACATACATCTACCATAATATATAAGTCATAACCACGGACAGAATCGTTAAGGACGCCTTTACCTTCACCTGAACCGAATCTAGGTGTGCTGGCACTTACAACATAGCTGTCTCTTTTATATCCGCTAAATGCAAGATTAGACTGATTCTCGTGTTCTCTTTGTTCTCTCCAGTTTACAAGGTATTCATCAACCTTTTCGCCCATAGCAGAGCAGCTCTTTAAAGGAATGATTCCGAGTGTTCCGTATGGAATTGTTGCAGTATGACGTTCGTCTCGTGGCATTGTATTATCCTCCATTGTATAGATAAAATATTTATTATATAAAGAATCTAATTCATACTTTCCAGTGAATTAAATTCTAAATACACATACATAATTAACTATAATCATAAATATTATAGAAGTCAATTATATTTGGCATTTTTTAAGATTATATTTGACATTTTTTAAAATTAATGTTTTCCTTTTGTAGCCTTTTGTACCCTTATATCTTCACAGAATAAGCGGAGTATTGTATATGCACTGATAAGTCTTGAGAATATACGTTCTGAATATGTATTCTCTAACTGGGGCATAGAAAGATTAGTTGATATAATAACACTCTTTCTTCTGAGTATTCTTTCGTTTATTACATAAAACAGCTTGGAAATGGTATAAGAGTTGTAGCTTTCTGTTCCAAGGTCATCAATTATAAGAAGATCACAGTCAATAAAGTAGCTGACATCCTGATATTCCACATCTTCGCCTTTGCTGAAGTCACTGTTTTCAAAGCATTTGAACAGCTCTATGGCAGTGAGGTATATAACGCTGTGATAGCTGTCTAGCAGTTCCTTGGCTATGCAGTTGGAAAGGAAAGTTTTTCCTACACCGGTTTCTCCTAATAATAAAAGGTTTGAAAAGTTAGTATCAAAAGTTTTTACAAAAGACTGGCATACATCAAATACCTTGTGAATATTATTGTATGGTGTGAGTCCTGTTGCAGAATCAATAGTTGTTTTGTCATACCAGTCAAAGGAAAATGTTGAAAAGTTTTCGTTGGCAGTGATGTTCTTTAGATTGGAATCATGATATATAAGGTCAATAGCTTTTTTCTTAAAGCATGAACATCTGGTGCCGTTGATATATCCTGTATCCTGACATTTTTTGCATGTATAAATATTGTCAAGATAATCAGATGGCTTGCCTATAGAAGCAAGGAGTACAGCTTTTTGTTTAATAAGGGACTGCAGGCGTTCATTGAACTCATCAGTATTCGTGTCAGATGAGTCATTTCCGATACGTTTGGCAGCTTCCTGCATAGAAAGGGAGATTATCTCATCTTCGATTGTCTGATATTGTGGACAAAGACTTGTTACTTCTTTGTAGCGCTCGTTCTGTATGGCTGCATTGTGTGTATGAATATCATCGTACATACGCATAACAGCTGCATATTGTGTGTTAGTAAGTGACATAACTACTCCTTTTCATATAATTAAATATATTGATAAGTTAAATCTGATAATATCGGTAAGCTGTAAAACATAAGCTATGCTGACAGGTTAATTGTTATTGCTAAGTAAAGAGTTGTACCAGTCATCAGATTTCTTATCACGCTGCTGGAAATTGTTGAATTTTGTTGAACCGGTTTTGGCAGAACTCTGATATCTGGTTTTGCTGTTGCTGCTTGCTGCATATGCTGCATCATCCTTTTTGATGTCTGCCATAGTTGTGATGTTTGAGCTTTTCCACTTTGAAAGAATAGTATCAGCATATTCAAAGCTTGGCTGGTGTATGGCTTTGATTGTTCTGTTGCAGGCCTCTATAATTATATCAGTGTCAAAGCAGTAAGTATCAGCCCACTTAGATATCATGGCACGTTCATGCTGTCCAGGATCTCTGTTAGAGATTCCGAAGGCTTTCATAATCTGGTAAACAGAGTCGGTATGGTTAGATACTTCTTCCTTTGCTTCTGTAACAGTATGTATACCTTTATCGGCCCACGCAAGAGCAACCTTTTCAATATAGTTAATGCTTTTCTTGTTGTGTTCTACACAATATTCAAAAAGATAATCTATAAGTTCGATAGAAAAGTCAAGTGAATCATAAAAGTATACTATTGCATTGGTTTCTTTAATAGACAGTGGACGTCCAAGGTATGATTCTATAACATAAAGCAGCATAGAAAAGTTCTCATCGGAGTTAAGCTCGCTTATTTTTTCCGCAGAATATTGCATGCTGGAAGGTTCGACATGTTTTGGACCTTCTGATATGTTATATGAAGGTGCAGCAGGCACTGTTGGTGCTATAGCTGCTGGGGATGCCAGCTTGGCAGCTTCAGGAAATGTGGTATTGTTAAAATCAGCTTTAGTAGTGCTGGCGGCACTGTTGTCAGAGCTGAAGTCATTGATGGTTATGTTGGACAGGCTGTCGTTGTTACCGGCAAATGTTAATGATATGACATTGAGCTTGTCCCAGTATCTGAGTGCTCTCATAATATCGGCCTCAGTCTGGTTAAAGGTATCTGCAAGTAAAGAGATACTTATATTGGAATTGCCAGTGCTTATAAGGTGTAAAAGATAAAGATATACCTTTACGAATTCGCCATTGGCTTCAGGTACAAAGCTGCTTATAAATATATTGGAAATGGCTGTGTATCCATAATTGTTCTTTGTAGTTAATGTAAGATTGCCCATATGATATTAAAAGCTATAAATATAGCTTGTCTATCCTCCTGATGATTAATGATTGCTATGATGTAACATAATATTAAGCGGCAGATATTCTGCCAGTGCAGATTATATCATAGTGAAAATTAAATGAAAAGTGTGTTAAAAGCAGGTGGATATTGTTGTGGATATTGTGGATAATGTGGATAACTCGTGGACAAAGTGGTATAAATAATGTATTTTGCTGTATTTTTGACTTAAAGGTTGTTAACAAAAAAATCCACACTTTTATATTGTGTATAACAACATAAAAATGTGGATAATGTGGATAACTTTGTTGAAAAAATATTATACAGTGGAGAAATGCCTATTTTAACAGGTCTTCCCCGATTTTATAAACATCACCAGCCCCCATAGTTATCAACAGGTCACCGTTGATACAATTTTTTTTCAAAAAGTCTTCAATTTCTTCAAATGATTCGTAATAGTAACATTCTTTTCCTTCAGCTTTAATCAGACTGCAAAGATTAGCAGAACTTATTCCCAGATTATCTGTTTCGCGAGCAGGATATATTTTGGCAAGTACAACATTATCTGCAAGAGCAAGCGCTTTGGCAAAATCCGGCATAAGTGCTTTAGTTCTTGAATATGTGTGTGGCTGGAATACACACCATATTCTGTTGTGTGGATACATTTTTGCAGAATTAAGAGTTGCAGTTATCTCATCTGGATGATGTGCATAGTCATCTACAACTGTTATTCCGTTAAATACGCCCTTTTTCTGGAAACGTCTGTCAGTACCTGTGAAATTCACAAGACCTTTAAGAATAGCTTCCATGGATATACCAAGCTTAATACATGCAGCGATTGCAGAAAGCGAATTGTATACATTGTGTACGCCAGGAACAGAAAGCTTTATAGTTCCTGATGGTTTATTATTAATAAGAAGAGTGTAAGAACAGCGTCCATATTCATCATGATTTATATCGGCAGCACTGTACATTGACCTGGCTGGATCAGAACCGAAGGTGATAACCTCACAGTCTGTATCCTGGTAGAAGTATTCGTAATTATCAATATCTGTGTTGATAACTAAGGTTCCATCAGATGGAAGCTTTTCTGTAAAGAGCTTAAATGAATGACGTATATCATCAAGGTCTTTAAAGAAATCAAGGTGGTCAGCTTTAACGTTAAGTATAATGTTTAACGTAGGATTAAAAGAAAGGAAGCTGTTTGTGTATTCACATGCTTCTGTAACAAAAATGTCTGAACTTCCAACTCTTATGTTGCCGCCTATACTGTGTAATATACCACCAACAGATATAGTTGGGTCAGCGTTGGCGGCAAGAAGAATTTCAGTAATCATGGAAGTCGTTGTTGTTTTTCCATGTGTACCAGCTACATTGACAGCTGTGTGATAGTTCTTCATAATCTGACCAAGCAGTTCTGCTCTTGTCATAGTAGGAATACCAGCAGCAATAGCGGCTTTAAGTTCTTTGTTGTCAGGGTGGATAGCAGCAGTGTATACGACAAGGTCAATATCACCAGTGATATTGTCTGCTGACTGTGGATAAGATATAAGACATCCATCCTTTGCAAGTTCATCTGTAAGCTCTGATTCGTGTGCATCAGAACCTGAGACAGTGAAGTGCCTGTCAAGAAGAATCCTGGCAAGTCCACTCATGCTTATGCCTCCTATGCCTATGAAATGTACATGTATCGGATGATTAAAATCAATATTAAACATATGATATTCCTCTTTCTATAAATTATTGTTAATAAACTGATGATGACATGATGTCAGAACATAAAGCTTATGCAGGCTTGTATACATGTTCCAGAATCATATTACCTTATATTAATATTTAGTAAGATATTTAAAAGTCATCATAGAGATTATATGCCTAAAGCATATATTTTTCAAACATAAAACGCATAAAGTTATATATGCAGGGGGTACTATGGTTATGAGAAATAAGTGGCAGATGTTTAGCATGGACCGAAGCGTAGCGTAGACGTGGGAGTGCGTAGCACGGAGCAATCCGCAGGCATCAAAGTCGGCGGCTTTTGACCCCGACATCATGTAAATGAAAAGTCAAAATAATACCCAAATCAGTTGACATCCCTATGCCCCGGTGTTATGATTTCTTTGAACATCAGAAACGTAGGTAGAGGTTGCATTTTTCATAAGTAGGATGACGGATGTGTCAGGAACAGAGGAACTCATCAGAAAGGGAAAGATGCCGAAAGGATGAGAACTCCTGAAGGCTCATTCTTGGGCATGACATTAAGAGTGGCATGACTGTCATCGCAAGATGGAGAGCTATCTGATTTATACAATGACGTATATTTTGGAACGGCGCATCTTGCCGTTTCTTTTATTGTTTCACCATTTTAAAGGAGGATAAAAAAGAATGGCAATTTTTAAAGGCGCAGGCGTAGCGATTGCTACACCAATGAAAGAAAATCTGGAAATTAATTTTGACAAGCTGGATGAGATGCTGGAAGAGCAGATCGCTGGCGGAACTGATGCGATCATCATCTGTGGAACAACCGGTGAATCCGCTACCATGACAGAAGCTGAACATGCTGAGACGATCCGCTTTGCTGTGGAACGCGTCAACCACCGTATTCCGGTTATTGCAGGAACTGGTTCTAATTGCACACGTACTGCCATTGAGCTTTCCAAAGAAGCAGAAAAAGACGGTGCTGACGGACTTCTTCTTGTAACCCCTTACTATAATAAAGCAACCCAGAATGGTCTCATCAACCACTATACTGCAATCTGTAATGAGGTTAAGATTCCTGCCATCCTCTACAATGTACCAAGCCGTACAGGATGTGGATTGCAGCCACAGACAATTGCAACACTGGTAAAAAATGTAGAAAATATCGTCGGTGTCAAGGAAGCTTCAGGAAATATCAGCAATGTAGCACAGATCATGCACTTATGCGACGGAAAGATCGATCTGTACTCAGGAAATGACGATCAGGTCGTACCGCTTCTTTCCTTAGGCGGACTTGGGGTCATCTCCGTACTTTCCAATGTAGCTCCGACTTATGTCCACGAGATGTGCTATAAATTCTTCTCAGGAGATATCGCAGGAAGCTGCAAGATGCAGTTGGATGCACTTCCACTCATTGATGCATTATTCTGTGAAGTGAATCCGATTCCTGTAAAGGCTGCCCTGAACATGATGGGAAAAGAAGTCGGAACGCTTCGTGCCCCATTGACAGAAATGGAAGATGCACATAAAGAAGTCCTCAGAAAAGCCATGGCTGATCTCGGACTGATTCAATAATCTTTCTACATGGATTTTTGAACTGAACTACTATAAAAGAGGATCTGTCGGTTGACAGATCCTCTTTTTGTATTTCTCATTTTCTGATAACAACAGGTCAGGTCATATCCTGGCAGCCCCGTAGCTTTGACTCATCCTTCTTGACTCATGCTCCTTGACTCATGCTCCTTGACTCTCGCTTCTAATGTGCAAACTGACTCTCATAAAGATGTCGGTAGAAGCCCCCCTGTTCAAGCAGACTTTCATGATTTCCCTGTTCGATCACCTTTCCATCTTTCATGACAAGGATCACATCTGCCTCCCGAATCGTAGACAGACGATGAGCAACAATAAACGTGGTTCTTCCTTCCATTAATTTAGCAAATGCCTGCTGAATTTTCAGCTCAGTTCTTGTATCAATGGATGAAGTTGCTTCATCCAGAATCAACATTGGCGGACGGCACAGCATGACTCTCGCAATACATAACAACTGCTTCTGTCCCTGTGACAGACCACCACCGTCTTCTGTGATCCATGTATCGTATCCCTTTGGAAGTCTGGAAATATAACTGTGGATGTGAGATGCTTTTGCAGCCTCAATGATCTCTTCCTCTGTCGCGTCCGGTCTTCCCATCGTAATATTCTCCCGGATTGTCCCTGTCTTAAGCCACGTATCCTGAAGAACCATACCATATCCTGCACGAAGACTTTTTCTCGTCACTTCCCGAATGTCAATATTTTCTACTTTGATCTGACCTCCCGTCACATCATAGAACCGCATCAGAAGATTGATCAGAGTCGTCTTGCCGCAGCCTGTCGGCCCGACGATCGCGATCTTTTGTCCCGGCTTCACATCCAGATTAAAATCTTCGATCAGCTTCTGCTCAGGAACATAAGAAAATGATACATCTTCGATCTTGACATTTCCATCAATGTCTTTCAGAACCACTGCCTGCTCCGGTTCCGGGATCTGTGGTTCTTCCTCAATCAGTTCAAACACTCTCTGAGCACATGCGATCGCATTCTGAAATTCCGTTACGACACCTGAAATTTCATTGAATGGCTTCGTATACTGGTTCGCATAACTTAAGAAACTCGACAACTGTCCTACTGTCAGTGATCCTCTTACCACCGCAAATGCTCCGGTAATCCCGACTCCCGTATACACAAGACTGTTGATGAATCGGGTGGAAGGATTCGTGATTGAGGAAAAGAACGTTGCTCTTAACGATGCCCTGTTCAGTCTTTCATTAATCTCATCAAACCGTTCTGTTACGTCTTCCCCTCTGCCAAATACCTGCACTACTTTCTGATTTCCGATCATTTCATCAATCAGCCCTGTCTGTTCTCCTCTGGTTTCAGACTGGATCTTAAACATACTGAAAGTTCTCTTTGCGATAAAATTCGCCACGAAAAATGACAGTGGAGTAATCAGTACAACAACTACCGTAATCTTTACATTAACCGAAAGCATAAAACAGAACGTTCCAAGGATCGTTGCCACGCCGGTAAATAACTGCGTAAATCCCATCAGCAATCCATCTGAAAACTGATCCACATCTGCAATCACACGGCTGACAACTTCTCCATATGCATGTCCGTCAATATATTTCAATGGAAGGATCTCAATTTTATGAAATGCTTCATTTCTGATATCTCTTACGATCTGATATGTCATTTTATTGTTGCATACATTCATCAGCCACTGTGCCAGTGCCGTTACAAGCGTACAGATCCCGATCTGAACCATCACACGCAATACCCCCGGAAAATCTACATTTCCTCTGCTGACGATAAAGTCAACTGCATGACCTGTCAGCTTTGGGATATACAGGGTCAGAGCAACTGATACCGTTGCAAGTAAAATGGAGAAAATCAGAAAAATTCTGTATTTTCCTAACCGTTCAAATACTTTTTTCAGAGTTGCCCCCTGATTTACTTTTTTCTTATTATTTCCTGATCGATCAGCCATTTGCTACTTCCTCCTTCGGGAACTGTGAGTAATAGATTTCCTGATAAACCGGACATCCCGCAAGTAATTCTTCATGCGTACCGATTCCTGCAACTGCACCGTCATCCAGTACAATGATCTGATCTGCATACTGAATGGAAGAAGCTCGCTGGGACACGATAAAGACAGTCGGATTTTCTTTCATGTCATGGATCGCCATCCGCAATGCCGCATCTGTCGCGAAATCAAGTGCCGATGCACTGTCATCTAAAATCAGGATTTCCGGCCGGCGTACCAATGCTCTCGCAATCGTAAGCCTCTGCTTCTGTCCACCGGAAAGATTTCTTCCCCCCTGCTCGATTCCAAATTCAAGTCTTCCCACTTTATTATCAACAAATTCTTTTGCCTGAGAGATCATCAGTGCTTCGTCCATCTCCTCTTCCGTTGCATCTTCTTTTCCCCAACGCAGATTATCTGCAATCGTTCCTTTAAAAAGAACTGCTTTCTGAAGAACCATACCAATATGATCCCTTAAATTCCCGGTATCATATTCTTTGATATTTTTACCAAAGATCTTTATCTCCCCTTTTGTTGCGTCATAACATCTCGGTATCATATTCACCAGTGAAGACTTTCCTGATCCCGTTCCTCCGATGATACCAATCGTCTGTCCTGCTTTTGCAGAGAAGGTAATATCTGAAAGTGATTCTCCTGCTGCCCCTTTGTAGGTCAGGGATACATGATCAAATTCCACTGCCGGAACAGCCGGGTTATCCACATTGACACCATCATTCCACAGAAGTTTTCCACTTTCCATGGATGGTTTTTCATCAAGAATGCTTTCGATCCGGTTTCCGCAGGCAACTGCCTTTGTGACAGAAATGATCAGATTTGCCAGTTTGACCAGCTCAATCAGGATCTGTGACATATAGTTCAGAAGAGCCACAACCTGTCCCTGGGTCAGATCTCCGATATTGACTCTCATCGCTCCGATATAGATCAGGACAATGATCGCACCATTGACGATCATATAGGTAAGTGGATTCATCAGGCCTGAAATCCGTCCAACAAACTTTTGTGCGTCGGTCAGCGTCTGATTTTCTTCCTCATAACGCTGAATCTCATCCTCTTCTTTATTAAACGCACGGATTACTCTCGCCCCTGTAAGATTCTCTCTGGTCGCAAGAAGCACGCTGTCCAAATTTGACTGTACCTTCTTATATAATGGCATCGTGACCAGCATGATTCCAAATACCACGACTGATAAAAGCGGAATTGTGACAACAAAAACCAGTGCGGCCTTTGTATCTACCGTAAATGCCATAATCATTGCACCAAATACAATAAAAGGAGACCGGAGAAACAGACGCAGTACCAGATTCACACCTGACTGCACCTGATTGATATCACTGGTCATCCTTGTGATCAGTGTCGATGTTCCCAATGTATCCATCTCTGTAAATGTAAACTTCTGGATATGTTCAAATAATGCATGCCGCACACCTGTCGCAAATCCAGAGGCTGCCTTTGCCGCAAAATACTGTGCTGTGATAGAGCAGACCAGCCCGATGATTCCCAGTGCGATCAACACAAAACACATCTTTACAATATAAGGTCTGTCTTTCTGTGCGATTCCCACATCGATCACTGCTGCCATAACCAGCGGCACAAAAAGTTCAAACGACGCCTCCAGCATCTTGAACAACGGAGCCAGTACTGACTCCTTCTTATAATCTTTCAAATGTACAAGTAACGATATCATCCTTTTTTCTCTCCACCCTTTCCGAGAACCTGCATTTTTCTCCCTCTTAGTATATACCGGGAAACAGAAAAAATCGGGCTTTATTCAAGCCCGATCTGTTCAACCTGTCTGCTGATCCGCATCGCTTTTGCATATGCCATCAGACGTTCCGTAGAACGCTTATCATACTTCTTATACTTTTCAATGATCAGATCAAAAATTTCTTTTGGTATATCATTCTTAAATCTTACACAATCACACACACTTCTGTCAATATCATATACCTTATAACTGCCATATTCCGTATTGAAAACTTTCTGATCTTCCTCAAATGCTTTCTCTGAAAAATAATGTCTGCATACATCAAAATTCATCTTCATCTTGTGACGGTCACTTCTCTTCGTCGCGATCGATAAAACCTGCGGTTCCACATCAATGAGTCCCATATAATAACAGGCACTGTCTGCACAGATCACTGCATTTTCATTCACGCGGGCTACCTCTACCGCCTTATAATCTTCCGGCTTACCATACGCATCACTGTTCACCCAGTAATGACCATGTGCGATCTTTTCAAGCTTTTCCTCTGCCGTCAACAGACCGATCTGTCGATTCGTCAATCCCTCTTTCATCAGATCTTCTGTATCGATATATCCTTTATATTTTTCTGAAATATTCCTAACTTTGTCATAAATAATCTGTCTCATAGCTAATTTTCCTCACTTCATGTACGTAATACTCTAAAGATGTCCTCTTATAATGTAAGAATAATTTTCCCCATAATCCTCATTGAACGTATTGTAACATCAATTTATTTTTTTTACAAGGCATGGATTTACCATATTTCGCACTTATTTTTTAACTATTTTTTACAAGAAGTGTTATAATATTATGATGTCAGGGTCAAAAGGTCTGAAACCACGTGTGCTTGCACACTGGTGGTAGAATGACCTTGAGACCCGCCCC
>ENA-UERY01001165-UERY01001165.1-human-gut-metagenome-genome-assembly--contig:-NODE-1165-length-17421-cov-2.434329_pt1 | contig 17421 bp, 10 predicted proteins | sample MGYA00242989_ERZ507990 | MGnify/ENA primary metagenome ERZ507990 (study PRJEB26167, sample SAMN06115529) | human gut metagenome | host: Homo sapiens | place: China:Fujian | collected 2015-08-26...
GTACCAGATTTCTCTGCTTCAGGGACGATACGATAAAGTGTCCCATGATCTGCAGCATCTCCGACACAAATTCAAAATATCTGGTCGAAGGATTGTCTACTCCGTAGAAGCCGATTACTTTCCCATCATCATAAAGCGGAACCACCACCAGGGAATGAATATTCTGTCTTACCAGAACTTCATACATCTTCGGATCCACATCTTTCATTTCTTCCAGATTCTCTGTGACAATACTCTGATTCTCATCAAACTTCCGATACCATTCCGCGAAGATCTCCGGCGGTAGATCCTGAAGGGTATCCTTTTCCGGTAAGACTCCCTTGTCTACCCATTCGTATGTATTGTGGTCATGATCGTGGTCATCCTTTTCAAAAATATAGGCCCGCCCCGCTTCCAGATTCTTTCAGGCCAATTCCAGCAGCACCTGCAGTGTCTGATCCATGCTCTCCTGCCGCTGTGCCACACGGATGGCCTCATTCAACGCAGCCTCCATATTACGGTAATCTTCGGATTTGTGCCCTCTCTCATTCAGATTGCCGCAATCTATGGCGATTTCCATACGGTATTTTCTCCCGCCTTCTTCTACCAGTGTGTCCTTGATATGAAGTTCTCTTCGCAGCAGCGGATTGTAATATTCCCATTCCTTAAAAAAACCCGGCTTTAACTGTTCATTATTACACATTCCACAGGGCAGAGAATTTCCCTGCAATATCTCATAACACTTTAACCCGATGATCTCTTCAAGACTTTGAAATCCATAGCTCTTCAGAGTCTTCTTGTTCATATATATCAATTCATGAGTCTCTGCATCTGCCACATATACATATTCACCCAGATTCTCGAAAAATTCCCATATTTTACTCATATACGCCAACCTGCTTCCGTATTCTTCCCCTCATTATAATTAATCAGTATACACTTGCAAACGCTTTACGGCAAGCCTGTTCTCTCAAAAATGTCTGTAATAATCTTACATCATCCGTGATCACACCGTCCGCCCCACAGTTTACGATCCGAAGCATGGCACCGGAAGTATTGGCTGTCCACCCGTATACCGACTTTCCGCAGTAATGAATGGCATCTACCATATCCACTGTAAGATTTCTCCCCTCGATACTATAGCTGTCGGCATAGTCCAGCTCATAATCCTCTTCTTCCAGATCATGGGCAATAAAAACTGTTGAAATCCCCGGTTCCAGCTCCTTCATTTTCTGCAGGATTCCCTTGTTCATGGAGCCTATAATACACTCATCCACCATATCATAATCCTGCAGCAGAGTCAGCACGCTTTCCTCCAGTGCATTCTCCTGTCCGGTATATTTCAGTTCGATCATCAGAGTGATCCTGCCTCTGGCACAGGCAAGCATTTCTTCCAGTGTCGGGATCTGTTCTCCCCGGTATGCTGCCGAAAAACCGCTGCCCACTTCCAGGGTTTTGAGAGCATCTGCCTCCGCATCCCATACGCAGATATCCTCTCCTGTGGTCCGTTTAAAATTACTGTCATGCATAACGATCAGGGTTCCGTCCGACAACTGCTGCACATCAATCTCTGCAATAGGCGCTCCATCCCGGATGGCCTGTTCCAGGGCCGCCACCGTGTTCTCCGGAGCTACTTTTGCCCCCGCCCGATGCGCTACCACAATCACAGGAGCGTCTTTACTTGCGGCCTGTACCTGCGGCAATACACCATATGTCAGAAAATAGAGGCAGAGAAGCATAACAATCGCTGTTTTTCTGATAATTTTCATCACATTGCCCTCCCATGAAAGTTATTTGTCAATTTTATTGTAACTATTGACTATAAACTCCATACAAGGAAAATGTTAACTTTTTGTAAATATTCAGAGCCACGTAAATATAACCGGAGGAACGTCGAATGCTTGCATTCGTAAGATCCTCTGGCTATATTTATGTGGCGAAGTAACCACATGAGCAAAAGGAAAGCATCGGAGATGCGATTTTGCGAATGGGGTTCTGAATATTACGACTATTCAGAGCCATGTAGCTTCAGGCAGGGTATTCGGCAGATGCTTGCATACGCAAGAATATCTGCCTGAAGTTATAGGGCGAATTATCGTTCTGAATCGTCGGTAAGCCCGGATAAGCGTACTCACTTCCGTAACATCACTACCAGCTCATGAGCCAGCAGTGGAAATGCTGCCAGTACATTCAATAGCAGCCATTCCTGTCCGGACAGATGGGAGGTTCCGAACGCTCCGATGAGAAACGGTACTTCCGTTACCGCAAACTGCAGCGCAAATCCAATAACACAGGCCAACACCATCAGCGGATTATCCCAGGGTCTCATGGCAAATACGGACTTCTGCATATCCCGCATTCCCACTGCATGATACAGCTGGCACATTCCCAGTACTGTAAAAGCATAGGTCTGGGATCGGGCAAGTATTTTTTCCCGGGACAGTAATTCACGAAGTCCCTCCACCCAGTCAGACAGATTCCAGGACAATTCTCCCCTGCCTGCCAGGATCCCACAGGGCAATACCAGAAATGCCGCCAGACCGATACCGGTGATCAGCGCTCCATAGAGTAAGGTACAGGCCATTCCGCCCCGGGCGAACAGACTCTCCGCTGCTTTTCTTGGAGGACAGCGCATCAGGCTTTTTCCGTCATTTTTATCCACTCCCAGTGCCAACGCCGGAAGGGAATCCGTGATCAGATTGATCCACAGTATATGACTGGATTTTAGAGGGGAAGCCAGCCCCAGAGCCACTGCTACGAACATGGTCATCAGTTCCCCGAGATTGGAGGACAGTAAAAATATCACCGACTTGCGGATGTTTTCATAGACGCCTCTGCCTTCCTCGATTGCCTTTTCAATCGTTGCAAAATTATCATCCGTCAATATCATGTCCGCCGCCTGTTTAGCCACATCCACGCCGGTTCCCATGGCTACACCGATATCTGCTGCTTTCAGAGAAGGAGCATCGTTCACACCATCCCCTGTCATGGCCACAATCTCCCCATTCTGCTGCAGCCCCTTCACGATCCGTACCTTCTGGGCCGGAGTCACTCTGGCATAAACCTTGATATTCCTGATCCTCCTGGCAAAAGAAGCATCATCCAGATGATTCAGTTCTTCCCCTGTAATACACTGACTGCGATGCCCTGCAATCCCCAGCTGTCTGGCAATGGCATAGGCGGTATCCACATGATCCCCGGTGATCATTACTGTAGATACACCTGCACGGCGGAAAATCTCCACCGCTTCCTCCGCCTCCGGTCTGGCAGGATCACGCATCCCCACGATTCCCAGGAATGTCATACCTTCTTCCCCACACCCGGGAGTGTTTCCGCTCTGTGCTGCCGCCAGTGTCCGAAGCGCCAGGGAATTCATGAGTTCTACAACCTCACTGATCCTTTTTCTCTGTCCGGCTGTCATTGGCACACTTCTTCCGTCCTGTAAAATATGGGTGCAGTGCTGTACGATCACATCCGGTGCCCCCTTCGTATAGGCAATGCTTCCCTTATGCCCTCCGTTTTTCGGGATTCTGTGATAGGTCGTCATCATCTTCCGGTCCGAATCGAAAGGCTTTTCATCATAGCGGGGGTACTGCTTCTCCAGACGTTCTCTATGCATCCCCATCTTCTCTCCGAAGTCTAAGAGCGCCAGTTCCGTTGGATCTCCGATCCGTTGCTCTCCCTGCAGGGAAGCATCGTTGCACAACAGCATTCCCCGGAGCATCTCCTGTACGCATCGGGATTCTCCCCTGCCATTGCTGCCGGCAGCATCCTCCAGCACATCATACCACCAGCATTTTTCCACCGTGAGCCGGTTCTGGGTCAGTGTGCCGGTCTTATCCGAGCAGACCACGCTGACCGCTCCCAGAGTCTCAACGGAAGGCAGTCTGCGGATGATTGTATGTACTTTGACCATTCTGGTCACTGACAATGCCAGACAGATCGTCACCACTGCCGGCAGCCCTTCCGGCACCGCAGCCACCGCCAGGGAAATTGCAACCAGCAGCATTTCCGGAATATTTCTGTGTTGAAATACCGCCAGCAGAAACAATGCCGCACATACTCCCAGAGATAAAATACTAAGAAGCTTTCCCATATCCCCCAGACGTTTCTGTAACGGTGTCATTTCCTCTTCCGCATCTGTGATCATGGAGGCGATCCTGCCGATCTCCGTGTCCATGCCCGTAGCTGTCACGATTCCTTCTCCGTGGCCATGGGTCACCACAGTAGACATATATACCATATTGACCCGTTCAGCCAATGGAATCTCGTGTCTGCAGTCTGCCAGAAACAGCGCATCTTTTTCCACAGGTACCGATTCTCCGGTCAGGGCGGATTCCTCTACCTGCAGATTGGAGCTTCTGGTCAGCCGTATATCCGCAGGTACCTGTGCCCCTGCCTCCAGGTCTACCAGATCGCCCGTCACCAGTTCCGCCGCCGGAATCTCCTGACGGATACCTTCCCTGATCACAATGGTCTGTGGACTGGTCAGCTTTTTCAACGCTTCCAGTGCCTTTCGGGCTTTTCCCTCCTGCAGCATGCCCACCAGGGCATTGACCACTACCACAGTGCCGATGATCACGGCATCACTGAGCTCTCCCAGAAAGACGGATACCACAGCTGCGATCAATAATATGTAGATCAGCGGGTCCTTTAACTGCTCCAGAAAAAGCTGTATTTTCGTCTTTTTTCTGGCAGCTTTCATTTCATTTCTGCCATTTTGCTGTAAACGACGAAAGGCCTCACCATCGGTAAGGCCCTTCACTGCGTCACTTTTCAGTTCATTTACGGTTTCCTGTATATTCTGTTTTTCGAACACGGCTGCCTCCAATGCTTGTTTCTATTAAGCATTGTATGTCATATCTTCAGAATTCATTACACCGAATCATCGTACATTTTAATCTCTTAACTGGAATGCTGCGGTCAGCTCGTTCATGTTGGTGGCCTGCGCAGACAATTCCTCACTGGTGGCAGAAGTTTCTTCTGCGGTCGCAGAGTTGTTCTGCACCACTGTGGATATCTGTTCAATGCCCTGTTCGATCTGCATCATGGCATCTGCCTGTGCCTTGGATTCTTCCATGGCTTTCTTGGACTCGTTGGCCAGATCCTCAATGCCTTCCACGACCTTCTGCAATGCTTCGGCTGTCTTGTCCGTGATCTGGTTGCCATGCTCAATCTCCTGCAGGGAAGTCTCAATCAATTCTCTGGTATGTACCGCAGACTGTGCACTGTCATCTGCCAGCTTACGGATCTGATCCGCAACCACTGCAAAGCCTCTTCCGGCCTCTCCTGCTCTGGCTGCCTCAATGGCTGCATTCAGGGACAACAGATTCGTCTGGGATGCGATATCCTCAATCTCACCGATAATATCGCTGATCTGCTTGGAAGTATCGTTGATACGCTGCATGGCATCTGTCAGACCCTTCATTTCCTCTCCGCTGTCCTTCGCCTGCTGCTGGTAATCCATAGCCTTCTGGTAAGAACCTCCCAGTGCCTTGGCATTCTTCTCCACGATCTCGGTTACATTCGTGATGGTAGCCTGCAGTTCCTCTACGGAACCGGCCTGGTCAGTAGCACCTTCCGCAAGTCCCTGGGCAGCATCTGCCATCTGGTTTGCCCCCAGAGATACCTGTCCCACTGCCGTCTTGATCTCATTAAGTGTCTCACTGAGCTTATGGTTCAGCTTACGGATAGATTCCAACAGTCCCTGAAAGTCTCCCACATAGGCTTCTGCACACCCTGAAGTCAGTGCGAAGTTTCCTTCCGACATTTCTCCCAACAGATAATCCGCATCGCCGATGACCTTCTGCAGATTGCCGGATAGTGCTGCGGTAGCCTCTGCCAGGATCTGTGTCTCATCCTGTGTCCGGATCACAGGTGCCGGAGTATGCAGATCGCCTTCCGCCAGCTGACGTATTCTTTCGGTACATTCCGCCACCGGTTCACCGATCGCCTGACCGATCTTTTTTGCCCTGCGCACACTGAAACATAAAGCTGCAGCACCTATTGCTACACCAATGACAATACATACAACGGAAGAACCAAGGAAATCTGTCAGTGGTGCATTTACTGCCACGCTCCATCCATTGGTTCCTTCTATTGGTGCATAAGCCTGTATTGTGATGGTTCCGCCTTTCATATAAGTGCCATATCCGGTTGCTCCGGTCATCATCTTCTGCTCTACCTTTGCAATTCCCCGCAAAGATCTGTCCGTCTGAGACAGTTCAATGTTGCTCTTCTGCTCCTGGGCAATCGCAGAATCACAGTGAGCAATGGTGATACCTGTTTCTCCCAACAGATAGCACTCGGAATTCTTACTGACAGAGACTGCCGCAGCAATATCATTTAAGAACTCCGGATCCGGCACAACGAATACCACGCCGACAATATCACCATTCTTATCTCCGTCTGCATATACAGGTGCGGAAATGATAACGCTGAGCTTACCGTCTGTCTTTGCAATCACGGGATCCGATACCACGACCTCTCCCTGCATGGATCTCTTAAAATAATCACGGTCACTATAATCGGTTCCGTCATAAGCACAGATACCGTTGGCGCCGATCAGCTTGCCTCTGACCATTCCATAAGCTTCCACACGCTGGTTGATATACTGCTGCTTCTGCTCCTGGGTAAATACTGGAGAAGACAGCTGATAGCTGCATCCGAGTTCGGATACGATCGTTGTTGTCACCCGTAGTTCCTCTTTGATACGGTCTGCAGAGATCTCTGCCACCACCAGCATATCGTCTTCCAGTGTTCTCATGGTACTGGACAGATTCAGGATCACGGTAAGGGTGGCCAACGGAATAATCGAGAACACTACCAGCCTGCTGATTGCCTTCTGCAGACGTTCCCGGATCGTCGTCATGCCGGGTGTCTGCCCCTTTGTGCCCTTCTGTGATGCTTTTGTACTCATATGTCCTCATTTCTGCGCTGCATTTTTATTATATGCTTTATTTTCCTGTACTCTGTGAAGTGACCACTTGTCCGGCAGCGCCCGGATATCCCATGCATTTCCTTCATTTTGGAACAGTGATCTTCTGCAGAGATACTTAATTTTATATGTTGATTTTATTTTACCATGATTCAGAAAAATTTTCTATCTTTTGAAGCCCAAAAAGAGAGTTAATATTCCGTTAAGAATATCAACTCTCTCCTGTCATTTATCTCTCTATCCCCTCATGATAAGAAATACCCTGTTAATAGCCGAACTCCTGGGCAAAATACAACTTGCCATTGGTCTCATAGACCGCAATGCTGCAGGTGGTAAAATCGTCTGCCAGGATATTCGCTGCGTGTGTAGGAGAAGCCATCCAGGCATCTACTACACTCTGTGCGGAATCATAGCCCTTCGCCAGATTCTCGCCCCACATCAGTTCACTGTTCACTGTGTACCAGTCCTTACCGTTGGGTCTGGTATGGGAGAACTTGGAAGCTGCTTCGGTTGCTCTTACCATAGCGCAGGACTCCAGACCGTTGCTCCAGTTCAGTGCTGCCAGGCCGTTCTCTGCTCTCTTCGCGTTTACAATATCCAACGCATCGATAGCCATGGCACGAAGTTCATCTGCACGGGCCAGCTCAGCTTCACTCATACCGGCTTTTCTCACAGAACCCGCCAGTGCCACTGCCTCTTCATCGAACCAGACAGTTCCGTCATCCGTGGCAGGATCACGGCTTACAGAGGATAATTCTGTACTCTTGCCGCAGCCTGCAAGGCTCAGCACCATGATGACTGTCAGAACAAGACTCATCCATCTTTTTTTCATTTGTTCTACCTCTTCTTTCCTTGATTGTTTATAGTAAATATATGTTTATTCGTTATGATTGCTTTTTCTTAATAATAAGCCATGCTCCCAGCCCTGTCAAGGAAAGGGCAAAGCCCAGATTCCATGTATTGGAATCATCGCCGGTCCTGGGTCTTCTGGAAGCTCCCAGGACTGCTCTGTCCGCCAATGGTGTAGGATCATCGGTAATGCTTACAACCCGCTGACGTCTTACACCAAGCACCTGAGGTGTTACCGGGGTTGCCGGCTCAGACGGTGTACCGGGAGTATCCGGGGTATCGGAATCATCCGAATCGTCCGGAGTATCCGGGGGTGCGGTCGGAGTAGTGGTCGGCGTCGTGGGTGTGGTATCCGGTGTGCCTGTCGGCGTAGGCTCCGGAGTAGCACTGGGAGTAGGTTCCGGGCTGGTAGTCACGGGCGGAGTAACCTCCGGCTCTCTGGACAATTCAAACTGCATTCCGAAGCCGTATCTGGTCATCTGATAGCCGTTGTTGGCCAACACACCGTTAAGGTTAGTGGTGATCTTCACTTCTCCGTCCTTTAACAGGTCGGATACCAGAGTATCTGCATAGGAACCTTCCTGTCCGTTTTTCAGCATCCGGTCATACAGACCTTCACCGTCAAAAGTATATACATTATGATATGTCGTGTAATATAAAGCATCTGCTACTGCAGAACAGCTCTCCGCTACTGTGGTATCGGCTGTTCCGTTGGTCAGGATTGCCAGTTCCTCTGCCGTAAGTTCTGAAAAGCCGTAGACCTTATTTCCTTCTTCTCTGGAAGTATTGTTGAACCAGTCTAAGTAATACTGTGCCAGGCAGCTCTGCGTAACCTCTTCCGGCTTCATTTCTTCGCTGCCATATCCTTTTTTCAAAAGAGCCTCTCCGACAATCGCATCCGTAACCTTGCCTGCGGTGATTCCGAGATCCCGTAACGGAGCATTTAAAATACGGCGGGGCAATGTACAGAACGCTCCCACTTCACCGATCTCATAACCTTCAAAACCACTGGACAGAACCGTTACTTTCTCTCCTGCCTTAGGCGCCGCCGGGATCGTACCGATCGTGGCCTTTGCAGGATCATACTGATACTCCTTATTGCTCTCATTTACCAGCTTTATGTTGTAGTACAGGGTATCTCCGGGCTCTGCCGCATTTCCTCCTGCCACGGTACCGTTCAGATAACCGATGGCATCGGACAGATTGATTCTTACCTTGTCCGGGGCATTGCTGTGGATCGTAATGGTGATCGTTGCATCATAGGTCACCCTGCCGGTGCCGCTTTCCCAATGCTGTTCCAGTTCCGGAGTTGTAGTAATGGTAATACCTTCGGAAATATAATGGAACACTGCGCCGTTCTCATTCTGTTCAAAAGTTACCGTTCCCGTGGGATATTCATAATAATCTACTGCGGATACCCCGGGAATCCTGTAATCGTATCCGTCATAATTGATCCAGGTCTCTGTGGGTGTGGTCACATACCATACCGTGGCAATGGTGACTCCGCTGAAGGACCGACCGGTGGTGAGCAACTGATTCATAAAACTTTCCGTTACATTTTCACCATACAAGACGCCGTTGTTGTCATTCACATACTGTTTTACATCCTCAAGGGTTTTTCCGCAGTTTTCTTTATAATAGGAAGTGCCTTCGCTGTCTTCACCGTAATAAACATAGTGTAACAAATCTGCGGGCTTACAGTCAGAATATTTGTTTACATCTAATGCTACGAATCCAACGCACTGCCAGCTTGCTCCGTTACTTCCGGTTAACTTTCCTTCGGCATCTACCCCTGTATTATCCACAGAAAGATATTTAAAGGTTTCAGCATCATCCAAAGTCATCTTATGACCTGCAAACAATGAAAAATCTCCGTTTGCCGGCTTGTAATTATTGGGCCATACGTTGGGGCTGGCTACCTGTCCTCCCACATATTTTGCCATGGTGCCTCCAGCAAGAATCACCGTTTTGATGTTGGGATAGGTTTTCTCTTTTACAGCAACAACGCTGTCGTTTCCGCTTGCACTTGCCATTTCAACAACATCGTTCTGCTCATTCTGCGTTGCTTCTTCCGCCTGTACCGTAAATCCGGTGTTGGAGATGCTGCCGATCATCAGTGCCGCTACCAGAGTTTTTGCCAGTTTGGTCTGTATTACGTTTTTTAACTTCATTTCTGTTTCCCCTCAAAACCAGTATTTCTGTTTTTATTACTTCTTTTTACTCTCCTAATAAGTAAGACTGCGCCAAATGGAAAAAAGGACCAGAATTTGAAAAATTTTTCAAGATTCTGATCCTTTTATACTTTTACAGCTAAGATCGGCTGTCGTTCCGTTCCTGTTTAATGTTCTTTTCGCTTAAGAACAAGCCATGCTCCCAGACTCGTCAGGGAAAAGGCAAAGCCCAGATTCCAGGCATCGGAGTCATCGCTGGTCTGCGGTCGTCTGGATGCTCCGAGGACTGCTCTGTCCGCCAAGGGAACTGTCTCATCCTCGATGGTCACCATTCTGCGGCGTCTTGCACCAAGTACCTGCGGGGTGTCCGGGATTCCACCGGCCGGTGTGCCGGGATCTGCCGGTGTACCGGGATCATCTGGTGTATCGTCCGGAGTATCGGGTTCATCCGGGGTGTCAGGTGTTGCGGTTGGTGTTGGTGTAGGTTCTTCGGTTACCACCGGTACCGTCGGTGTCGGCGTAGGTTCTTCGGTTACCACCGGTACCGTCGGTGTCGGCGTAGGCTCCTCGGTTACTACCGGCGTAGGCGTAGGCTCCTCGGTTACTACCGGCGTAGGCGTAGGCTCCTCGGTTACTACCGGCGTCGGCGTAGGTTCCTCGGTTACTACCGGCGTAGGCGTAGGTTCCGGCTCATCCGGTTCGCACGGACAGTGAATCTCTCCACCCTGCTTATACTTATCCGCTATGATGCCTCCGACAACAGTTCCGCCATTATAGACAGTTGCATTCGGAGCCAAAATATATCCGAAAATAGAATTTACATTAACTTCTGTTGCATTGCCAAAGTTCCAAATAATTCTGTCTGCCCACAGCTGATGTTCCAATGCTTGCTTTTTTGCACCATGCGCATTCATCCAGCCGGTAATATTCACAGTTCCGGAATCACTTACATTTACCACAACTGTTTTTCCATAAAAAGCTGCGCCGGTGATCTCTTTGTCATAGTCTTCCATCCTGGTATTTAACTCAGCACTTGTTACATTCAATACCAGTTGTGTATCGTTATTTTCATCCGCCAAAGCATACAAGTCGTTGCTTTTCTGTACCATATTACCTGCCAGGACATTGCTGATCTCAGATGCAATATCTGTATCCCATACCTCACAGTTCTTCAGAAGATTTCCAGTATATAATTTATTTTCACCAGCTATAATATTATAACCCTGTCCAGTCACTTCCCGCTCAACAGAGTTCTGTGTTCCGTCAGAATTAGTAAGGGGAATCACCAGCTCCTTTTCATCTGTTCTGCCTGAAGCTGTATATTTAAGAATCTGATTGGGAGCAGAAAGATCTCCCAGATAAGATTTTCCCCCATAGCTTACCATGGAAACCTTTAATTCTCTAATTGCGGCATTTCCCTCAATATGGTCCAGATTTGAGGATACAAATTCATTTGTATATAATACAAATGAAAATGGATCATTTAAATCCGCACCTGCTGCCTGCACAGTAATCCCCTCGTTCCCTGCGACGGAACCTGCTACCAGTGCTGCTACCAGAACCTTTACTACTTTTTCCCTTACATACTTGCTAAATCTGCTCATCTGATTTCTCCCTCAATGAAATCCAATGTTTTTCACGTTTTACAACGTTTTCGTTCCTCTTTACAACTATTAAGACGGAAGTGCTTTCAAAAAGGGTTCAGATTTTTTATTAAAAATGTGATTTTTTGCTTATTCTTGTCCTCTGCTTATCTGTTTGTAGTACTATATTCCTAATAATCGGCCGTTTCTGTCAGGACTCCATGGATCAGAGCCCGCCTTTTTGTACCGGAAGAACCGTAACAGGTGGATAGCGATACGATGTTTCCTCTGTCACTTAAGTCCGCATCCGAAGCATACAGGGAATGTTCCGTGGCCCACTGCACATAATCATCATAGGAGGCATCTGAGGTAAACGTGGCAAAACGGTCACTGGTACTCTTTGTTTCATAATAGGAAAAAATCTCATAAATGTAGACTTTATCTTCCGTGTATATATAGAAGTAAGGATTCTCCTCGCAGCTTGCCGTCCCCTTCAGCAAATTTTTAAAAGCCCCAAACATGCTCTCATCCCGCATATTATGTCCGAATACGAAGGTATTCCTGTCTGACCAGTCTGCTGAAGCCCCACAGTCCATGAAAATGCATCCAGCATTCACACTCTCCCCCTCAAAGGAATGCTTCAGATAATAGTCATTGTCCTCCCCCTGTACCACCGGATAACTGATGTCCAATGCCGGGAAATAGAGCCATCCACGAAAATCCGGGTTGGTCCTGATAAGTTCGGCAAAGTCAATCTGCAGCTCCGGATGATTTTTCTCCGCAATCTCTTCCTGTGTTTCCCCCGCCGTAGGCTCTGCCACCACCTCCTGGCGGATGGCATCGTATTCATTTTTTGCTCTCTGCTCTGACAGATAAGAATGCAGACTCATTCCTCCGGTCACCAGTACCGCTGCCGCCAGCACTGCTGTGATCGCATTTTCCGCTTTTTTATTTTTCATGCCAGTTTCCCCTTCCTGCAAGAATCGTTATAATTTGTTAATGATTATACCTTATTTTTCCGCATTCGTCTTTACGAAAGAGTTATTTTTTGATATTTTTAAGGTATGATTTTAAATAAGAAACTATTGGGGGAATAAAATCTTATGATACATCTTTTTGCACTGCTTTCACTGCTTTTGTGCGGTGTCTGCTATACTGGCTTTCAGAACAGTTCTCATTTCCGCAATACCGGCAGCCGGCGTTCTCTTCTGTTGCTTGTATTTGGAGGTGCCCTGCTTCTGCGCCTGCTCCTTGCATACACCACCCACGGCTTCAGTAATGATATCGCCTGTTTTGCAGCCTGGGCTGACCGGATCTTCACTTTAGGGCCAGGGCAGTTCTATTCTGCCGAGATGTTTACGGACTATCCGCCCGGTTTCATGTATGTATTGTATCTGATCGGAGCGTTACGATCTCTGCTGCAGATTCCTTATTATTCCGATCTGCATATTTTACTGTTAAAATTACCCGCAATTCTCTGTGATATTGCCTGTGGGTTTCTACTCTACAGAGAGGCGGTAAAGCGACTGCATTTTTCCGATCTGCAGGGAATCTTTGCTGCCTCTGCGTATCTGTTCCAGCCGGCGGTCATTCTGAATTCTTCCTGCTGGGGACAGGTGGATTCCGTATACACGCTGATGATCATCCTTATGTGCCTGTTCCTCATGAAGGGAAACCTGCTTCCTGCCTATGCTGTCTACGGACTGGGTGTCCTGTTAAAGCCACAGATGCTGATCTTCACGCCGGTACTGCTGGCAGGGATCTGGGACCATGTGTTCTTACAGGATTTTTCCTGGCGGAAATTCTTCTATAATTTGTGCGGTGGTCTGGTTGTCATCTGCGGGATGCTCCTTCTGTGCGCTCCTTTCGGATTAACCGCTGCGATCTCACAATATACTTCAACGTTGGGATCCTATGAATATGCAGCCATCAATGCCTACAATTTCTGGGGACTATTAGGAATGAACTGGGTCGACCAGAACACGATTTTCCTCTTCCTGCCCTGTAAGACCTGGGGCACTATCGTGATCCTGCTGATCGTACTCTTTACCTTCCTTATTGCAGCCCGCTGCCGGAAAGAGCCTTCAAGATATTTCTGTCTCGGTGCCTTTATCATCCTGACGATGTTCCTGTTCTCCGTCCGTATGCATGAGCGTTATATGTATCCCGGTCTGGCACTGTTGCTTTTCTGCTGCCTGTACCGGCCCTCTACACCTCTCTGGAAATGCTTCAGTGGATTTGCAGTGCTGCATTTTTACAACACCGCCAATGTGCTGTACCATTACGATCCGCAGAATTATGACCGCAAGGCTCCCATCATTCTGCTGGTATCTGCCGGAATGTTGTGCTGCCTGTATTATTTCTATAAGATCATCTGGAAATATTATGTTCACGATGAAACAGGGACTGCCACCAATGCGAAGACGCAGACCGCAACAGGCCGCAGAGCTTCCGGGCATACTGCTTCCACAAGATCTGCCGCAGGACTCGGACAAAGACTTCGAGAATATTTTCTCTCTCCCCTGGAGCCCATTCCCTCCGAAGAGAGAATCCGTTTCACGAAACCGGATCTGTGCCTGTTGCTGGCAATCGGTATTCTGTACAGTTGCTTTGCCCTCTATGATCTGGGAGACCGCAAAGCTCCGGCAACAACTTATGATATGTCGGGAGAATTACAGGCCATCGAGCTGGAATTCCCCGAAGATGCGCTGCCTGTGACTATGGCCAGTTATCTGGCTCCCTGGCACCAGCGACATTTTGGGATGGATGTCAAAAGTAATGCCGAAGACTCCTGGACTTATCTCGGTGAGATCATTTTAAACAATGTCTTCACCTGGCAGGATGTCTCCCTGCAGGATCTGCTGACACAGGCCACAGAAAACGGTACTTCTGATGTGTCTGCCACAACCAGATATCTGCGTCTGTCATTGACGGATAATGATGCCTCTCTGATTGAACTGGTCTTCCTGGACGCGAATGGCAACATCACACGCCCGTTGAACGCAGATGCCTACCCTACACTGTTTGACGAAAGCAATCTGTACCCGGAACGCTATTCCTTCCGCAACAGCATGTATTTCGATGAAATCTATCACGCACGCACGGCTTACGAGTTCCTTCACGGCCTGCCGACCTACGAAAATACCCACCCGCCTCTGGGCAAGATCTTCATCGCCCTGGGTGTTGCCATCTTTGGAATGAATCCTTTCGGCTGGCGTATCATGGGTACTCTGTTCGGCATTGCCATGCTGCCGTTTATCTACCTGCTGGGGAAAAAAATGACAAGGAATACTCCTGCGGCAGCTCTGGCCTGCTTCCTGTTTGCCTTTGATTTTATGCATTTTACGCAGACAAGGATTGCCACCATCGATGTTTATATCACGTTCTTTGTGATTGCAATGTACTATTTTATGTACTACTATTGTTCTATGAGTTTTTACGATACACCGTTGTATAAGACCTTTGTGCCTCTGGGCTTATGCGGCATCTGCATGGGACTGGGAATTGCCAGCAAATGGACCGGTATCTATGCGGGCTGTGGACTGGCACTGCTGTTTTTTGCGCATCTGCTGCGACGCTACCGGGAATACCTCTATGCCAAAGCCCATCCCGGAAAAAGCACCAACGGCATGGAGCATCAGCAGATTGTAAAGAGATTCCCGGATTATACGGTAAAGACGATCGACTTCTGCCTGACCTTTTTCGTGCTGGTTCCGGCAGTGATCTATCTGTTGTCCTACCTGCCATTTGTAGACAATTCCCATCCGGGACTTTTTGACCGTATGCTGACCAACCAGACTTCCATGTTCAACTATCACAGCGGCCTGGAGGCAACGCATCCTTATTCCTCTTCCTGGTATCAGTGGCCCACTATGGTCCGCCCGATCTGGTATTATTCCGGTTATGTGACTGATGCCGTCAAGGAAGGGATCAGTGCCTTCGGTAATCCTCTGGTGTGGTGGGGCGGCATTCCGGCATTTTTGTATGTGCTGTATCTGCTTGTCACCCACAGCAGTTTCCTGCGTGCCCTGACAGGCAAAGCTGCCGCTTCCTCTGCGACAACTCCCCTGTCCCGCAGAGAATATCATGCTGCCGCATTTCTGGTGGTTGGCTACCTGGCGCAATATCTGCCCTGGTTCTTCGTCACCAGAATCACCTTCATCTACCACTATTTCCCCAGCACACCGTTTGTGGTACTGATGATCGTGTACAGCCTGATGCAGCTGAAAAAGCGGGTATCCAACCGCACTTTTGCAGTCATCTGCTGTGCCTATGCCGTGCTGGCCTTCGGTCTGTTCCTGCTGTTCTATCCGGTACTTTCGGGTCAGCCGGTGGATGTGGATTTTGTAGTAAAATACTTACGCTGGCGGGATACCTGGGTGTTGATCTCAGGTTAAGTCCTCTTTATAAAATACTTCATATAAAAAACAGTGCCGATCCTGGCACTGTTTTTTATAGTATATCTATTCACTTAGCCTTCTGCGATCGCATTACCGGTATACAACTGATAATATCTGCCCTTCTGGGCGATGAGTTCATCGTGGTTGCCGCGCTCGATGATGCGGCCCTGTTCCAGAACCATAATGCAGTCACTGTTCTTGACAGTAGAAAGTCTGTGGGCGATGACGAAAGTGGTTCTTCCTTTCATCAACTTATCCATGCCGTCCTGTACAATTTTCTCGGTACGGGTATCGATAGAGCTGGTAGCCTCATCCAGGATCAGTACCGGAGGATCCGCTACGGCTGCTCTGGCAATAGAAAGCAGCTGTCTCTGACCCTGGCTTAAGTTCGCACCGTCACCGGTGAGGACTGTGTTGTAACCATCCGGAAGCTGACGGATAAAGGTATCCGCGTTAGCCAGTTTTGCTGCGGCAATGACTTCCTCGTCTGTAGCATCCAGCTTACCGAAACGAATATTGTCCATAACGGTAGCGGTGAACAAATGGGTATCCTGCAATACGATACCCAGAGACTTCCGCAGATCCGCTTTTTTGATCTTGTTGATATTGATGCCGTCATAACGGATCTTACCATCCTGAATATCATAGAAACGGTTGATCAGGTTCGTGATCGTGGTCTTGCCGGCACCGGTGGAGCCTACAAATGCAATCTTCTGACCGGGCTTTGCATACATCTCGATGTTATGCAGCACGATCTTGTCATCATTGTAGCCGAAGTCCACATCATCGAATACTACTTCACCCTGTAATTCAATATAATCTACGGAACCATCTGCCTGATGCACATGCTTCCATGCCCACATACCGGTTCTCTCGGTACACTCCACGATCTTGCCGCTTACCTTCTTGGCACGGACGATGGTCACATATCCCTCGTCGGTCTCTACCGGCTCATCCAGCAGATCGAAGACTCTCTTGGCACCAGCCTGTGCCATAACGATACTGTTCAGCTGCTGGCTGACCTGGCTGATAGGCATGTTGAAGCTCTTGTTAAAAGTTAAGAAGCTGGCAAGCTTACCCAGCGTCAGTCCTGCGAAACCACCCAGCGCCATGGCACCACCGACGATGGCACATACCACATAGCTTAAGTTACCCAGCTGGGCATTGATGGGTCCCATCAGGTTTGCGAACTTATTCGCATTGTATGCGCTGTCGCACAGTTCATCATTCAGAGCCTTGAACTCCTCCAGACTCTTATCTTCATGGCAGAATACCTTGACTACCTTCTGGCCTTCCATCATTTCCTCAATGTAACCGTTGACTTTACCGATATTCTTCTGCTGCTTTACGAAATATTTTCCGCTTAAGCCCGCTACCTTACCAGTGACGAACATCATCAGTGCCACCATGATCAGACTGACTGCTGTCAGAGGCACACTTAATACCAGCATACTTCCCAGGGTACCGACTACGGTGATGAAGCTGGAAAATACCTGCGGGAT
>ENA-UERY01001188-UERY01001188.1-human-gut-metagenome-genome-assembly--contig:-NODE-1188-length-17082-cov-4.640753_pt1 | contig 17082 bp, 19 predicted proteins | sample MGYA00242989_ERZ507990 | MGnify/ENA primary metagenome ERZ507990 (study PRJEB26167, sample SAMN06115529) | human gut metagenome | host: Homo sapiens | place: China:Fujian | collected 2015-08-26...
TGCGGGAATAGCTCAGTTGGTAGAGCGTCAGCCTTCCAAGCTGAATGTCGCGAGTTCGACCCTCGTTTCCCGCTCCAAAGATGCGTCATTAGCTCAGTTGGTAGAGCACACGACTTTTAATCGTGTTGCCACAGGTTCAAATCCTGTATGACGCACCATTCGTGCGAGGATGGCGGAATTGGCAGACGCGCTAGACTTAGGATCTAGTGTCCCAGACGTGAGAGTTCAAGTCTCTCTCTTCGCACCATGTAGTTAGTAAGAGATTCTAATGAATCTCTTTTTTTATTTTATCTACTCAAGAGGAGAAAATGAGAAATATAAAGATAAGTTATAGATATGATGGAAGCATGTTTTATGGTTTTCAAAGGCAGCCAAATAAAAGAACAGTTCAAGGAGAGATAGAAAAGTTATTAAATGTTGTATTAAAAGATGAGATAGATATGGTATCTTCAGGTAGAACTGATAGAGGGGTTCATGCTCTTATTCAAGTTTCTAATTTTTATACTACTTCAACTATCCCTTTAGATAGATTGAAGTATGTACTGATGAGAGGATTACCATTGGATATAGAACTCTTAGATATTGAAGAGGTGGATATAGAGTTTAATTCAAGGTTTGACGCTCAAAAAAGAGGATATACTTATATAATTTCTTGGGAGAGAGATCCTTTTAAGAATCGATATGAAACATATGTAAATAAAGAAATAGAGGCAGAGAGATTCCAAAAAATTTTAGATATTTTAGTAGGAGTACATGATTTTAATAATTTTAGAATGAGTGATTGTGGAAGTAAAACCTCTATAAGAGAGATATATAGTATTGAAGTAAAAAAAATAGGTAGTAATAGAATTAGTGTTGAAATATTAGGAAGTTCTTTTTTAAAATCTCAGATTAGAATAATAATAGGAACAGCTTTAAATATATATTTTGGAAATCTTCCTAGCAATTATATGGAGGAGATGTTAAAAAATCCTGATAAAAAATATCTAAAAAAAGTGGCTGAGCCAAATGGTCTTTATCTATCAAAAGTTGATTATTAGGAGGTAGTATGGAATTTAGAGAGCTCCATGATGTGGATTTAACTTTGATGAATAAAATAGTAGAGATAGAAGAAGAAGCTTTTGAAGGGAATGGAAATGTAGACCTGTGGATTTTAAAAGCTCTTATAAGATATGGAAAAGTATTTGTGTTAGTAGAGGGAGATGAGATTATAACTATTGCTGAATATATGCAAGTACTTGGAAAGGATGAGGTGTTTTTATATGGAATCTCTACTAGAAAAAAATATAGAAATCGTGGAAATGCTAGAAAAATAATGGAAGAGAGTGAAAAATACCTAAAAAGATTAGGATATAAAGAAGTAGGATTAACAGTTGACCCTAATAATAACATAGCAATGAAATTATATAAAGACTTAGGATATAGGATTGAAGAATATCAAGAAGATGAGTATGGAAAAGGGATTCATAGATACTTGATGAAAAAAGTCATAATTTAATATGAAAATACTTGACAATGGATATAAAATAGTGTACTATATAAATATAGAATAATTACAAAGTTGATTTATTTAGAATAGGAGGTGTTAAGGATGGAATTTCATATTGAAAATATAGGAGAGTACTTAAAAGCTCATGAGATAAAGCCATCTTATCAGAGAATTAAAATATTTCAGTATTTGGTTGAAAATAAAAATCATCCTACAGTAGATATGATATATAAAGCCTTATGTACAGAAATTCCTACTCTATCTAAAACTACTGTTTACAATACGCTAAATCTTTTTATTGAGAAAAAGATAGTAAATGTAATAGTAATTGAAGAGAATGAAACAAGATATGATAGTGTTATGGCAGTTCATGGACATTTTAAATGTGAAAAATGTGGGAAAATATATGATATAGGAATCAATCAAAATATTTTAGAAGATGACAAATTAAAAAATTGTGAAATAAAAGAACAACATTATTATTTTAAAGGAATTTGTCAAGATTGCTCGAATAATAAATAAAGGATATATTATTTATTTAGGAGGAGATAGATATGAAAAAAAATAGTTTCATAAAATTAGAGTGTGGAACTTTAGTTCAAGTAGTAGCAACTAAAGAAAAATGTTGCGATACTTTACCTAATGGTTTTGAGTTAGTAGTACCTAAAGTAGAAGATGCTACTACAGAAAAACATGTTCCATATATAGAAGAAAAAGAAAATGGATATTTAGTAAGGGTAGGAAAAGAAACTAAACATCCTATGGCAGAAGCTCATTATATTGAGTTTATAGAATTAGAAGTAGATGGAGATACTCTTTATAGAAAATACTTAAAGCCTGAACAAGAGCCAGAAGCTTTTTTTGAAGTACCTAAGGGAAAAGAAGTTGTAGCAAGAGAGTATTGCAATATCCATGGATTATGGGCAAATAAATAAATTATTTAAAGATTAAAATACAAATAAAATTAGGAGGAAATGATTATGAAAAAATATATATGTAAAGTTTGTGGATACGAGTATGATCCAGCAGTAGGAGATGTAGATAATGGAGTAGCAGCAGGAACTGCTTGGGAAGATGTACCAGAGGATTGGTTATGTCCACTTTGTGGTGTTGGAAAAGATGAATTCGAACCAGCTGAATAATTAAAAATGTTTTTTATGAGGACACGTTTTCTAACGTGTTCTTTTTTTAGAAAAAATCTAAAAAAAACTTGACATTTTTTATAAGTTGGTGTATTATATTAGTGTAATGATGCTAAAGATATGCCTAGATAGCTCAGTTGGCTAGAGCATACGGTTCATACCCGTACGGTCGATGGTTCGAATCCATTTCTAGGCACCATATTCCAAATAATTTTTTTAAACCCCACTTTTTAGATTCATATGTTGTAGTCTAACCCTAAATATTTTTAAGGAAAAAGATGAACAGTCGGTTCATCTTTTTTCTTTTTTTGTATTTTCTACTTAGATTTGGTATAATATTCTAAAAGAGCAAAAAGGAGTTAATATGTGGATAGCAATAATTATAATAGCGTTGATTATATATTTTAGAAATAAAGGAGTACCTATATTTTTATACCATCAGGTAAATGAGATTTCAAGTGTAACTCCTGATTTATTTGAAGAGCATTTAAAAATTTTAAAAGAGAGAAATATGAATACTCTAACTTTAAAAGAGTATGGAGATGGAAATATAAAATCTAATTCGGTTTTAATATCTTTAGATGATGGTTATTATGATAATTATTCTAAAGTTTTTCCACTATTAAAAAAGTATAATATGAAAGCTACTGTTTTTTTAAATACTCTCTATATAAAAGAAAAGAGAGATGGAACTACAGAGATTTTGTTAAATGGAAAGGCTAACTATGAAGCTATGAAAAATTATGTTGAAACTGGAGATGGAACTACAGAACAGTATCTCACTTGGGAAGAGATAAGGGAGATGTATCAAAGTGGATTAGTGGATTTTCAAGCACACTCTCACAAGCATACAGCAGTATTTGTAAGTGATAAGATAGAGGGCTTTTTCAATGGAGATGGAGAGGATATTACAGATATATACCTCTATGGAAAAGTAGAGAGAGGGTATCCAAAATTTAAAAAGAGAGGAGAGTACTCTTCTCAAGGGATAATTATTAAAAAAGAGTTTTTTAAAAAATTTAAAGAGTACTATGATAGAGAGTTAGAAGGAAAAGATGAGAAAGAGAAATTAAAGCTAGCTCAAATGTATATAGACAATAATAAAGAAAAATATTTTTATTATGAAAGTGAAAAAGATTTCCTAGATAGAGTAAGAGAGGAATTTCTATTAAATAAAAAAATAATGGAAGAAAATATAGGAAACAAGGTAGAGTATTTTTGCTGGCCTTGGGGGCATAGAAATAAAAAGGTTGCAGAGATATTAAAAAAAGAGGGAGTAAAGGGCTTTGTTACTACCAAGAAAGGAACAAATGGAAGAGTTCCTAATTATGATGTGATAAGGAGAATAGAGCTTAGAAAATTTACTCCTGAAAAGTTTAAATTAAATCTTTTTATAGCAAGAAATTATATCTTAGGAAAAATATATGGTTTGGTGTCATAGGAGAGAATATGAAATTATCAGTTGCAATGATAACAATGAATGAAGAGAGAATTTTAGAAAAAACCTTAGAGTCAGTTAAGGATATAGCAGATGAGATAGTTATAGTGGACAGTGGTTCTACTGATAGAACAGAAGAGATTGCTAAAAAATATGGAGCAAAATTTTATGTAGAGTCTTGGAAGGGATATGGTCCACAGAGAAATTCAGCAATAGATAAAGCAAGTGGAGAGTGGATTTTAAATATTGATGCAGATGAGGAGATATCACCAGAGCTTCAAAAAAAGATTTTAGAGATAAAAAGTTCAACTGATGATAGAAGTGTATTTAACGTTAATTTTACATCTGTTTGTTTTGGGAAGAAGATAAGATATGGAGGATGGAGTAATAGTTACCATATAAGACTTTTTAAAAAAAGTGTCGGTAGATTTAATGGAAATACTGTCCATGAATCTTTTGAAACAAATGAGAAAATCTATACATTGAAAGAGGAGATATACCATCATAGTTACTCAACTTTAGGAGATTATTTTACAAAGTTTAATCGTTATACTACAGAGGGAGCTATAGAGTATTATAAAAGAGGAAAGAGATGTAATATTTTTCAATTAGCTTTTAATCCAGTATTTAAATTTTTAAGAATGTATCTATTAAGGCTTGGTTTTTTAGATGGGAAAGAGGGATTTTTATTAGCTTGTACAAGCTCTCTTTACACTATGGTAAAATACTACAAACTATATGAGATAACTAAAAATGGAAGTTATATAAAAAAATAAAGGAAGGATTATGAATATTAAAAGAGTAATAGTTTCAAGAACAGATAAGATAGGGGATTTGATACTTTCAATTCCTAGTTTTTTTATGATAAAAAAAATGTATCCACAGGCAGAGTTAGTAGTTTTAGTTAGAAAATATAACTATGAAATAGTGAAAAATCTTCCCTATGTGGATAGAATAATAAAGATAGATGATTATACTCATAGTGAACTTATAGAGAAAATAGTATATTTTAAAGCAGATATATTCATAGCACTATATAATGACAGATTTGTATCACAACTAGCTAAGGCTAGTAAATCTAAGATTAAAATAGGTCCACTATCTAAACTTTATTCTTTTTTTGCTTTCAATAAGGGAGTTTGGCAAAAAAGGTCTAAATCTATAAAAAATGAAGCTGAATATAATTTAGATTTAGTAAGAAAAGCTGATGAAAAAAGATATGATGAGGTATTTGAGATAAATACTAAAATATATCTAGGAGAAGAGAATATTAAAGCAGCAGAAACTTTTTTTTCTACTTACAATATAGTTGGAGAGACTTTGGTGGTAAATCCTTTTATAGGGGGTTCTGCTAAAAATATAAAAGATGAAGAATATGTCTCATTGCTTCAAAGATTTAGAGATGAAAATCCAGAGAGGAATGTAGTTATAATCTGCCATATTTCAGAAGAGGAAAGAGGAGTAAAGATGGTAGATGCAATAGCTAGAGAGAAAGTATATCTATATGCTAATGGAGGAGATCTTTTAAATATTGCTGCTATAATAGATAAAGGAACTATCTATCTTGGAGCTTCTACAGGACCTACTCATATAGCTGGAGCACTTCAAAAAAGGATAGTTGGAATATATCCAGCTAAAGCCACTCAGAGTACTACTAGATGGGGAGTATTTGGAAACGATAAAGTAAAATATTTAGTACCAGATGAGAATAATCCAAAAGAGAACTATAAAAATCCATATTTTGATAAATATGATAAAATTATGGAAGGGGAGCTATTAAATTATATAGAAGAAAGCTTTCTTTTAGAAGAGGGTGAGAAAAATTAGAATCTTAATTATTCATACAGCATTTATTGGGGATATTGTTTTATCTACCCCCCTTATAAAAAAGTTGAGAGATACCTATCCCAAAGCAGAGATTACTTATCTAACCACTCCTATAGGAGCATCTATTTTAAGAAATAATCCATACCTTACTCACATAATAGAGTATGATAAAAGAGGAGAACATAGAGGAATAAAAGGTTTTTGGGCAATAACTAAAAAATTAAAAATGGAATCATATAACTTAGTTATAACTCCTCACAGATATTTAAGAAGTTCTTTTATGAGTTTTCTAACAGGAGCTCCTGTAAGAAGAGGTTATGATAATGCAGCAGCTTCATTTTTATTTACAGAAAAAATTCATTATGATAGTGATAAACATGAAGTAGAAAAACTTTTATCTTTTGTACCTAAAGATGAAGGAAAAAGATATGAGATAGAACTTTTCCCTACTGATTTGGAAAGGGAGAAAGTAGATAAATTTTTAGAAAAAAGAAAAGAAAAAATAGTTATAGTAGCTCCAGGAAGTAAATGGTTTACTAAAAAATGGCCTCTTGAGTATTTTAATAGAGTTATAAAAGAGATTGAAAAAAGAGAAGATACAACTGTAGTGGTAGTAGGAGGAAAAGATGAGATTTTACTTAATATACCACTTTCTAAAAATTCTATTGATTTAAGAGGAAGAACTACTCTTCTTGAGTTAGCTGAGGTAATTAGAAGAGCTAATATAGTCTTAACTAATGATTCATCTCCAATACATATAGCTTCAGCTTTTTCAAATGTAAAAATATTAGCTATTTTTGGACCAACAGTTGAGAAATTTGGTTTCTTTCCTTGGTCAAAAAATAGTGAGGTATTTCAAGTGGAGAATTTAGAGTGTAGACCCTGTTCAATCCATGGGGGAAATTCTTGCCCTAAAAAACACTTTAAATGTATGTTAGATATTAAACCAGAAAATATATTAGAGAGAATTGAAAAAATATTAGAGAGTGAAAATTAATGAAAAAATTAAAATATGGAAAAGATATTTTATACTATATTGATGAAAAAAATATAAAATTATATGACAAAATAAAAAACACCTGTTATAATATAGAGAGAATTTTTAAAAATGACCAAAGAAGCTATGTAGCTCTCATAGAGATAGATGGAGAAAAGTATGTATTAAAAAGACCTATTGAAAAAAATAGAAGAAAATGGCAAAGGTTTTTATCTATATTTAGAGGGAGTGAAAGTAGAAGAGAGTTTGAAAATATTCAGAGAATAAATGAATTAGATTTCAATGGAGCTATTCCATATTTAGCAGTAGAAACTAAGTTTGGACTTTGTGTGGTAGATTCTTATCTTGTTTACTCTTACCTTGAAGGAGAAGAGGGAACAACTAAAGATATAGAGTTGATATCAAAAGAGCTAAAAAGAATCCATAATAAAGGTTATTTGCACGGGGATTCTCAAGTGATGAATTTTTTAATAAATGGAAATACAGTATATCTAATAGATACTAAGCTTATGAAGAATAGATATGGAAAGTTTGGAGAAATTTATGAGTTTATATATTTAGAAGAGAGCTGTGATAAAGATATAGAGTATGATAGAGAGAGTATTTACTATAAGGTAGCTATCACACTGAAAAGATATTTAATCTGGTTTGCTAATTTTAAAAGAAGATTGAGAGGGAAGAAGTGAAAATATTAGTAATAAGAATGAGCTCAATAGGAGATGTAATTCTTACTACTCCTGTGCTTAAAGCTTTTAAAAGAAAATATCCAGAAGCTGAAATAGATTTTGTTGTTATGGAGCAATTTAAAGATGCCATTTCTGGATTGAAATATATAGATAATCTTATAACTTTTAATAAGAAAAAAGATGATGGAATAAAAAATATAAAAAAGTTTGCAGATAGATTAAAGGCTAATAAGTATGATTATGTTTTTGATTTACATGCAAAATTTAGATCAAAGATAATAGCTAAAAGATTGGGAGTAAAAACTTATACCTATAAAAAAAGAGCCTGGTGGAAAACTCTATTAGTTAAATTAAGACTTATAAAATATCAAGTAGATGATACTATTATAAAAAATTATTTTGGAGCTTTTAAGGAGTTTGGAATAGAGTATATAGGAGAGGACTTAGATTTTGCTTTTGAAGAAGATCCAAAGTTAGAAGAGTTTAAAAACTTACCTGTAATAGCTCCAAGAGCATCTAAGAATACAAAGGAATGGACTCCAGAAGGATTTGGAGAGCTGGCAAAATTAATATATAAAAAATATGGAGTCAAAAGTATATTAATAGGTGGTAAGGGAGATATTCCTAGATGCGAAGAGATAAATAAGATAAGTGAAAATAGTTGTATTATACTTGCTGGAGTCCTATCTTTAAAAGAGAGTGGGGCATTATTATCTAAAGCTAAGTTTATAGTAACTAATGACTCTGGACCTTTTCATATAGCTAGAGGGGTAGGTTGTAAAACCTTTGTAATATTTGGACCTACTAGTCCAGGAATGTTTGATTTTGGAGAAAATGACACTTTAATATATGCTAATGAGAACTGTTCTCCTTGTAGTTTACATGGAGATAAGAGTTGTCCTAAAAAACATTTTAAATGTATGAGAGATATAAAGGCAGAAAATATTTTGGAGATTATAGATAAAAAAATAAATTGGGAGGAATAATATGGCAAAAGCAAAAGATGAAGTTAATGACAGAGAAAAAGCCTTAGAGATGGCAATGAAGCAGATAAAAAAGGACTTTGGTGAGGGTTCTATAATGAAATTAGGTTCTAATCAAAGTATGGCAGTAGAAACAATTTCAACAGGAAGTATCAATCTAGATTTAGCTCTAGGTCAAGGTGGAGTTCCTAGAGGAAGAATAGTAGAGATATATGGAGCAGAGAGTTCAGGTAAAACTACAATAGCTCTACACATAGCAGCAGAGGCACAAAAAATGGGAGGAATAGTAGCATTTATAGATGCAGAACATGCTTTAGACCCTGTATATGCTAAGGCTCTAGGAGTAGATGTAGATGAGCTTTTAATATCTCAGCCTGACTATGGAGAGCAAGCACTAGAGATAGCAGATATGCTTGTTCGTTCTGGAGCTGTGGACCTTGTAGTAGTGGACTCAGTAGCAGCACTTGTACCGAAAGCTGAGATAGATGGAGAGATGTCTGATCAACAGATGGGATTACAAGCTAGACTTATGTCGAAAGCTTTAAGAAAACTTACTGCAACATTAAATAAATCAAAAACTACTATGATTTTTATCAACCAAATTAGAGATAAAATTGGTGGATTTGGATTTGGACCTCAGACTACTACTACAGGAGGAAAAGCACTTAAGTTCTATGCTTCTGTAAGAATGGAAGTAAAAAGAGTAGGAAGTGTAAAACAAGGTGATGAAGCAATAGGAAATGAAACTGTTGTAAAAATTACTAAAAATAAGATAGCACCTCCATTTAAAGAGGCAGCTTTCCAAATAATGTATGGAAAGGGAATCTCAAGAGTAGGAGAGATTTTAGATATGGCTATAGAGTATGATATAGTTGCAAAATCTGGAGCTTGGTTTAGTTTTGGAGATATTAGACTTGGACAAGGAAAAGAGAATGTAAAAGCTAGACTTGAAAGTGAACCAGAGTTATTAGCAGCTATTGAGGCTGAAGTGATGAAAGTTATGAAGCCACACTCTGCAAAAGATGAAACAGAAGAAGAGGTATCAGTAGTTCCAGAAGGAGCATTAAATTTTGATGAAGTATAATCTTAAGGGAAATAAGATATATTTTGATGAATTTTTTTATTTGGATTTAAATAAGCAAACTATACTAGAATTTGATTTGAAGAAAAGAGATGAGATTAGTGAAGTTGAGTATAGGGAGCTTGTGAAAAGAAGAGTAGAAAGTATGGGATACTTTTTACTTGGTAAGAGAGATTATTCAGAGAGGGAGCTCTATCAAAAGCTCCTCTCTAAATATAGAGAAAAAGATATTATAAAATCTATAATAGAAAAATTTATTGAATTAGGTTATTTAAATGATTATGATTATGCACAAAGTTATGTAAATTCACATAATTATAGTAAAAAAAAGATGGAGTTTATGCTTTTACAAAAGGGAGTAAATTCAGCTATAATTAGGGATATTTTAGCTGGACAAGATACTTTTGAAATAGAAGAGATAAAAAAACAATGGAAAAAATTAGGAAATAAAGAAAATGATAAAAAGATTGTTTCTTTGATGAGAAAAGGATTTCAGTATAAAGATATTCAAAGAGCAATAAAAGAGATAGATGAGTAATTTGGGAGGAATAGAAAAACATGTTGGGAATGATTTTAGCAGCTGGGACAGGATTATTATTGTTTATATACATTAGTATACTATATCTTCCTATAATAGCAATGAAAGATGAAAGAACAGGAGTAAAACTAGCAAGAAAAAAATTGAGATGGCTATCAAGAATAGTTTTAAAGAGTCTTGGAGTTAAATTAAGAGTAATATATAAAAATAGAAAAAATATAAATGCCTTAGAGAGAGAAAAAGGAATTATTTTTGTATGTAATCATCAAAGTAATTTAGATATTCCTGTAATTGTAAGTGCTCTACATATAGATGTGGGATTTGTAGCTAAAAAAGAGATGAAATCTTGGCCATTTTTTAATATCTGGATGAAAAGAAGTAAGTGTGTGTTTTTGAATAGAGAAAATCCTAGAGAAGGAATAAAGGATATAAAAGAAGCAGTAAAAGTTGTAAAAGATGGATATCCTATTGTAATTTTTCCAGAGGGAGAGAGAACACTAGATGGAGAGATATTGAGATTTAAAAAAGGAAGTTTTAAATTAGCTACTGAAACCAATGGAATAATAGTACCTCTTACTTTAAAAGGAACTTTTGATATTCAAAAGAGAGGGGAATGGAAAATGAAAAGAAATCAACTGGTTACAATAATAGTAGGAGAACCAATATATGTTGATTCTTTATCTAACGATGAAATTAAGGAATTGAGCACAAAAGTAAGAGAGGTTATAGAAGAAAATTATAAGAAGATAAAATAAAAATAGTTGATAGAATAAGAAAAAAATGATAAAATGTATTTGTTATATAACTGACGGAAAAAGTGGATAACCACATGGAGTATAACCTTGATATTAAGCCGACCGTCTGGGCAATTTATGCCTAGATTGTCGGTTTTTTTATTTTTATATATAAAATAGTTTTAATTATAAAATATAAATTATTCAAACAAAAAAGTTGACTTTTTGAATAAAGAATGATATCATAAATTATACTTAAATAATGTATAATTTAACTTAACAAAGAATGATAAAATAACTTTTAAGTTTTTTATAATATTAATTAAATTTAAGGAGGCAAAATGGAGTTTTGGAATAATTTTAAAGGTCAATTATGGAAAAAGGAAATCAATGTAAGAGATTTTATACAAGAGAATTATACTCCTTATCATGGAGACGATTCATTTTTAGTAGACTCTACAGAAAAGACTAAAAAAGTTTGGAGCAAATTGACAGAGTTATTTAAAGTGGAGAGAGAGAAGGGAATATATGATGCAGAAACTAAATTTCCCCAAGGAATAACTACATATGGACCAGGATATATTGACAAGGATTCAGAAGTCATTGTAGGACTTCAAACTGATGCTCCCTTAAAGAGAGGAATTTTTCCAAAAGGTGGATTAAGAATGGTAAAGAACTCTCTAGAAGCATATGGTTATCAAATAGATCCATTGACAGAAGAGATATTTACAAAGTATAGAAAAACTCATAATGAAGGTGTTTTCTCAGCATATACAGATGAAATAAGAGCTGCTAGAAAAAGTGGAATTATAACAGGACTTCCTGATGCTTATGGAAGAGGAAGAATTATTGGAGATTATAGAAGAGTTGCCTTATATGGAGTAAATAGATTAATTGAGGATAAAAAAGAGCAATTAAAGCAATTAGAAGCAGCAGATTTTAATGAAGATGTAATTAGAAAAAGAGAAGAAGTATCTGATCAAATAAAAGCTCTAAAGGAGTTTATAGAAATGTGTGCATCTTATGGTTTTGATGTAACTAGACCAGCTAAAGATGCTAAGGAAGCAGTACAATTTCTATATTTTGCTTATCTTGCAGCAACTAAAGATCAAGATGGAGCAGCTATGTCTTTAGGAAGAACTTCTACTTTCTTAGATATATATATTGAAAGAGATTTACAAGCTGGAATCATTACTGAAGAAGAAGCACAAGAGTTAATAGATCAATTTATAATAAAATTAAGAATTATAAGATTCTTAAGAACACCTGAATATAATGATCTGTTTTCTGGAGATCCTACTTGGGTAACAGAGTCAATTGGAGGGCAAGGTGTAGATGGAAGAACATTAGTTACTAGGACATCATTTAGATACTTACACACACTATATAACTTAGGACCAGCACCAGAACCAAACTTAACAGTTTTATGGTCAGCAAATTCTCCAGAAAATTGGAAAAAATTCTGTTCTAAAGTATCAATAGATACATCATCAATCCAATATGAAAATGATGACTTAATGAGACCAGAGTTAGGAGATGACTATGGAATAGCTTGTTGTGTATCTCCTATGAAGATAGGAAAAGGAATGGAATTCTTTGGAGCGAGAGCAAACTTAGCTAAAGCTCTTCTATATGCTATTAATGGTGGAAGAGATGAGAAAAGTGGAGCTCAAGTAGCACCTAAATTTGCTCCAGTTGTAGGAGATTATTTAGATTTTAATGATGTAATGGAAAAGTTTGACCAGATGATGAAATGGTTAGCAGGAACTTATGTAAATGCTTTAAAAATAATTCACTACATGCATGATAAATACTCTTATGAAGCTTTTGCAATGGGATTGCATGATTTAAATGTTGAAAGAACTCAAGCTAGTGGAATAGCTGGACTTTCAATAGTTGTAGACTCATTAGTTGCTATAAGAGATGCTAAAGTAAAAGTAATAAGAAATGAAGATGGAATAGTAGTAGATTTTGAAAGAGAAGGAGAGTATGTACCATTTGGTAATGATGAAGATTCAACAGATGAATTAGCAGTTCAAATAGTTGAGAAGTTTATGAATTATCTAAGAACTCATGGAACATATAGAGATTCTAAGGCAACTCAATCAATATTAACTATAACTTCAAATGTTGTATATGGAAAGAAAACAGGAAACACTCCAGATGGTAGAAGAGGAGGAACACCTTTTGCCCCAGGAGCTAATCCAATGAATGGTAGAGATACAAGAGGAGCTATAGCTTCACTTGCATCAGTTGCAAAATTACCATTCCATCATGCAGAGGATGGAATCTCTTATACATTTGCTATCTCTCCAGCAGCTTTAGGAAAAACTAAAGAGGATAGAATAGAAAATTTAATCTCTCTTATGGATGGATATTTTACTCCTCAAGGTGGGCAACACTTAAATGTCAATGTATTTGATAGGGAGTTATTAGAAGATGCTATGGCAAATCCTGATAAATATCCACAACTTACAATTAGAGTTTCAGGATATGCAGTAAACTTTGTAAGACTTACAAGAGAGCAACAATTAGATGTATTATCAAGAACTATCAGAGGAAAAATGTAATATAGAGAGGGAAAAATTCCCTCTCTTTTAATAATTGAAAGGAGATAAAATGGTTTTAGGAAATATTCATTCTTATGAGAGTATGGGAACCGTAGATGGACCTGGACTTAGGTTTGTAATTTTTTTACAGGGATGCCCATTGAGATGTAAATTTTGTCATAATCCTGATACTTGGAAGATAAAAATTATTTTGGAAAAAAAGGTGGAGTAACTGTAACAGGAGGAGAACCTTTAGTTCAAAGTGATTATGTGTTGGAACTTTTTAAATTGTGTAAAAAAGAGGGAATACATACAGCTCTAGATACTTCAGGTTATATTTTTAATGAAAAAATAAGAGAGATATTAAAATATACGGACTTAGTATTATTAGATATTAAGGCAATTGATAAAGAGATTTATAAAGAATTAACTTCAGTAGAGATAGATAATACATTAAAATTTTTGGAATATTTAAATGAGATAGAAAAACCTACTTGGGTAAGACATGTAGTAGTTCCTACTATTACAGATGATAATAAACTTCTAGAAAAAACAGCTCAATATATATCAAAATTTAGTAATATAGAGATGGTAGAGATACTTCCATATCACACTTTAGGAGTTTTTAAATATAAAGAATTAGGAATGGAATATCCATTAAAAGATATAGAGGATCTAAGTTATGAAAGAAAATTAGAAGTAATGGAGATATTTAAAAAATATAATCTACCTGTTCATTAAAAAAGTGCTTTTTTTTTAAAAAAATGATATAATAAAAAATATGTCATTGATAGAAAAGGAGGTTTTTTAATGATAATTTTAGGAATAGAGAGTTCTTGTGATGAAACTTCCATAGCTGTATTAAAAGATGGAAAGGAGATTTTATCCAATAAAATCTCTTCACAGATAGAGATACATAAAGAGTATGGAGGAGTAGTTCCAGAGATAGCTTCTAGACAACACATAAAAAATATAGCTACTATATTAGATGAAGCTTTAGAAGAGGCTAATATAACTATGGAAGATGTAGATTATATAGCTGTAACCTATGCTCCTGGCCTTATTGGAGCTCTTTTAGTAGGAATATCTTTTGCTAAGGGATTAGCTTACACTCATAATATACCAATAATACCAGTACATCATATAAAAGGGCATATGTATGCTAACTTTTTAGAGCGGGATATAAAGCTACCTTGTATTTCGTTAGTTGTATCAGGTGGACATACTAATATTTTATATATGGATGAAAATCATAATTTTACAAATCTAGGTGGAACACTAGATGATGCTGTAGGAGAAAGTTGTGATAAGGTAGCAAGAGTTTTAGGTATAGGATATCCAGGTGGACCTGTAATAGATAAGATGTATTATCAAGGGAATAGAGATTTTTTAGAGATACCAGAGCCTAAAGTAGGAGAGTACGACTTTAGTTTTTCAGGAATAAAGACTGCTGTAATTAACTTTGTAAATAAGATGAAGATGAAGGGTGAGGAATTTTCTAATGAAGATTTAGCAGCTTCTTTCTTAGGAAAAGTAGTAGATATCTTATGTAAAAAAACTTTAAAAGCTGCAAAGGAAAAGGGAGTAAAAACAATTATTTTAGCTGGAGGAGTAGCAGCAAACTCTCTACTTAGAAGTCAACTTACTGAGGGAGCTAAAAAAATGGGAATAGATGTATTTTATCCATCTATGAAGCTTTGTACTGATAATGCAGCTATGATAGCGGAAGCAGCTTACTATAAACTTATCAATTGTAAAGATGGAAAAAGTTGTTTTGCTGATTTAGATTTAAATGGAATAGCAACTTTAAATGTAATAGATGATTAAAAAAATTAGGGTAAATCTAATTACCCTAATTTTTTTTGATATATAAATTCTTTTATTTTCTTTAAAGCTCTGCTTAAAGGATAACCTCTAAAAATCCAAACTTTTCTTAATTTATTAAACTCTGTTAAAATATTAGATCTTTTTTCATCTAAAGGCTCTGTACATCTATTATTCCAACATTTATAAACACCAGTTAAATCAGAAGTTTTAAGTATTTTTGAAAGCCAACTACCTAAATATTTGGTAGATATAGCTGATTGAAAATCGATAATATATGGATGTCCGTCTTTCCCAACTAAAATATTTCCTAAATTTCTTAAATCTAAATGTACAATATTTTTACTATGCATAGCTTTAACATTTTTTTCTAACTTAAGGAAAAAATCTTTTTCAATAGAAGATTTTGGAAAAAATTTTAATGCTTTTCCTTCTATGAAACCAAATGCTAATGTACACTCTGAAAGTTTTTTAGGATTTTTTGCGATTGAAGGATTATTTGATAGTTTGACTAAGTTATTATATTCTAAATTTATAAATAGTTTTCCAAATGTTTTCCTAACAAGCCAGGGAGAGCCAGAAAAATCTTTAATTGTTAAATCTAAATTTTTATCTTTATATCGAAATACTGTTGCATTTGCAAATTTTCCCTCATTTAAAAGAGATAGATTTTCTCTCTTTATGTTACAATTAGGATAATTTAAAATTAAAAATTTTACAATATTTTTTCTAATTAAATTAATATTTTTTTTAAACATTTTAATCTCACCACAAAATTATAATTTATATTTTACTATTAATATGTGATGAAATAATGATGGAATAAATATAAATTAATCTAAAATTATATTAAAATCTTTTATATCTTTATTTAAATCTATAAGTTCAGTTTTTTTCAAGATTTTATTATCTTTTAGAACTAAGATAAATACTTTTCTATTACTAGGAATTTTATAAAATTCAAAGTAACCATTTTCATCACTATAAGTAGTTGTAATTTTACTATTATCTTCATTTACTAGTTGAAGCTCTACTTTATCAAGAGCTTTTATTCCATTACTTAAAATACCAGTTATACTATATCTTATCTTAGAAAGAGGTATTTCGATATTTGTAATAGATGAATTTTTCTCTATTTTTCTTACCACACCATTTTGAAAAAAACTATTTTTTTGAGCAAGAATAGTTATAATTCCACTATTCACAGGAAATTTAAACATTCCAAATTCATCACCCTCTCCTTGAATAATATTTTCACCATTCTTTATAAAGATTTTTGGATAAGGAATAGAGTGATTATTTTCATCTATAACTTTACCTTGGATAAAGCAAGGTAGTTCTATTAAATTTAACTCTAAGGAATAAGTTTTTCTAGCAGAAGAAAAATTATAAATGATTTTATTTTTTTTGTCAAGAGTATAACCAAATCTTTCAGCATTGATAGAATAGTTATTAGGTGGTAAATAAGCTATAAACTCTCCAAAAATATCAGTGGAAAAATGGAAACTTTTATTTTCAGAATTTGTAAATGAAACATTAACATTTCCAAGATTTGAAGAGTTATTTTTAACTATTCCTTTAACGCAAATATAGTTTTCTTTAGTAAAAATTATATCTATTGGATTCTCTATAGTTTTTACATCAATAATTTTTTGAATAGGTGGAAAATCTTCATTGCTTAATAAAAAATAATACTCATCTTTTTCTAAATCTAAAGTAAGTGTTCCATCATAAAAATAATTAGATTGTGTATTTAAGTCACCAGCTTTAAAATATTCAACTTTACCAGTAGAG
>ENA-UERY01001198-UERY01001198.1-human-gut-metagenome-genome-assembly--contig:-NODE-1198-length-16994-cov-3.029142_pt1 | contig 16994 bp, 9 predicted proteins | sample MGYA00242989_ERZ507990 | MGnify/ENA primary metagenome ERZ507990 (study PRJEB26167, sample SAMN06115529) | human gut metagenome | host: Homo sapiens | place: China:Fujian | collected 2015-08-26...
GGGCCGGAAGCCATTTTCTCCTGAGCTTTGAGCAGGTCGTCCATTCGTTTCTTTATCTCGCCAAGCTCTTTGTCTACCTTGCCGAACCGGCTTTCAAACTTTTGCAGCAGAACAAAAAACAACACTGCAGCAAGCAATGCACATGTGCCATAAAGTTCACCCATAATGTTCTATATTTGAGTTATGTATCACAAATATAGAACATTTTAATTACAAATGGGCAAAACCGACAAGATATAGCATATTATTGAACATCTTCCGAAGCAGATCTTGCTTTCCGGAATTCATCTACCCAATAGGCAGTTCTTATCAAATAGTAATCATCAGCCAATGGTTTATAATCCAAATATTCAAAAGCATCGCACTTCTTTGAGACAGCCGGCTCTATCTGAGTTCCTTCATGCCATTCATTGAAAGACGTAATCGAAATATAAGAAGCACCGCTTTCTATAGCAGCTTTATACATATCATCGTAATATTTTCCATTCTCACGGTCTCGGGTGGTACTTCCGTTCCAAGGACGAATCCGGGTATCAATATATCCCGGACCGACACTCGGAATAAACAATTTATTATGTGCCTTTGCCCATTGCTGCATGGATTTCCAGTTGGCCGGAGTAGAAGCATTTGTGAAACCTGTTGCGGCAAAGTAAGTGTAAAAGCCATCCATGCACGCTGTCTCAATGTCGGGCAACTCGCTTTCCTTCAATGTCAGACCTATAAAAAGACCATCATACTTGGTATTACGCACACTTATCTCTCCCCCGGCAGCAAACAACTTCGCCCACTCGGCAGGTTTGATCAGATAAGAATCATAGATAAAGAAAAGAGGTTTGCCGTGCGTACGGTAAAAAGCCGGATGATCACCATAAGTATCCACTATATATTGAATATTCTCCCTTACCGTTTGCGGGCTGCGTCCATTAAAAGGCTCTATATGAAAGCACACCTTTGCCCCTACTTTTGCAGCCTCATCCAGCAGGAGAGACACACTTTGGTTGCCATAATCGCTTTCTCCCCACCAAGTGACAGACAGTACACCGACATTCGCTTTTATATGCATCCGGATATGTTTCCGAATGATTTCAGGATCATTGCTGCTGTACGTTCCGAGCTCCGGATAAAAATTACAGGCGATGTCATCATTAAGTCCGGATATGGCACCGACATCTCCCGAATGTCCCGGAGCAGGGGCTATCGGGTGCATCCAGTGCTTCATTTCTCCATCCACTGACGGATTTCCATACCAATTATAATAAAAACTGATCGTATGGTCATCCAACGTAATGTTTGCCGCATCCAAATCGTGTTCACCGTTCATTTTCTTTTTGTTACCGTTACAGCCGGCACACAGAAATAATGCCAATAAAACAAAAACAAGTTCTTTCCTCATGTTCGTTTGTTTAAGAAAGTAGTCCCAAAGCCAGCTATCCGACGGGCTTGGGAACTACCCGGTTCGTAAAACAATTATCTATTCTCTACCCATTGAAAATCTCCGATCAGCCTGGCTGAGAATTTGCCCGTCAGATCTTTGATGTTATTGTTATCCGAAACAGTCTTATTCAATGTCCATCCGCATACCAGATCCGATTCGCTTCCTGTCACGGATTCCGGAGTATCCATCAGATGTTGTATTTCGGCCTGTGTCTTCGCCGATTTCCAGATATGCAGATGACGCATACATCCATTGGTGCTCTTTTCTCCGATACGGTTGGCAGTTGCGCTAAGCCCGGTAAAGGCAACCATAGCCACTTCCTTATCATTCGGAGTATATGGCAAACGGTCATCCCGGCCTCTTTCCGACAACATCAACTGGCCGTTGACGTAAATCTTGGTCATCACCGGAATTCCGTCTCTGACTTCTCCGTCCACTCCGTTCTCGTTAGTGACAACTGCCACATGAACCCACTGATTTAGTGTGCTGAATGAGAAGCCCGGTTCAAACAAGTCACTATAGCCTATACCATACGTCATACGTAATCTGCCGAAGTGACTGTTTACCGCCCATCCTTTACGCTCGTGATCTTTCGTATCATCATCCGTGAAGGTGGAAAGCAAGAATACAAAGCTATTGAGATATTCGTCCACATCTGTCAGCTTCACCCAGAACTCGACTGTGAATGCCTGTTGTCCCTGCTCGCCGAAAGCTGAATACTCCGGATGAACACCAAAATCAATGTATCCGCCATTCTTTCCGTTGACCAACAGTTCAGCGGCAACCGGTAAAAAGTCTTCGGTACGTCTGGTCGCTCTGAAGTTCTTCTCTATCTGGTTAGCTTCACGGATAATGCGGTCGGCTTCACTGTCAGCCAACTTTTTGTTTCCTTCTTTCAGTTTAGCGATCGTTTCCTCCAGATAAACAATTTCATCATCCAGCATGGCTTTACTGGATACCGGATAGTTATCTTTCAGTTCGCCATATGTAGCTCCATCCCGCAGCGCAGTCAGGTTAGTCACCAATGTACTGAAGCGCTCTATGAAGATTTCGGTCTTGTCCGTTTCCGTCGGCCAGCCGCTATTGTCATCATCATCAGAACAAGAAGTAAATGCCAGCATCTGAAGCATCATAAACACTATCACTACCCAATTATATAAATAGTTATTTTTCATATCTATCCTGTATTTTCTGTTTCGTATCATTCTAATTCAATCCACCTATAGTCTCCGACCAGCTTTGCCGTATACTTTCCGGTCAAGTCTTTAATTTCCTGGTCGTCAAGCGCCATCTTCGCGAAAGTCCATCCGCAAACCAAATCGTCCTCTTCGCCCGTCACATTCTCCGGATGCTCCATCAACCGGCGGATTTCATCCTGAGTCTTGGCGGTACGCCAGATATGCAGATGTTTCATACTTCCGTTAGCACCTTTATCACCGATACGGTTGCCTGTAGCACTCATGCCGCCAAATGCCACCATCGGGACATTGCTGTCGTTAGAAGCATACGGTTTGGAAGCATCCTGATGAGAGGTGGTCGAAAGTTTCAGTTCACCGTTCATATACATTTTGGTCATGACAGGTCTGCCTCCATTCATCTCGCCGTCTACTCCGGTTTCATCCGTCACCACAGCCAAGTGTACCCACTCATTAACGGTGGCAAATCCGAAGGCAGGTTCCATCAGGTCATTAAAGCCCATTCCGTATGTCATACGCATGTTGTTGCCACCATAGTTGTAGCTATTCACGCACCAGCCTTTGCGTTCGTGATTGTTCGTATCATCATCCGTAAAGGTAGAGATCAGATAGAAGAAGCCTTCTACATCCTTCAGCTTTACCCAAAACTCAACAGTAAATGCCTGCTTGCCAACTTCACCGAATGTGGAATACTCCGGATGAGCGCCAAAGTCAATATATCCGCCATTCTTTCCGCTTACTTCCAGCTCTGCCGGAACCAGTAAGTCTTCCGTCCGGACAGTCGCCTTAAACTCGGCTATCTTTTCGTCCGATTCTTTCAGCAGTCTGGCTGTCTCTTCGGGAATCCGAGCTTCCGCCACTCCCGCTTCTTTTATCGTCTGAAGGAAATCTTTCAGCTTGGCTATCGCATCTTCCAGAATCGCCCGGCTTGTTTCAGGATACATTCCTTCCCGAAGCCCGAACTGGGATTCAGCCTGCAGGTCGGTCAACACTTTTATCTTCTTGCCTATCTGTTCACGATACTCATATACCTTCACTCCTTCTCCGTCATCATCCGAACATGAGTAGCAGATACCCATAGCGAAAGCCGAAAGAAAGACTATAGCCATTAACCGGATACTATATCTATTTTTCATATCTCATTTGTTTTAGATTCGTTTATAATTCCTTTAATAAACACCGCCTTCTTCTATGTACTTCCTGATAGAAGCGGCCAAATCCATCGGGAGCATAAATTCATACGTATCCGGACAATCCTGTTCAACCCGTTCGAGTTCCTTGATCAGTCTCTCGTACACTACCACTTTATTTCCTTCAAATCCGTAATAGTTGGTCAACAGATAGACATGCCGGAATAAAGGACGCCGCGGGCTGGGAGATACAGACATCAGATCACGGTATACGTCTCCATTATTGCGGCACATAGTCCCCTGATCAATACGCACCACGCCATCTACCAATTTGTAAGATGAGCCTGTGGTATGTGTCCGGTTAGATCCGTCCATAATCGCATCGACAGCCTTGCTCTTCATGTATTGTTCGAAATACATCTGCTCGTCTGTATTCCAGAGATGCGCCGTGTGGAAACCGGCAGTGGATAACCACTTCTTGTTCATTTCCAGCCATTCCGCATATTTACCGCTCTGCGCATAATAATCACCATAGATAAACTGGAAACCGGAAGGCCCTGCCGTCAATTCATCGTTCGGAGTCATATTCTTATAGTAAAATTCAAGTAGCTTCGGATTCAATTCCTGTAAGCCTGCCGCCAAAGTCACTCCTACGGGAACTTCGCCTCTGCGCTTTCCTTCCTTGAATATCTGATAAAGAGAATTTGCATCAAACTGAATATTGTCTCCGTCACTCAGACTGATAGCGACATATATCTTACCCGGCTTCACTTCTCCGGCTATCCCTTTACGCTGCTGGAAGGCTTTGCTCGGGAAACTGCACCAATAACTGCCATTCGCATAATAGTCACTCACTACAAATCCTGCATTATGGATGTTGGTAATCTTGTTCAGTTCGTCGCCATTGGCATTCATTCCATAACCAAATACCGAAGAACCCACCGGATAAGATCCACTATTAAAGATATTATCCATGATCTGTTTGTCATCTCCATTAGAGTCGTCCAACCAGAAGACAAAGCCTTTAGAAGCAGCTACGTAATCGTACATTCTCCACGGATTATCTTTATAATCACTCCGCAATCCACCGGAGAAGGTTAGCTTCGGATGGCATTTGTCGGCATAGTGCGCTATCGCCCAGCCATAAGCTTCTGCCTTTGACGACCATTGGTTACGTATATCCCTAACTTCCAGATTTCCTATTCCCAGCTCGTCCTCTATAAACTTTCTCATGGATTCCGTAACCGGAATGCCTTTCTCCTGTGACGAAATCATCTGTGCCATACTCCATGACCAAGGCTGATTCTCATCCCAGACTACCAGGCAGTTGAAGCGGTCTTTATACATATTATATAATGCCGCAAAGCCTCTGTTGCGGGAAGTATTCGCCAAAGGCTGCATTTCATACTGCACTTCGGCATCATCCAGCTGCGTCAAATCCTGCTGTAACCAGATCAGATAAGTCAGTGCCTGTTCCTGGTTAATCACTCCCTGCATGACAGCAGTGGTCAGCTTCGATATATTTTCGTCATCACGAATATCGAATACATTCACTTTCGCCACCGGCTGATTCTTAAAGAACATACCACTTTGAGGAGTCGCATCACTATGATAATCCATCAAAGGATGCAGCTTTTGCGCCCAGTTCTTCACCAGACGGGCAGTCACTCCGGCAGACACCTCTCCGGTCGTTCTGACAACTTTCATTTCATATCGGTAAGACAACAGGCTATTGTCCGTAATCGCAAATTCCGCGCTCTGCACTCCTTTGGCAACCGTCTGTTGCTCATTAGTCTGCAAATCCTTTACCTGCACCTCCTTGATATCCGTAATATAAGGATCAATCCAGGTGACCACTGCTTTTCCATTGATCTCCTCCACACGGGGAGTACGGACTTCATTTCCTCTTTCGGCCGTTGTTCCAAATTCATCGTCATCCTCGCTGCAACCGAACATTGAAAAGGAAAAGATAAATAAAAACGACCATAGACTGGTGAGTACAATCATCTTTTTCATTGTGTTATATTTTAGATTTTAATATTATTATTCTGACTTTATTCCGGCAAACTCTCTGAAGAGGGCGGCACGGCATCCGAAGCTATCCCCCACTTCTTATTGGGCTTATCTCCCATCTGCAAAACCAGACGTCCGCCGTTTTGAATATCCGCATGGCTGAACCACGGCTTATTCCACGGCGTTCCATTCAAGGTAGCCGACTGGATGTACTTATGGTCCGGCGCATAATTCTCCGCTATGATCTCAAAATAATGTCCGTCACCTACCTCCATCTTTGCGGATTGGAATACCGGACTGCCGATATTATAAGTTGGAGAACCGGGAGTTACCGGATAAAAGCCCATCATGGAGAATACCACAAATGCAGTCATTCCCCCTCCGTCTTCATCACCGGGAACGCCCATCAAGTCATTACGGAACCACTGGTTCAGCAAAACGCGAATCCTTTTTTGTGTCATCCACGGCTGACCGGCATAGTTATACAAATAAGGAATATGCAGACAAGGTTCATTTGCCATAGAGAACTGGCCGACATTACCGGTATGGTCCGGCAACTGATGATAGAAATCAAACTTGCTCCGCCCCAACGGTTCATTGAATGTCTGATTCAATCTCTCGATAAATGAAGCCTGTCCACCCATCAAGGCAATCAAATCCGCCGGATTGTGCTGCACATCCCAACGATAGATCCAACCGTTGTTTTCACCATAATAGCCACGTGCCCCCTGTCCTCCCGAATATCGATAGTCAAACGGTTCGATAAACTTTCCGTCCTTGTTCTTGGGATGAAAGAAACCCGTTTCCGCATTATAAACATTCCGGTACGTATAAGACATCCTCATAAACTTCTTATAGTCATCGGTCTTGTTTAATGTTCTGGCTATCTGTGCCAGACACCAATTATCGTAACAGTTACCCAACATAACCGCAACCGCTTGTCGTCTCTCGAACGAATGAACAGCCTTGCAAGTTTCTTCTTCGCCAGGGTTCAGTGCAGGGAAAAATCCTTTTTCCTGATAGAACTTATCGAGCTCCGTCAACGGACATCTCAGCCAGGGCAACAACGTTTTTTCTGTAATCGCTCCTTTGCAGGCTTCATAAGCAGCCTCCAGATCAAAGTCTTTCAATCCTTTGCAATAAGCATCCCAGATAACTGCCACTGCATGATTGCCATTCATCCGGTGACTGTCTCCGGTCACCTCGGGGAAGGTAGGCATCCATCTTCTGTCCGACTGTTCTGCCATCCGTATATATGAACGAATCATATCGAGTTCCTTCTGCGGTTCTATCAAGATACGCAACGGATGTGTAGCCCGGTAAGTATCCCATATCCAGTCATCTGTATAAAAAGGTACTCCGCCATCTTCATGAATCTTGCCATCGAAAGCACTGTAATATTTCCCGTCCTCCGAAAGATTGATCATGCGTTCGTAGGTACGATAAAGGGAAGTGTAGAAGATTTCTTTTTCGTCTTCCGAACCGCCTTCTATCACAATCTTGCCCAATGTCTTGTTCCATATCCTGCGTCCGGCATCCGCCACCGCCTTTACATCATAGGTGGTGATGTCACGTTGCAGATTCTTCTTTGCCTGCTCGGCACTGATAAAGGAAATTCCGTAACGTAGATTCAGGTTCTTCTCGCTTCCATAATACAAAGCGATGGCACTGCCTTCCTTACTTTCCATATCAACTTTTCCATCTGCCAGTACCCCTTTGCGTAACGGTAGTTGACTGGTTTCGAGATACAGATAGATTTTGGTAGGAGTGTTGTCAATAACCTGATAGCCACTGACTCCTTTTTCTTCAGCGACCAGCTTTCCGTTCTTCGTATTCACCACCAGAGCATTATCACCTTCCGTCCCAAAACTGATATGATAAATACCAGCCTGATGTGAAGGGGCATACTCAACCTGTATATCAGCCTCATCCAGGTATACGGAATAACTATAGGGGGTAATATTCTCCAAATCATAGGAGTAAGATACAATCGGTCGGGATACCTCTCCCTGCACCGGACTCAGGTTAAAAGCCGAGCTGCCTCTATGACTGGTCACCACGACCGGAAGGCCGTTTACCCTGTCCGATGTATAGTCTCCCCTTTCCGGATAGACCCTGAGCATCGAGTTCGGCAGATGTACGGTTGGGTAAGTAGGCACCAGCAGATGGCTGATATTGCCGATATATGGATTTACATAATCGACAAAGTCTTTCGTGGGCGTCTGATCCGTATGGGTACACGAAAAAAACGCCATCGCCATCAAACAGGAGCCGACTGTTCTTTTCATATTCAATCTGTTCATCATCATTCTATATGAATATGTCTGTTCATTAATCAGGTTAGTTCATCGTTATCTTTCCGGCAGCAGCATCCGGATGCTGCTTCAGATAGATACGATAGAGTTCAAAAAATGTCGGTGCATCCAGCAATTCAATATTCGTATGCCGCTGTTTCAACTCATCACAAATCCCTTTATACCAGGAAGGTGACTTCAATATGGCTCCGAACCAATGGAAAGGAACCGGACGTTTCTCCACTCTTTCCACAATCACATCCGTTGCCCTGCGGTAATCATGATCTACAATATCATAATCTGCCCGGATCACCGGCATATCATTGTGCAGCAATGTCAAAGGCATCTTCTGCGGAACTATTCCATTCGGACTGAACGATGCGTAACAGTCCAATCCGTCTGAATCCAGTCCGGGGGCTTCGCCGTCAATCACAAATCCTGTAATGGTCAATCCCCACTTCTGATAATATTTGCTGCAATGCTTTGCCCATGCACTCAATCCGCTTTTCAATCCGGACACCGAGCGAGGCTCTTGCAACATACCCGGCATTAAATATCCGGCACCATTGTCAGCAGCGGCAAAATAATCATTCGGAGTAGCCGTCACCCGATAATTATGCATCACCATCGGAACGCGTTCTGCAAGTACAGGACTGACAGACCACATCAAAGGCACTTCTCCCCGGCTAGGTTCGTCCCACAGGAAAGGGGTAGTCTGAGCAATCCAGGAGGAGGAATCATAATCGCCTACATAGAAGAGGATAAAGTTCCGTCCCTGAAAGTTGATTGTTCCGTCACGGTTCAGATAGCCTCTGTCCATCAGTTCCTGATGTGTCACCCACTTTTGGGGATACTTTTCCTGAAGAGGAAAATGTTGCCAGAAGGAGGAGTTAGCCAATGCTCCCAGTCCGATGGCATCGGCATCCTTAAAGGCATTATAAGCACTGATAATACGGGAAAATTCCCACTCGGTAGCTACATCTTCATGCTTTCCTCCAGCATGCTGCGTATATTTATAAATCCAGCTCGGGAAACCTCCGATATAGCAGAATTTCTCTCCTTTATTTTGCTTATAGGCTTCTTGCAGAAAAGTTTTCAGTATCTGCAAGTCCAGTCCTTCTTCTTGTGTCGGATCATCCGTTGCCGGCTCGTCTCCCCAAGGAGAAAGGTCAAAGAAAAAAGCTTTCTTGCTGACAAAAAAGTCATGATTGGTCAATTGGTGATGGTTCGTTACCGTCCGGGTAGGATCGGTACGCCAGAACTGGTCGATGTAATAAGCGGCGTACTCCGTATTGCATAACCCTTTCTTCAGGTATTTCTCTATAAACCATACATAGGGATCGATTTTCAGAGATCCTGTCGAAGGTTGACCGGTTCCGGCAATCCTTCCTTTGCCCGTGAAAAGAGAAGAACCATCTTTGTTCACCAGCCAGCATTTCACAGCCAGCTTCGGTCCTTGCAGTACCAAACGGGTATAGAGACTATTGGGAGATATGTCATAGCGCACAGCTATCAGATTCTCGATTCCTGCCACAGATGAAGCAATATTACTGGTAGATGCTACTTTTGAGTCATAAACAACCACTCCGCGTATTTCTTTTCTGAAAACGGTCACGACATCCGACAGTTCCGTGTAAGCTATCGTATCACGTCCCGCCAGCCACTGTCCTGCCTGACGGTATTTATTCCACCAATAATCATCGACATTCTCTCCCTGCCCGTTCTTGACATAGCGAATGTACAATCTCGGACTATTCCGATTCACAATGCCTTGCAAGGTAGCTGTCGTATGCATAATGTCCCATAGTTGCTCCGCCTTCTCCTGTTCTTTCAGATCAAGTTCATTGAGCGTTCTCAAATCCAGTATCCGGACCGGATCACGAGATTCTGCCAACAATATCTCTGAACAAAAGACAGAGACCGCAAGGAATACCAACTGTAAATACTTTCTCATGGCTTTTCCGTTTTTATGCTAAATATCCAACTGTACAGATGCCGAATAATTGTACTTTGTCTCACTTCCGTGAGACTGTGCACCGATCCGGAAATAATAACTCTTGCCCGGAACCAGCGTGGAAGTGTAGTCTTCCAGATTGATAGACAATTCGAAAGCCTCACCATCAGTAATGGAACGGTTTAGTTCTTCTGTCCGGTTGACAATATTCAGTTTGTTGGATACATCGATGTGAGAGTGTGCAAACAACGAAATACGATAGACCTCGTTACTGGTCACCTGCTCCAGTTTGAATTTCGCCACTACCTTTCTTCCGATCACAGATATTTCCGGTTCAATGATCCGCAGATAAGGATTCACTTCGAAGACCTGATAATTCTTTCCCGGCTTTATTTTCATATCCAGAGTATCCAAAGGAACGTAGTTCCCACGATTCAGGATGATTTTATAGTCACCGGAGAAAATCATACCGTTATAAAACGTTCCGTCTTTTTTAACGACCATATTCTGAACAGGAGGATTATCTCCCCACCCCTGTTCGATGAAATAAACGCGGGAACCGTCCGATATCTCCTGTTGAATGAGTTCTCCGGTCTTCCGGTCTCTCAGTTCGCCGGCAAAGATTGCATCCGGCCCTTCGAGATTATCTTTTTCACAAGAGTAAAACATACTGCCTGCTACTACAACGCATAATAAAAATAGAAGCTTTTTCATATCTAATCTATATTTTAGAATATACTAATTAAGGATTCTGTACCAGACCATTAGCCCCCGTACCCGGAATACTCTTATAATACCAGCTATAATCAAAGGTCTTTGATTCAATGCCCAACGGATTGACACGTACAAATACATAATGCGCAGGATTTGTCCGCAGGTCAAGGAAAGGTACAAGTCCCTTTCTCACCCGGTTTTCAAATTCCTTATGGAAAGTTCTCCAGCGCGACAAATCCCATCTGCGTTTGTTTTCAAATGCCAGCTCGACAAAACGTTCTTTGCGAACATTCGCCTGAGTCAATGCAATGTCATCTTTGTGAGCCGCTCTTTTGCGGACCGCATTCAAAGCGTCTTGTGCAGCCTGTTTTTCAGCAGAAGTAGAGGTTGTCTTTTCGATAACAGCTTCTGCATAGTTGAGAAGAATTTCCCCATAACGGAAATCGATCCAAGGCTGTGTACCTTTACTCCATGCCTGCTCAACCGGACTTTCTATCTGCAAGAACTTCTTAAACAGGAATCCGCTGCGGGTATAATGTCCCAAAGTCGGATCGAATCCTGAATATTCCGTGCTTTTCTCCGCTCCGTAAGTATAATAGATCAGACCATCCTGTCCCTTCTCCGAAGCCTGAGTCCTATAATGATAACCGGAACCGTCAGCTTTCACCAGACCACCCTGGATAATGATCTTCGTACTTCCGAAGTTCTGTCCCGGGAATAACACCATGGCACTCAAACGGGCATCACGACCGGCAAATGCCTGGTAAGGTTTATCTATCGGGAAAGACAGGTATCGGGTGGATAAGTTAAATCCATTATAATCACTTTCATTTCCATCCACACGAGTGCTGATCGGCTTGGGTGTTCCGGTTCCGTCATCCGTATAATCTTCGAAAGAGTCGACAAAATCCAGTGTCGGATTCATACGACCGGGATAGAGATTCGGGTCGAGGATCATCTGACGGGGGCTGAACCAGACATCATAGTTATGTGCCAGAATGGTATTTGCAGCATAGGCCTTCATGAAGATAGGCTCTTTCAATCCGTCCAGACATTGGAAAGGTTGTTCAAATAACTTTTGATAGTTGGTTGTCGCTTCTTCCGGAGTAGCGGGGGAAGGTTTGTAAAGACCGAACTTACCACTATTCATGATTTCCTGTGAAGCTGATATACATTCATCATAATAATGATCAGCCGATATAACTTCTATACCTACCAGCTTCTGGTCAACAGCCGGACCAGAGAAAGAGACATAAGGCTGATGAGTAAACTTGGCAACGGAAGCTGCATACAGAGCTGCTCTTGACTTCAGTGCCAATGCTACCCATTTGTTCGCTCTCAGCACATCATTTTCATTCGCATCTCCAAAAAGCGATACTGCCTGGTCACATTCTTCCAAGACAAAGTCCCAAGTATCTTTCTCCGTATTTCTGGGGACACGCAGTTCTTCGATATTACCGTTATACTCCTGCGGTTCTTTAATGATAGGTACCCCACCGTATCTTTTGGCTAAGGCAAAATAGGTATAAGCTCTCAGGAAATGAGTTTCCGCATTGATCTCATTCTTTTGCTGTTCGGTAATACTGGTCAATGTAGGAATAGTAACCAACAGACTGTTTAAATCACGAATGAGTTTATAACCGTCTTCCCAATAATCGAACCACTCTTCTCCAAAGTCATTGTACTCCGGATGGATAGCCTCATCACAGAAATGAGCAGCCATAAAACCGGCATTATTCACATCCGTACCGACTCCCACATTGAAGCCGCGATTCGGTGAATAGGTAAAATCTTCGATAGGCAAACGACCGTACAGATTGGCCATATGTGCCTGTACTCCTTCCGGAGTAGAGAACAATTCATCCGCCGGAATTTTATTCTTCGGATCGATATCAAGCAAATCGCTACATCCGCCCAGCAGGAACATAGCTCCCAATAATAAATAACTATATATTTTCATAATCATCTTCTTTAAAAGTTCAAGGTCAATCCAAAGTTAAAGCTCTTATTCAGAGGATAATTCAAGCCGGCACTATAGTCTCCTTCAATCTTTTCCGGATCGAATGCCTTTACAAACGGGTCACAGACAGTAAACAGGTTATTTCCGTTCGCATAGATTCTTAAACTACCGATACCCAGTTTATGCATCAGTCGGGGACTGAAGGTGTAGCCGATCTCAATTGTTTTCAGTCTCAGATAAGAAGCGTTCTTACGCCATATCTGCGAATCCCTCGTATAGAACGATCCCATGTCCTGCTCCAGACGGATGGCCGGCCATTCTCCCGGTATCCATTCACTGTTCGCATCATACGGGTCGGACAGATGCCAACGGTCGTAGAAGTATTCGGGGGTATTGCCACCCTTGAAACAGAGCATCTTTGCGTATACCTCGTCAAACTGCACCGTGTACAGGGCAGAACCTTGAAAAAGAGCATAGAAGTCGAAGTTCTTCCAGGATGCTTCCACATTGAAACCATAGTGAATCAACGGGCTGCCGGACCAGAATAAAGGGGTCTTGTCCAGATCATTCACCACTCCGTCACCGTTTACGTCTTTCAGGATGTAGTCACCGGGAAGTTCCTTGGAATTTCCGTTATCCCCATTCTGAATCGGATATGTATTAATCTCGTCAAAGTTCTGGAAACGTCCGTCCGTCTGATACCCCCAGATAAAATCTCCCCAGCGGTTGGATGACTGGTTTCTCCATCTTTCCATACTGCTCTTGTAAGGACCGCTCTCTATATAACGGCGTTGGGTACGCGCCAAGTTAAAGTTACCGGATACACTGTAGTGGAAATCACCGAGTTTGTTGGTATGAGTCAATGTAAATTCAATACCCCTCGTACGGTCGCCGTTCAGGTTTTCCTGTGGCAACTTGGAACCGAACGTATTGGGAAGAGAACCGTAACGGTCGGCCAACAGGCCGCTGCGGTCACGCTGATAAATATCAAACTCTACTGCGATCAGCCGGTTAAAGATTGAAAAGTCAATACCAATATTATACATATTCACTTTAATCCAGGTCAGATTCTTATTGATCATCACAGGAGAAGCTACTCCATTGGTATAATTTCCCTGGCTGAATACATATCCGCCACTGTTCAACGTGTAACCGGAGAAGTATTGGAACGGATCACCGGCATCTTGCCCCGAACGACCGGCAGAGAAACGAAGTTTCAGATTATCGACAAACTTGAAGTTGTCTTTGATAAAGCTCTCTTCCGAAATTCTCCATCCTACGGAAGCGGACGGAAAGAATGCCCATCTGCTGCCCGGAGCATATCGATAAGAACCGTCGTATCTGCAAGCAAGCTCTGCCAGATATTTGCCTTTATAATCATAGGTCAGACGCCCGATATGAGAAAGATAAGCCTGGTGTTCCGAGGAACCGGATACTTTCTGGTCAGATTCGCGTGCATTGTCCAGTTCACCGATTGTGAAAAAGTCAAACTTGCGCTCACCATTCATCCAGTTTGCTTTCTCTTCGCGTCTTTCGAAGACATAAGTAGCTCCGATGGTATGGTTGCCGAACGTTCTGTTATAGTTTGTCTGAAACTGCATATCCACCCGTTCCGATTCTCTGCGATTATCCTGAAGCAAAGCCGGATAGTTGGCATCTGCCGCTGTATACTCGCCCGTATATTCGCCATAGGTATATGTCTTAAAACCTTTCCGCGTAGCCTTATATCCGTAGTTATTGTAATCGTAGATAAAAGTACCTTTCACCTTCAGCCCCTTTACATAAGGAATATTATACTCTAATGCAAACTGTGTCTGCAAGTTCTTATTCCGCTCTTTAGCGCTGCCGGTATAATCGGCATCGATCATAGCTGCCGGATTAGGAACATAAGAGAAGTTATTATAATAATCCGGATTGTCATTGGCATAGATAGAAGTAGTCGGCGGATTTACACGCGTACTCTTAAATATATCATAGAAAGGAAACCAGGGACGGTTGGTGGTATCATAACGTCCGCCAAGATTGATACTGGCTGTCAGGTCTTTGGTAATCTTCAGACTGACATTGGAACGGAATGTATATTTATCATAAGTCAATGCGTTATTCTTCAACAAGCTGTTATCGGTGGCATAACCGAAACTACCGTAATAACTTACTTTGTCGGTACCACCTTCCAGGGACAGAGTCGTCTGGAACTGTGTGGCGTGCTTATTGAAAACGGCATCATACAAGTCTACACTCTCATAACCGGGAGCACCTTGCTGCCATTTGGTCAATTCGTCCTTTGTGATATAAGCCGGTCTGCCTGCATTGATTTCCGCCTCATTTCGCATGGTCATATATTGTCTGGCGTTGGCCATCTCCGGCACATTGGTAGGAGAAGTAATGCCGACATTGGCGTTCAACGTAATACGCGGTTTGCCTGTAGCCCCTTTCTTGGTGGTAACAATCACGGCACCATTCGCCGAATTCATACCATAGATAGAGGCAGTAGCATCTTTCAGAAAAGATATGCTTTCAATATCTTCCGGATTCAACCGTTGAAATTCGCTGGAACCGTCTCTCACCACTCCGTCAATCACAAACAAAGGAGTTCCGAAGCCACGGACATTGATATTGGAACTGAACTTACCCGGCTCTCCATTCTCCTGTCTGATCCGCAGACCGGCTACCTTTCCTTGAATAGCCTGTGCCAAACTAGGTGCCTTGGTCTTTACGATATCATCTACTTTCAGGTTTCCGATAGCTCCTGTCAGACTTTCCTTTTTCTGAATGCCATATCCGACAACAACTACATCGCCCAATGCTACCACATTCTCCTCAAGGACTACCGTTACGAAGTTTTTATTCACCACTTTCACTCTCTTCGGATTATAGCCGACATATCCTATCTCCAGTTCAGCTCCCACAGGAACCTGAATAGTAAACTTACCATCCATATCCGAAATAGTCCCCGTACCCGTTTTCAGAACTTTCACTGAGGCTCCGATAATGGCTTCTCCTTTATTGTCTGTCACCTGCCCGGAAATTTTCAGGTTTTCCTGCGCCATAACAGAATCCAAAGAAAGGATGCTCCCCATTATCAAATAAAGGAACCTTAAAAAAACTCTTTGCAAATGATCTTTGCTCTTTCCTGTTTTCATAATTTATAGATTAACATTAATTGATTCAAACCGTTTTCATCTCAAGAAAACTTTCTCTGACAAGTAAGTCCAAGCAGTAGTTAAGAAGTGTCGTTTTTCATATTTCCATCATTTTATAAGGTTATAGTTCGATCCGCTCAAGTCATCAGAAACATAGTGGAGGATATCCCGTCCGTTTCTGAAGCAAATATAGAATTCCAGTCCTTAATGCCATATTAATTTTAGATTAATAGCGATAAAGAATTTCATTCTTTTCGCATAAGTATCTAGTTATCAATAATGTTTTCATGATAAAAAAAAACAATTATTATTTGATGGTATAATGAGTGCCTTACTCCGCAAGGATTTATTTCGGGTACCGATGAGACCTATTTCCGGCACCGATGAGGACAGGCTCCGCCACCGATGAGGAACTATCTCTCCACCGACCAACAGGAAGCACCGGAAAATTATTAATAGAGAATTAATTAGAGTGAATTTATAATATCATCGTAAGAGAAATCAGGCTTGGCATTCAGCAAACGTTCATATTCAATACAGAACTTATCGAAACTTTGCTTGGACAAACCTTTCTGCCCCATCTGATACAAGACTCTGCATTTAGTGCGGATAGCGTCTTCGTCTATATTATCAACAAGCAGAATTACATCTGATATTTTCAGCAAAAGCCTGGAGTCTTCTTTTATATCGGGACGGTTGACCACAGAAAGCAGTATTTCCGTCAACAGAACGTAGTAGGCTGACTTATATTCGTCAATCCATTCGGCACTGACGTTAGGGAGCAATGCGCCGGCACTCGCCAGGGATATGATTTTATTGATTATCTTTTTGTCCGTAATGGTATCTTTTATCTGATCCAGCAATCTCATCACTTCCTGATAATCGCAGGTCACGTCTTTCCCCAGATTCAGATACCAATAGCCGTTCTTATTGGCAATATTGATATCTCCGATTTTCTCTATGATCAGCCTTAGCTTTCTGATATTCACGTTTCTGTTATTCGATGCACTGGACTTACTCATATCGAACCAGAAGGTTTCATCCAGGCATTGAGAAGTTGTTCCCTTTCCGTTCTTGATGGTATTCAGCAGTAAAAACAAGAATAATTGCTTAAGAGTAGGCGTAAAATCTCCCGTGATGTTACCGCCTTGCTTA
>ENA-UERY01001202-UERY01001202.1-human-gut-metagenome-genome-assembly--contig:-NODE-1202-length-16957-cov-43.930391_pt1 | contig 16957 bp, 15 predicted proteins | sample MGYA00242989_ERZ507990 | MGnify/ENA primary metagenome ERZ507990 (study PRJEB26167, sample SAMN06115529) | human gut metagenome | host: Homo sapiens | place: China:Fujian | collected 2015-08-26...
ATGCGGATCTTGGTGTTCTGGGTGCCCTGACGCTGGTTGGCCAGGAAGTTCACCACAGCAATGTGGACAGCCTTCTCGTTCGGGGTGATACCGAACACGGCGTCGGAAAGCTCGATCTCGCTAACATGCTGACCGTTCATATCGACTACGTTAAACTTTGCCATTGTAGCTTTCCTCCTTACGCCTTCACGCTGTTGGCCAGAGTGACGATGGTGCCCTTGGAACCGGGGACCGCACCCTTGACAGCGATCAGATTGTTCTCGGTGTCAACCTTGACAACGGTCAGGTTCTGCACGGTGACGCGCACAAAGCCCATGTGGCCGGGCAGGCGCTTGCCGGGGAACACGCGAGACGGGGTAGAAGTGGAGCCGTTGGAACCGGCGTGGCGTGCCACCGGGCCGGTGCCGTGGCTCTCACGCAGACGGTGCTGACCGTAGCGCTTGATAACGCCCTGGTAGCCCTTGCCCTTGGAGACGCCCACGACGTCAACCTTGTCGCCAGCTGCGAAGACATCAGCCTTCAGCACATCGCCGACGTTCATTGCGGAGACATCTTCCAGACGGAACTCGCGCAGGGTCTTCTTGGGGGCAACATTTGCCTTCTTGAAGTGGCCTGCAGCTGCCTTGTTGACCTTCTTGGCGGAAACCTCGCCGAAGCCCAGCTGGACAGCCTGATAACCATCGCTCTCGACGGTCTTCTTCTGCACGACGGTGCAGGGACCAGCCTCGATGACGGTCACGGGAATGACCTTGCCGCTCTCATCGAACAGCTGAGTCATACCGACTTTCTTGCCGATAATGCCTTTAACCATTTTCTTTTCCTCCTGTAAAGGTTATTGGTTGGCAGCGCACGTCACTGCCAACATGACCCCTCGGGAAACGAGGGCATCGAATTTGATCGAGTGTCTTTTACAGCTTGATCTCGATGTCCACGCCAGCGGGGAGCTGGAGGCTCATCAGAGCCTCGACCGTCTTGTTGGACGGCTTCAGAATGTCGATCAGACGCTTATGAGTGCGGCTCTCGAACTGCTCGCGGCTATCCTTGTACTTGTGGGTAGCGCGCAGAACGGTGACGATCTCACGATCGGTGGGCAGGGGGATGGGGCCGGACACGCGGGCACCAGTGTGCTTTGCGGTCTCCACGATCTTCTCTGCTGCGGCATCGATCAGCTGAGCATCATAGCTCTGCAGACGGATTCTGATTTTCTCTTTGACTGCCATTGCTTACGCCTCCTGAAAAATTGTTTTGCCCTAGGCGAGCCGATAAATTGCTCTACACAGTTCCGGGTGTTCCTCGATTTGGCACTAGAAAAACCGGTGAACCGCTCGGCAGTTCTCCCGGAAATATATTAGCAAATCAAATCCGAACATTGGTTCCGCCCGTTTCGCAGGTCGCCCTGCCGAGGGAACGTATTCCATCGCTGTCAGTAATTCTTTCGCCCGGTTCTAAGATCGGACATACTCCGCGGAAATAACCCATCTCAGCTATCGCCGGATGACAACCTCCCGCATCTACGCATATCGCTGGCCTGCACGACTTGTATCGCACAAGCCCTTTGCAGCCGAGAGATATTCTATCACATCTTCGTGCATTTGGCAAGTGTTTTTTCGAAAAAACGCAGATTTTCTTTTTTTATTTGCTCCGTTTCATCTCCCGGGAGATTTTCTGTGCAGAATGCACAATCGGGTGGCAGTTTTTTCTGTGGAAAACCCCGCTTAGAGGATAGAATGCCCGTTCTCAGGTCGTTTTATACTAAAAAAGCCCCCTTGCCCTGAGGGAAGGGCAAAAGAGCTTTCGTATACTCCCCTGCTGCGGCACTGACCGCCATGGGAGGGAAACACCTTATATAATAAAAAGGTAGTGCCTCACAGGGTCAGCTGTGCGCCCATGCGGCGGACTGTCTCGCCGTCATCCCGTTCCTCGGGGGCATCGGTCACTTTGATTTGGGCCACATCGGTGGAGACGGCGCTGACCGCCGCCTCCTGCGCCATGGTGCAGCGGATGCAGGCGCAGTCAGAGATACGGAGCTTTTCCACGATGTCCTCCGCCGTCAGCGCCTTGTCCAAGGTCACGAGGGCGCAGTCGGTGCAGGAGATCCCCTCCGGGTCGAGGTCCAGCATCTCGGGGGTGATGCGCACCATCGGCTTGTCGGTGATGAGACGGCCTTTCAGGACGCGCAGCTCGCTGTACTCTGCGTCCGGGATGGCGTAGAAAGCATCCTCGAGGGCTGCGGCAATCGTCACATCGCCGCCGGCGTGGAGATACTCGACCTTTTCCAGTGCCTTCCCGCTCTCAGCCGGGATGTTCACGTCGCCGGTGATATAAAGCTTGCTGCCGTAGCGGCGGACAGCGGCGGGAGTCAACTTCAAATCATCGTCCACAAAGGTCACGCCCTCGGGCAGGATGACCAGTTCCGTATCTTCTGTGAAGAGCGGCACCAGCTTTTCGGCCAGCGGCTCGGCAATGACAGCCTTCGGGGCCGCGAACCGCGCGCCCTTTGCGGCCAGCGCATCCACATCCAGCTTGGCGTCCACCGCCACGAACTGCTTTTCCGTCCAGTAGAGGCGGCTCTGCGCCCGGATGAGGAAGCCCTTGTCCAGCTTGACGGTGCCCTTGAGGACGACGGCCTCGTCGGGGTAGACGCTCAGCTTGCCGTTCACCATCGCCTTCTCGTTGACCACAGCCGTCAGCGACTCCGGGCAGAGGGCCTTGCCGTTGACGATGATCTTGTTATAGCTGCGCAGGGTGTCGGCGGCATCGGCGGCGATGGTCAGCTTACCGTTCACCATAAGGATGGTGTCCTTTTCGGGCTTCTGGGCGGCAGTCAGATTCGCTTTGCCGTTCACCATGCTGACCACGGTGTCCTCGCCGCCGGGCAGGGAGTTTGCCACCTCCATCTCCACTGGATATTTTGCCAGCAGGGCCTCGACGCGGGGCGTCGTCAGCATCAGCGCGGCCTGCAGCTTGATGTGCTCGTAGCTTGCAAGGGTATCTTCGCTGACATTCCGCAGGTCGAGGACAGCGGCGGTCACATTCAGGTTCTTCTTCATCGTTCATTCCTCCAAAAGTTCGTCTTTCAGTCTCGTGCGTATCTTGAGCAGGCGGGTGCGGACAGTCCCGGGCGGGAGGTGCAGCATCTCACCCAGCTCGCTGGCGTTGTACCCCTCGGTGTACCGCAGCTCGAACAGCATCCGGTCGGCTGGGTCCAGCATACCCATCAGGCTTTCGAGGTCGCTCAGGCCGACAGCGGCAGAGGCTGTTTCGTCGGCTGGTTCTTCGTCACCGTCGGGTAGAAACGCCTCCATCAGCTCCCGCTCCTTGACCGCGCGGCGGACCTGGTCGCAGTAGAGATTCCGGGCGGCGGCGAACAGCCACGCCCTGCACTGCCGGGCGTTGAAGCTTTCTATCAGTGTCCGATTTTGCAGCGCCTTGAGGAAAACTTCCTGTGCCAAGTCCTCGGCGCGGCTCTCGTCGCGGCAGAGCCTCGCGCAGAAATGTTCCAGCTTGTCCCAGAACTCTTCATACATCTCATCCCACATGGGGTGTCTCCCCTCCTTTCTGCATCGTGCCGGGTTCTGTCTGTAAGACGAATGGGAAGCGCAAAGTGTTTTGCATTTTTGAAAAAAGCCGCCATGCAGATGCACAGCGGCTCAAATCGGGTTATTTTTTCGCGTTTGCTTTCAGCTCATCCAGAAGCTTCTCTCTCGGGGTGACGTACACGGTGGTATACACCTCGTAGAGCACCATGCCGGGCTTTGCCCCGTTGGCTTTCCAGATGTTCTTCACCTCGGTGGTGTCCACGGCCACCTTGGCGGCGGCACCGGCCTTGAAGGTGCTGGAATACACGACAGCCAGCTCTGCAGCCTCCTGCCTGGTGGTGTCGGGGATGTCCTCGCCCCGGCTCATGACCACGACGTGGCTGCCGGGGGCCTTCTGAACATGGAACCACAGATCCTTGCCTCGGGCGGTGTGGAGGGTGAGCTTGTCGTTCTGGGCGTTGTTGCGGCCTACCAGGATCTCGAAGCCGTCGCTGGACGTGAAGCGGAGGAAATCGGCGGGCTTCTGGCGCTTGTCGCGCTGTTTGTAGTATTTCAGATAGCCCTGGCTCTTGAGCTCGGCGCGTATCTCGTTCAGCGCCGCCTCGCCGGAAGCCGTCTCCACCTCGTAGAGCACCGTTTCCAGATAGGCGATCTCCTTCTCGCCCTCGGCCAGCAGGTCCACCAGCATCCGGGCGGCCGTCTGCTTCTTCTTGTAGTTCTTGAAGAAGTTCTGGGCGTTCTGGCTGGGGCTGAACCGCAGGTCCAGCGGGATGGTCACTTCCTTGCCCTCATCGTACCAGTTGGGCACGGTGATGCTCTTCATTCCCTTCTGGGCCATGTAGAGGTTGGCCGAGAGCAGCTCCCCGTAGAGCCGCAGCTTCTCGCTCTTGCCGCTGGCGGCCAGCTCCTCCTGCCGAGCGGCCTGCTTGCGGACCGCACGCTCGTACATGTTGTGCACGGCCTTGTGCAGCTCCTTGCTCTTGGTGCGCAGGCGCTCGGCGCGATCCTTCTCGGCATAGTAACCCTCGAGCAGGGCGTTGAAGGACGGCCACTCTTTTATAATATAGGTATCGCCGTACTGCAGGGGCCGGAAGAAGGTGAACTCCACCGGCTTGCCGTCCGGGGCAGTCACGCTGCAGGGACAGCCGCCGTTGTGGTGGAGCTCCTTCAGCTCGTCGATGGCGGCCATCAGCTTCCGCTTCTGCGCATCGTCCAGCTCGTTGGCCAGCAGGTGTTCCCCGTCGAAGGCGCGCCAGGCGGCTTCCCGGCAGACCACCGGGCCGACACCGGCCACGGTCTTGTTCAGGGCATCGGTCACAGGCAGGTCCCGCTCACAGGCCGCCGCCACGATAGACGCGGCGCTCACCTGCAAAAAGTCGGGGCGGGCCGGTTTGGGCGGAATGGTATAGGGCAGGCCCGGCAGCAGCTGCCGGACATCGCTGTCCTCAAAATCCACCCGCTTGAGGGCATCGATGATCTTGCCGTTCTGCACCAGCACCAGATTGGAGTAGCGGCCCATCAGCTCAGCGCAGAGGATGTTCTGCACCAGGTCCCCCATCTCGTTGGTGCACTGGAAGGTAAAGTACACGATGCGGTCACCCGGCTCCATCCGCACATCCAGCAGCTTGCCGCCGGTCAGATGTTTGCGCATCAGCATACAGAAGGAGGGAGGTGTCTCGGGGTTCTCGAAGCTCTCCTCGGTCAGGCAGACCCGGGCCGAGCCGCTGCGTGCCGAGAGCAGCAGCGCATAGGTCTCGGTGCGGGTGCGCAGGGTCAGCACCAGTTCATCGCGGGTGGGTTCAAATATTTTTGCGATCTTCGCATCGGTCAGGGTCTGTTTCAGCTCCCCAGCCGTCAGCGCCAGCGTCGCGGCATCAAGTGCCATTTTATAATCACCTGTTTCTCTGATAGAATCTCTTATTCGTTTACGCAAAACGCTCCGGTTTTGCCAAGGGCTCCCCTACTAGGGGAGCTGGCGAGCGTTAGCGAGACTGAGAGGTTTAATTCCTTATTATATATAAGTAAACGGATCTCTGTTCTCTCCGCTCACCCGCACCCCCAGCTCCGGGAACGCAGTGCGCAGGCGGTCAGCGATGGCGGCACACACCGGGAATTCGGTGGCGTAGTGCCCCGCCGCCACCAGCGACAGCCCCAGACGCACGGCATCTATGGCCGCGTGGTGGTTGGCCTCGCCGGTCAGCAAGCAGTCCGCCCCCACGGCAAGGGCATCCTCGAACATGCTTCCGCCCGCGCCGCTGATGACCGCCAGCCGCTTTACGGTCCTGCCGGTATCTGCAAACTTGACCTGCACCGCGGGGCCGCTCCGGGGCCGGTTGCACCGCCCGCCCAGCACAGCCTGCGCCTTGCGGGCCAGCTCCGGCACCGTGATGGGCTCAACCTCGCCCACCCGGCCGCAGCCATCGGCAAACACTTCCCAGTCCCGCATCCCGAAGATGCCCGCCAGTACCTCGTTCACGCCGCCCTCGGCGGCATCCAGATTGGTGTGCATACAGATGGCGGAGATACCCTTTTGCATCAGCTGAAAGGGCACGTCCCGGGGGGTCAGCTTTTTCAGCGGGCTGAAGATGACCGGGTGGTGGGACACGATGAGTTCGCAGCCCCCGGCCGCAGCTTCCTCCACCACCTCGGGGGTAATGTCCAGCGTTACCAGCACCCGGGACACCTCACGGCCGCAGTCCACCAGCAGGCCGGGGTTATCCCAGCTCTCTGCCAGTTCCAGCGGCGCATAGCGCTGCATCTCAGCGTAAATATCATTGGTTGTAGCCATAAAGCTGTACCTCCGATTTCAGCAGCCTCACCCTCTCCGTCATTGCTGCGCAATGCCACCTCTCCCGAAGGGCGAGGTTTTGACAATCCCCACAAAGTTTCCGGTTTTGCCAAGGGCTCCCCCTTTGGGGGAGCTGGCGAGCGTCAGCGAGTCTGAGAGGGCGAGCCATCTAACAATTTATCGATCTCCTCTGCCAGCTCCGTCCCATCCGGCACGCCCAGCCGGAAACGGGGGAGCTTGGCCTTCTGCCAGGCGGCATATCCTGCACCCTCGGGCCATTCGGCTGTTCTGCCGAACAGGCACTCGGTAAAGGTGGGGGTGCGCACCTCGCCGGTGTACTCGGCAGCCATCACGGCGTACCAGCGGCCCGCCGCCTGCACGGGGCGGTCTGCCGCCAGCGCAAAGCCGTGTTCCCACAGCCAGCGGCGCAGCTCGCTGTGGCGGGTGGCCGGCACCATCACCAGCCGGGGCCCGCCGACCTGCGACACCCACGGGGCCTGTTCGATGATCTCCCAGGTGGTCTGTGCCGAAACGCCCGCCAGCACAATGGTCCCCACCTCGCCCGCAGACAACACAGAAAGACCGTCGCCGAGCCGAAGCTCAACGCGGTCTTTGCATCCTGCATGTTCCAGCGTCTGTTCCGCCTTTGCCAGCGGGCCGGGGCGCAGATCGGCCCCGATGACCCGGGGGTATTTCCCCGAGGCCGCCAGCACCGCTGTCAGCTTGCCGTGGTCACAGCCGATGTCAGCCACCGGCTTGCCCGGCAGCACCAGTTCGGCGGCGGCGGTCAGACGCGCATCCAGTGTGGGGAGCACTCAGGCCTTCTTGGAAGCCAGATGGGCGTTCAGCTTCTCCAGCAGCTCGTCGCAGTCCACACCGTGAACCTCACAGGCCTCGGCAATGGTCTCGCCGCGGGAAGCGGGGCAGCCCAGGCAGTGCATACCGATCTCCATAAAATAGGGAGCGGTGGTCTGATCCATATCCAGAATATCGCCAATGATGGTCTCGCGGGTCACCTGCATCGTCTTGTTCTCCTCGTTCTTCTTGAGCATATTAAAAATATCAAACATGATGGGATTCCTTTCTGTTGTGGGTGTTTTCGTGGTCAAACAGACCATTCGTATATACTATACCCTATTACTAGGTATTTTTGCAAGACTTCTTACAAATTTTAAGCCTCATCTTTGTACAACCTCTCAGTCGAGCTGCCGCTCGCCAGCTCCCCTGGTAGGGGAGCCTCTGGCGAAACCGGACACTTTGCGTGGAATGCCAAGGCCTCCCCTCGTTAGGGGAGGTGGCATTGCGAAGCAATGACGGAGAGGTTTTGCGTCCTCTTTCCACACAAAAAGCCCCCGCCATCTTGCGACAGCGGGGGCCAAGCTTCAGATTTTAAAATCAGCGCTTAGTTCTGCTTCATACGAGCGAAGCAGTCGGAGCAGTAGACCGGACGGTCCTCACGGGGCTGGAAGGGAACCTTGCAAGCCTTGCCGCAAGCTGCGCAGACAGCATCGAACATCTGGCGCTCACCGCTGTTGCTGCGTGCGCCGCCGTTCTTGCGAGCGTCACGGCAGGGCTTGCAGCGCTGGGGCTGGTTCTCAAAGCCGCGAGATGCGTAGAACTCCTGCTCACCAGCAGTCCAAACAAACTCCTTGCCGCAGTCCTTGCAAACTAAAGTCTTGTCTTCGAACATAGTAGTATCTCCTCTTTGTTTAGTTCTTGCCCACGGAAGGATTGTAACCATACCTTTGGTTTTTAGGGACCATAGCGCTGATCGTAAGCTTACCAGGGGCTTGAATGAGTAAACGTCCTCTGGCTGAGGACTCCCCTATTGTACCGTTCTTTTTTTGATTTGTCAACCAAAAAACAACCCCTCGTCCGCTTTTTTGTGCATTCGGCATAATAAGACGGTCTTTGCTCGTGCAAAACAGCAAAAAGGCCACACCGCCCTTTGGGGGAGCGGTGCGGCCTTGGATGCTTTAAATGCAGAGATTACTTCTCGATGACTTCCTTGGTGTCGCGGGCGATCATCAGCTCCTCGTCGGTAGCGATGACCAGAGTGCGGACCTTGGCGCCCCAGGCGGTGATGTCGCAGACATCGCCCACGGGATGCTCGTTCTTGTCGGTATCGATGCGGATGCCCAGCCAATCCATGTGGTGGCAGACCTTTGCACGGGCGATCTCGTCGTGCTCGCCGATGCCGCCGGTGAAGACGATGGCGTCCACGCCGCCCATAGCTGCGATGTAGCTGCCGACGATCTTCTTGATCTGGTAGTTCAGCATGTCAGAAGCCAGCTGAGCGCGCTTGTTGCCGTGGAGAGCAGCCTCCTCGACGTCACGCTTGTCGCTGGAAACACCGGAGATGCCCAGCAGGCCGGACTTCTTGTTCAGGATCTCGTCCAGCTCGTGGCCGGTGATGTTCAGGGTGTACTTCAGGTAGTTGACCACAGAGGGGTCCAGGTCGCCGCAGCGGGTACCCATCATCAGGCCGGCCAGCGGGGTCATGCCCATGGAGGTATCAACGACCTTGCCCTGATCGACAGCGGCGATGGAGGAGCCGTTGCCCAGATGGCAGGTGATGAGCTTCAGGCGCTCAATGGGCTCCTCGAGGTACTCAGCAGCCTTGTGAGCGACGTACTTGTGGCTGGTGCCGTGGAAGCCGTAGCGGCGGACGCCGTACTTCTCATAGTACTCATAGGGGATGGCGTACATATAAGCCTTCGGGGGCATGGTGCTGTGGAAAGCGGTGTCGAAGACAGCGACCATCGGGACGTTGCCGAAGACCTTGCGGGCTGCCTCGATGCCGAGGATGCCTGCGGGGTTGTGCAGAGGAGCCAGGGGGCTCAGCTCACGGATGGTGTTGATGACCTCGTCGGTGATCAGGCAGCTGGCCTTGAACTTCTCACCGCCGTGGACGACGCGGTGGCCGATGGCGGTGATCTCGCTGACATCGTCGATGCACTTGCCCTCGCCGGTGGTCATCTTCTTCACGACCTCAGCAAAAGCCTCGGTGTGGGTGGGGAAGATCGCGGGAGTGGTAGCCTTGTGGCCGTTGGCGTCATGGGTGATCATGCTGCTCTCCATGCCGATGCGCTCGCACAGGCCCTTGCACAGCACCTTCTCACCGTCCATATCGATGAGCTGATATTTCAGGGAAGAAGAACCACAGTTGATAACCAGAATTTTCATCTTCTTGTTTCCTCCAGATATGTTTTTGTCCACCCCCGAGAGGGCAGAATTTTACAGATTCCTAGAATTATTATATAATAGGGTCGGCCGGTTTTCAAGCCGCAATGGCGGCAAAGCCTGTCACAAAGTCCCCGGGCTTTTTTGTACATCCTGCCCAGAATCCTGTCATTCTGCCCCAGTTCTCCATGCAGTATGACAGATATTTCACAAACTTTTGAGGTCACGTCATGAAATTTGCCGGTATCATCGCCGAATACGACCCCTTCCACAACGGCCACGCATGGCAGCTGGCGCAGGCAAAAGCGCTGGGTGCAGAGCGCGTCGCCGTCGCCATGAGCTGTTCGCTGGTGCAGCGGGGGGCGCTGCCCCTCCTGCCCGAAGCTGTCCGCACCCGGTCCGCCCTCACCTGCGGGGCTGACCTTGTGTTCGCCCTGCCTGCTCCCTGTGCCTGCGCGGGGGCAGAGGCCTTCGCCCGGGCGGGCGTGGCGCTGCTTGCCGCCGCCGGGTGCGACGGTCTGGTGTTCGGCGCCGAGACGCCCGACGCGGCCCTTCTGATGGAGGCCGCCGAGCTTCTTGACAGCGGCTCCTACCGCGCCGCCCTGAAAGCCCAGCTTGCGGGCGGCGCACGGAGCTTTGCCGCCGCGCGGCAGGCCGCAGCGGCTCAGCTTGCATCTGACGAGCGGGTCGCCGCCCTGCTGGACAAGCCCAACAACAACCTCGCTGTCGAATACTGCCGGGCCATCCGCAGCCTTGCGCCTCGGATGGAGGCTTATCCCCTGCCCCGGCAAGGCGCGAACCACGGTGAGGCGCTCCACTCTGCCCATGGGCAGTTCGCCAGCGCCAGCGCACTTCGCAAGCTCTGGGCCGAGGGCGGAGCGGACGCCGTCGCGCCTTACGTTCCCGAGGCGGTCTTCCCGCTTTATCAGGAGGCTTACGCCGCCGGGCAGTACACCGATTTTTCCGCCGCCGGGCGGTGCGAGCTGGCCCTTCTCCGGTCTGCCTGCCGGGGCAAAGCGCCCTTTGCAGACATCCGCGGCGTCTCCGAAGGACTGGAGCACCGTCTGGAAGCCGCCGTCCGTACCAGCACCACCTACGACGAACTTCTGGACGCTCTCACCACCGTCCGCTACCCCCGGGCGCGGATGCGCCGCCTCGCCATGGACGCCGCGCTGGGCTGCACCGCCGACAGTCTCCCCGCCCTTCCGCCCTATCTCCATCTGCTGGGAGGAAAGAAGGATGCTCTTCCTTTCTTAAAAAATTGCACCCTCCCTGTCTCCCACTCGCTGGCCCGTCTGCGGGGATCAGGCAGTGCCTCCGCTCGGATGGCCGAGGCGCAGCTTGCCGCCGCCGATTTTGGTACGCTCTGCCGCGTTTCACCTGAGGCAATGGGCGGTCTACTTCGTCAAAAAAATATCTTTTTGACGTAATGACAGAAAATTTTCTGCAAATTTTGTCATTTCGGCACTTGTATGCCGAGACAGTTTCGGTGTATTATAGTAAAGATACTTGGATACAACGCTGCCTGTTTGACAGGCACAAGGAGGAACCATGGCACTTCACGTTCTGGACGAAGCCAACCGCTGCCTCGGCTGCAAAAAGCCGATGTGCCAGCAGGGCTGCCCCATCCACACCAACATCCCCGAGGTCATCCGCCTGCTCAAGGACAATCACCTGGACGACGCCGGCCGGATGCTGTTTGAAAACAACCCCCTGACCACTGTGTGCAGCCTCGTGTGCAACCACGAGAACCAGTGCGAGGGCCACTGCATCCGCAACCGGATGCCCAGCCACGACCCCGTCCACTTCTCCATCATCGAGGACTACATCTCCACCACCTACGCCAACAAGATGACTTCCGGCCCCGCCCCCAGGAACGGCATGAAGGCCGCTGTCGTCGGCTCCGGCCCTGCGGGCCTGACCGTCGCCGTCCTGCTGGCACGCTGGGGTTACGATGTCACCATCTTCGACGCCCGCGACAAGATCGGCGGCGTCATGCGGTACGGCATCCCCAACTACCGCCTGCCCGACAGCGTGCTGGACGACTTCCGGTACCGCCACCTCGAGCTGAAGGGCATCCACGTCCGCCCCAATACCGCCATCGGCAAGACCATCACCATCGACGACCTGTTCCGGGACGGCTATAAGAGCGTCTTCATCGGCGCGGGCCTCTGGAAGGCCAACGCCATGCACATCAAGGGCGAGACGCTGGGCAACGTGGCCTTCGGCATCGACTACCTCGCCAACTCCAAGGCCTTCCAGCTGGGCGATGACATCGCCGTCATCGGCGTGGGCAACTCCGCCATGGACTGCGCCCGCACTGCCATCCGCAACGGCGCACGCCACGTCACCTGCTACGCCCGCCGCGACGAGGAGTGCATCAGCGCTTCCGAGCATGAAGTGCGGTACGCCAAGCTCGAGGGCGTGGGCTTCCGCTTCTGCAAGGCTCCGGTGGAGATCCGTGAGAACGGCATCATCTGCCGCGACACCGTGAAGGGCGAGGACGGCAAGTTCACCCAGGTAGAGGGCAGCGAGACCTTCTACCCCCACACCGGCGTCATCGTCTCGGTGAGCCAGGGTTCTGAAAACTCCCTCGTGAAGACCACCACCGGCATCGAGACCAACCAGCGCGGCCTGCTCACCGTCAACGAGGACGGCAGCACCACCCGTGAGGGCGTATTCGCCGGCGGCGACGCCGTTATGGGCGCACGCACCGTCGTGGAAGCCGTGGTCATCGCCAAAAAGGTGGCCGAATCCATGGACGCCTATATGAAGGCCCTGCCCGCCGACAACACTCCCGACCCCTACGCCGATATTCCAGTGTTCTCCACCCCGACTTCTGACGTTCTGGCAAAGCAGGGCATCTAAATTCTGATCTTCAAGGCTGCTGTGCAAAAGCACGACAGCCTTTTCTTTTTGTAACATTTCTGTTTCTTTGCCAATCTTAGCCGCTCTTTTGTTGACGGACTTTTGTCTGTTTTTGTATACTTAATAAGGAAATATTTCTCGATTCCAACGCCCGGCGGCACTGCTTCCGGGCGGGAAAGGCTGGTGGACATCATTATCAAATCATCCATCCCCAAACTTCGGGAGAAACTGCTGGAGGCACTGCAGGCCGTCCTGCCCATCGCGGCCATCGTGCTGGTGCTCTGTTTCAGCATCGCCCCCGTTTCTCCGAGTATCCTGCTCTGCTTTCTGCTGGGCGCTGCCATGATCATCGTCGGCATCATGTTCTTCACCCTGGGTGCCGAGATGAGCATGACCCCCATGGGCGAGCGGGTCGGCTCCATGCTCACCCGAAGCCAGAACCTTTTTCTCATCATCGGCGTGGGTTTCCTGCTGGGCTTCCTTATCACCATCTCAGAGCCCGACTTACAGGTGCTTGCCAATCAGGTACCCTCCATCCCCAACATGACCCTCATCCTCTCGGTGGCTGTGGGCGTGGGCATCTTCCTCGTCATGGCCTTCCTGCGTATGCTGCTGGGCATCCCGCTGCCCCGGCTGCTGGTCATCTTTTACGCTGCCATCTTCCTTCTGGCTGCATTTGTGCCGAAAGAGTTTCTGGCCGTGGCCTTCGACTCCGGCGGCGTCACCACCGGCCCCATGACCGTCCCCTTCATCATGGCGCTGGGCGTCGGTGTGTCGGCCATCCGCTCCGACCGCCATGCAGCGGACGACAGCTTCGGCCTCGTAGCCCTCTGCTCCGTAGGTCCCATCCTCGCCGTCCTCATCCTCGGCATCGTCTTCAATGCCAGCGAGAGCAGCTACGTGCCGCCGGTCATCCCCGAAGTGGGCGACTCGGTGGAGCTGTGGCAGCTGTTCAGCGAGGGCCTGCCCACCTATCTGCACGAGATCGCCACTTCCCTGCTGCCCATCGTCGTGATGTTCGGCATCTTCCAGCTCGCCGCCCTTCACATCGACCGGCGGACGCTGGGCCGCATCGGCGTAGGCCTCGTCTATACTTACATCGGCCTCGTGCTCTTCCTCACCGGCGCGAACATCGGCTTCATGCCCGCCGGCAACTACCTCGGTCAGGTCCTGGGCGGCCAGAGCAGCCGGTGGCTGCTCATCCCCATCGGGATGCTCATCGGCTACTTCATCGTCCGGGCCGAGCCGGCGGTCTATGTCCTCAACAAACAGGTTGAAGAAGTCACCGACGGTGCCATCTCCGCCGGGACGATGGGCGCGGCCCTCTCGGCCGGCGTCGCCCTCTCGGTGGGCCTTGCGATGGTGCGCGTCCTCACCGGCATCTCGATTCTGTGGTTCCTCATCCCGGGCTACCTCTTCGCCATCAGCATCTCCTTTGTGGTGCCGAAACTCTACACCGCCATCGCCTTTGACGCCGGCGGCGTGGCCTCCGGCCCCATGACGGCCACCTTCCTGCTGCCGCTGGCGCAGGGTGCCTGCATCGCCGTAGGCGGCAACATCGTCACCGACGCCTTCGGCGTGGTGGCCATGGTCGCCATGACGCCCCTCATCACCGTCCAGCTCATGGGCCTTGTGGCTCAGCTCAAGACCCGCAAGGCCCGCAGCGCCCAGCCCCTGCTGGACACTGCCGCCCTGCTGGCCGAACTGCCGGACGACGCCATCATCGAACTGTAAGGAGGCTTTGCCGTGAATACGCTTTACTGGCTGGTCACCATCACCGACCGCCCCACGACAGACGCCTTTCTGAAGCTGTATAAAAGCTTCGGCGTCGATGTCAGCCTCCGCACCGTGGGTGCCGGCACTGCCGTTCAGGAGACGCTTTCCACCCTCGGGCTGGAAAAGACCGAAAAAGCTGTGCTCTTTGCCATCATCACAGCGGACAGCTGGCCCCGCATCCAGAAAGCCCTGCGCCGCCAGATGCGCATTGATGTGCCGGGTACCGGCATTGCATTTATCGTCCCGGTAAGCAGCATCGGCGGCAAGCGCGCCCTGCTGTTCCTCACCGAACACCAGACCCTTGAGCTGAAGGAGGAAAGCACCTTGAAAGATACCCGTTACGACCTGCTGCTGGTCATCGCCAATCAGGGCTACACCGGCTCTATCATGGACGCGGCCCGGGCCGCAGGAGCCGGCGGCGGCACCGTCATCCACGCCAAAGGCACCGGCATGGAGGGCGCGGCCAAGTTCATGGGCATCGACCTCGTGAACGAAAAAGAGCTGGTGCTCATCGTCAGCCGCACTTCCGAGAAGAACGCCATCATGAAAGCCATCATGGACAACGCCGACAAAAAGGCCGGCTCCATCGTCTTCTCGCTGCCCGTCACCGACACCGCCGGCCTGCGCCTGCTGGACGAAGAGTAAAAAATCAAACTTTCATCTGTCAAATGAACAAAAATCCACGCTCCGGCAGGCCGCCGGGCGTGGATTTTTTTGCCGTTTTCCGGTATGATAGAAGAGAGATACGGGAGGAAACGCTATGAATCAGAATCCGCACTGGAAGCAGCTTATCTGGAATTGGGCTTCCATCATCTTCGGCAACGCGCTCTACTCGCTGGCCGTTGCCCTGTTCCTCGAGCCGGCGGGCCTCATCACCGGCGGCGCGACCGGCATCGCGCTGGCCATCGGGCGATTGACGGGCCTGTCCGTCTCGGGGCTGCTGCTCTTCATCAACCTCGCCATGCTGGTCTGGGGCTGGGTGGTCTTAGGTCGGGCCTTCGCCCTCAATACGCTGGCCAGCAGTGTTCTCAGCCCCGCCTTCCTCGCCCTGTTCGAGGGGATGGCGAATGGCCGGGTGCTGACGGAGGACATCTTCCTCTGCACCGTCTTTGCGGGCCTCGGCATCGGCGTCTCGCTGGGCATCGTCATCCGCTCCGGTGCATCCACCGGCGGCCTCGACATCCCGCCGCTGGTGCTCAACAAATGCTTCAAGCTGCCGGTGTCGGCCACCATGCTGGCTTTCGACATCATAGTCCTGCTGATGCAGGCTGTGTTCAGCCCGATGCCGCAGGTGCTGTACGGCATTGTGATGGTGCTCATCCACACCGTCGTCATGGATAAGATGCTGATGATGGGTGCCAGCCGCACCGAGGTAAAGATCATCAGCAGCCAGTCCGACGCCATCTGTGCCGCCATCCTCGAGCAGCTGGACCGGGGCGTGACCATCCTCCACGGCGAGGGCGGCTACACCCACGAGTCCAGCGCCGTGCTGCTGAGCATCGTGTCCAACCGGGAACTGCCCCGGCTGGAAAAGCTGGCCCACAGCATCGACCCCACCTGCTTCCTCATCGTGAGCCATGTCACCGAGGTCAGCGGCCGGGGCTTCTCGATGGATAAGGATTATTTGTAAAACAAAGAGGAATGCCGAACGGCATTCCCCTTTGTTTTACAGTAACGGTGCAATAACTTTCAGTAAAATCCCTGCCAGATGGAGCAGCACTTTGCCCTCCCAGATGCTCTCCCGGGTGGGCTCGACGTCGCGGCAGAATTCCAGCGTCTTCTGGAAATCCTTCTCGATGGCGGGGATGCAGGCGGTATCCTTCATCCAGACCGCATTCTCGAAGTGGTGGTAGAGACTGCGGTAGTCGAGGTTTATGGTACCCACCACGGCCTCGCTGTCGTCCACCACAAAGACCTTCGCGTGGACAAAGCCGGGCAGCCACTCGCTGATCTTCACGCCCGAGTTCAACAGAGACTTGTAGTGCGTCTTCGCCAGCGCATAGGCGAACTTCTTATCCGGCACATGGGGCAGGATGAGGTGGACGTCCACGCCCCGCTCTGCCGCGAACTTGAGGGCCGTTTCCAGCTCGCCGTCGAGGATGAGGTAGGGCGTCATGATGTGGATGTAGCGCTTCGCGCGGTTGAGCAGGTCGATATAGACCATCTCTCCCACCCGCTCACCGTCCAGCGGGCAGTCGCCGTAAGGGGCCGCGAACCCCTTCGCCGGGACGGAGTGGGGCGGCACGGAGAGGAACTTCTCAAACTCCGGCTCCCGGAGGATGCTCCACATCTCGAGGAAGAGGATGGTCAGCGGCCGGACAGCCTCGCCTTCCAGCATGACGGCGGCGTCCTTCCAGCGGCCATACTTCTCGATGTGGTTGATGTACTCGTCGGCGAGGTTCACGCCGCCGGTAAAGCCCACCTTGCCGTCAATGACGAGAATTTTCCGGTGGTCGCGGTAATTGTAATGGGTCGAGACAAAGGGCTGCACCGGCGAGAACACCCGGCACTGGATGCCCAGCTTTTCGAGGCGGCTGGGGTAATCCCGGGGCAGGGTGGCGAACTCACAGGTGCCATCGTACATCACCCGGACGTCCACGCCCTCAGCGGCCTTGCGGGCCAGCACTTCGAGGATTTTGCCCCACATGAGGCCCTCGTCAATGATGAAGTACTCGAGGAAGATGTACTTCTCGGCCTTTTCCAGTTGGCGAAGCAGCTCTTCGAACTTGGCCTCGCCGCCGGGGAAGTAGGTAACTTCCGTGTTCCTGTAGACCGAGAAGCCGCCGCCCTTTCCGTGGAGATA
>ENA-UERY01001207-UERY01001207.1-human-gut-metagenome-genome-assembly--contig:-NODE-1207-length-16908-cov-5.045868_pt1 | contig 16908 bp, 16 predicted proteins | sample MGYA00242989_ERZ507990 | MGnify/ENA primary metagenome ERZ507990 (study PRJEB26167, sample SAMN06115529) | human gut metagenome | host: Homo sapiens | place: China:Fujian | collected 2015-08-26...
ATTTAATGCCGTATTTGTAAAGGGGAATATGCTGGGAGATGCGATGTTCTACGGAAGTGGGGCAGGAAAGCTTCCGACTGCGAGTGCGGTTGTGGCTGACATTGTGGCAGTTGTACAGAATCAGGGCAGAGATATCATGAATTTCTGGAGCGAAGAAAAGCTTACATTGGAAGACAGAAGCAAGACCAGCAAGAAGTTCCTGGTGCGAATCCGTGGAAATGAGGATGCGCTCAAAGAACGAATCGGCAATGATTTTGGTGAAGTAAGATTTGTAGAGGCAGGAGTCAATGGAGAATTCGGTTTTGTCACACCGGTGATGACCGAGGGAGAATACGAGGAAAAAGCAAAAGCTTATCCGGAAATCCTGCATATGATAAGAGTAGAAGAAGAAGTCTAAAAATGCAGGAACTGTAGGAGGAAATTATGCTGGTAGTTAAGAAATTTGGCGGCAGTTCGGTTGCAGATAAAGAGAGAATCTTTAATGTGGCAAGACGCTGCGCAGAAGAGTATCAGATGGGGAATGATGTGATCGTTGTTCTTTCCGCAATGGGAGATACAACAGATGAACTGCTTGAGAAGGCAGCCGAGATCAATCCGTATCCATCAAAACGAGAACTTGATATGCTCCTTACCACGGGAGAGCAGGTATCTGTGGCACTGATGGCAATGGCACTTCAGTTTTTGAATGTTCCGGCAATCTCGCTGAATGCATTCCAGGTAAAGATGCATTCTACGGCGCGGAACGGAAATGCAAGATTTAAAAGAGTGGATACAGACCGTATCACCCACGAATTGGAAAACCGTAAGATCGTGATCGTAACCGGATTCCAGGGAGTCAACCATTATGGAGACTATACCACACTTGGAAGAGGTGGATCCGATACGACAGCTGTGGCACTTGCGGCTGCAATGCATGCAGACAAATGCGAGATTTATACAGATGTAGACGGTGTTTACACTGCAGACCCGAGAGTGGTACCGAATGCACGCAAAATCGAAGAAATCACCTACGATGAGATGCTGGAGCTCGCAACATCAGGGGCAAAGGTTTTACATAATCGTTCTGTAGAGATGGCGAAAAAATACGGGGTTGAGCTGGTTGTACGTTCCAGCCTGAACACAGAAGAAGGAACCCTGGTCAAGGAGGTAGCAAAGGTGGAAAAAATGTTAATTACCGGCGTTGCGGCAGATAAAAATACAGCGAGAATTTCAGTAATGGGTGTAGAAGACAAACCAGGTACTGCATTTAAGATTTTCAATACACTTGCAAAGCATAATATTAACGTAGATATTATTCTTCAGTCAGTTGGACGTGACGGAACAAAAGACATTACATTTACTGTATCACAGGATGATCTTAAAGAGGCAATGGAAGTTATGGAAGCCAGAAAAGAAGCCCTTACGATCAAAGAGATGAATTATAACGAAAAAGTTGCAAAGGTATCGATCGTAGGAGCTGGAATGCTCAGCAATCCGGGCGTTGCTGCGACCATGTTTGAGTCACTTAGCAATTCCAATATCAATATCAATATGATTTCTACATCAGAGATCCGTATCACGGTTCTGATCGATGAAAAAGATGCAGACCGTGCACTGGTTGCAATCCATGACGGATTTGGTCTGGAAGACTAATAAAAAGAATGTGGTCGCAAATGTACCGGATGGCGCATTTGCGGAAGAAAAAAGGATTGGGAAATTTCTCAATCCTTTTTCTGACTCAGTGTACTGTTATGATATTTGCTGGAAAAGGTGACATCCTCACCAAACCAGTCCGGCGGGGGAAAGGAATTTGCTTCTTCTTCGGAAGAAAATTCGACTTCGGCAAGGAGAAGCGGGGCGAGATCACCGGCGAAGACATCAAGCTCGATCGTGAGATGATCTCCGTAAGGGATGCAGTAGCGTTCTTTTGTGATAATGCGCCCGTCTGCCTTTTCGAGCAGATGGCGGTAGGCTTCCTCGGTAAGAGGAAGATTATGTTCTTCACGCATCATCAGACCTTTGGATTTGTAGGTCAGGATGTAGTCATCAGCATCCCTGCGGACACGGACAACCGGTTCGGTGCATAGATAAGCCTGCTCAAGTGTGCGGTGCGGATAAGCTTCAAGGTGATCCGGAAGCTTATGAATCAGATATTTGCGTTCAATTTCCATGGGAAAGCCCTCCTTATACATTCATTAACAGTATAGCGGAGTTTTTCAGGGGAGACAAGGCAGAAAGTTGCCATTTTTGCAGGCTTCTGTTACAATGGGGAACATCAGGAAAAAGAAAGGATGGACAAGATTATGAGTGAAGTATGTGTATTTCTTGCAGATGGATTTGAAGAGATTGAAGGTCTTACGGTCGTTGATCTTTTAAGAAGAGCCGGGATCGAGACCAGAACCGTTTCCATCATGGGACAGGAAGAGATCCAGGGAGCACACGGAATTATAGTAAAAGCAGACAGCTTGTTTGAAAATACAGATTTTTCAGAGGTGAAGATGCTGGTGCTTCCGGGGGGGATGCCGGGAACAATCCATTTAAAAGAACACAAAGGTCTTGAAGAGCTGATCTTAAAACATAATGAAGAAAAAAAATATCTGGCTGCAATCTGTGCGGCACCGACCGTATTTGGCGGAATGGGAATCCTGAAAGGAAAGAAGGCAATCTGCTATCCGGGAATGGAAGAAGGACTTACCGGAGCGGAAGTTACCTGTCAGCCGGCAGTGACAGATGGACATATCACAACCAGCCGGGGACTTGGAACCGCGATCGATTTTGCACTTGCGCTGATCAGCGAGCTGCGGGATAAAGAAAGCGCAGATACCATTTCAAAGCAGGTAGTCTATGAACGGTAGTTTCTGGAAAAAGAGAAAAGCAGGCAGTGTGTTTCTGGCAGTGTTGCTTTTGACTACACTGCTTGCCGGATGTGGGATCAATGAAGGAAAGGCGGAAAAATATGTGCAGGCGAACCTGGATCTGACTTTTCAGGGACAAACCCAGGAAGCAAAAGAAATCCTCGGAGCATCAGACAGTGATTTGAAAAAGGTCTATGAGAACGGGATCAATGCTTTTGTCCAGGACTGTCTGCTAAATGGTGTGGAGACGGAAAATGACTTTTCTGAGACATATGGTGTATTGATCAAAGAGATCTTTTGTTCTGCCCGTTATCAGGTAAGTGGTGTAAAAAAGACGGGGAGTAAGACCTGTGAGGTGACGGTAAAGTACCAGCCGGTGGATGTATTTACCCGCTTCATGCCGAAGCTGAAGGAAGAGTCCGAGAAGATCCAGGCAGACAAAGATGCAGGAAAGTACAGCGGAACAGATGAAGAAATCAAAGAGGCAATGGTGCTGGATTACATGACCGGTGCATACAGCCTTTTAAGAAGTTCTTATCTTGATATGCAGTATGGAGAGAAGCAGGAATATACCTTTACCGTGACGCAAAAAGGGCGGAATACCTGGTCGATCGGTGATGAGGAATTAAATGGCTTTATAGAACGAATTTTAGAGCTTGATAAACTGTAGAAGTTGTGCTATACTTGTAAAATGATTGTAATGTAGATAAGTCTGTCGACTTTTTGCATATGTAAATTTAGGAGGAAATGGTAATGAGTTTACAAGTTGAACAGTTAGAACACAATATGGCGAAACTCACAATCGAAGTTTCAGCAGAAGAATTAGAAGGAGCACTTCAGAAAGCATACCAGAAACAGAAAAGCAGAATTAATGTTCCTGGATTCCGTAAAGGAAAAGTTCCGCGCCAGCTCATCGAAAAGATGTACGGACCGGAAATCTTCTATGATGATGCAGCAAACGCTCTGATTCCGGAAGCATATTCAAAAGCATACGATGAAAGCGGACTTGAGATCGTATCTCAGCCGAAGATTGATGTAACACAGATCGAAAAAGGAAAACCGTTCATCTTCACAGCTGAAGTAGCTACAAAGCCGGAAGTAGAACTTGGCGAATACAAAGGAATCGAAGTTCCGAAATATTCTAACCGCGTAACACAGAAAGAAATCGACGCTAAGCTTGAGGAAGAACAGCTTAAGAACGCAAGAACAATCACAGTAGAAGGACGTCCGGTACAGGATAAAGACGAAGTTGTCCTTGATTTTGAAGGATTTGTAGACGGAGAAGCTTTTGAAGGTGGAAAAGGAGAAAACTATCCGCTGACAATCGGTTCAGGATCTTTCATTCCAGGATTTGAAGAACAGCTGATCGGTGCAGAACCGGAAAAAGAAGTTGAAGTTAAGGTTACATTCCCGGAAGATTACCATGCAGAAGACCTCAAAGGAAAAGAAGCTGTATTCAAATGCACAGTTCATGAGATCAAAGCAAAAGAACTTCCGGAGCTTGATGATGAATTTGCTTCAGAAGTATCAGAATTCGATACTCTTGATGAATTAAAAGCTGATATCAAAGCTAAGATCAAAGAGCAGAAAGTAAACGATGGCAAGAGAGCACAGGAAGATGCAGCTGTAGATGCGATCATCGAATCAGCTAAGATGGATCTTCCGGAAGCTATGGTTGATACACAGGCAAGACAGATGCTTGATGAATTCGCTCAGAGAATGCAGCAGCAGGGACTGACTCTTGACCAGTACATGCAGTTCACAGGCATGACAGCTGACAAGATGATGGATGAACTTCGTCCGCAGGCTGAGAAGAGAATCAAAACAAGACTTGTTCTTGAAGCAATTGCAAAAGCAGAAAACATCGAAATCACAGATGAAAAATTAGACGAAGAGATCGCTAAGATGGCAGAAGCTTACCAGATGGAAGCTGACAAGCTTAAGAGCTTTATGGGCGACAAAGAAAAAGAACAGATGAAGCAGGATATGGCAGTTCAGGAAGCAATTACATTTGTAGTTGACAATGCCGTAGAAAAATAAGTATCTGTTTTGTACTTTAATATAGCAGGAGGAGTGTTACATGAGTAGTTTAGTACCTTATGTCGTTGAACAGACAAGCCGTGGAGAACGCTCTTACGACATTTATTCAAGACTTTTAAAAGATAGAATCATTTTCCTGGATACCGAAGTGAATGATGCATCAGCGAGCCTGATCGTAGCGCAGCTGCTGTTTCTGGAAGCAGAAGATCCGGAAAAGGATATCCAGTTTTATATTAACAGTCCTGGCGGATCGATTTCAGCAGGTATGTCGATCTACGACACTATGAATTACATCAAATGTGACGTCTCTACGATGTGTATGGGAATGGCTGCAAGTATGGGAGCCTTCCTTCTCGCAGGCGGAGCAAAGGGAAAGAGATATGCCCTTCCGAATGCAGAGATCATGATTCACCAGCCTTCAGGCGGTGCACAGGGTCAGGCAACCGAGATTGAGATCAATGCACAGCATATTCTGAAGATCAGAGAAAGAATGAACAGATTGATGGCTGCAAATACAGGTCAGAGTTATGAGACAATTTGTGCAGATACGGAAAGAGATAACTGGAAGACTGCCGAAGAAGCTTTGGCATATGGATTGATTGATAAGGTTATTACAAGCCGTTAACGGGAAAAGGGAATGTCCTTATTGGGACATTCCCTTTACGTGTAAAAAAGTGCGAGGTAAGAATATGGCAGGATAATATGAAGAAATCGTAAGATGTTCTTTTTGCAATAAACCACAGAGTCAGGTACGCAAGATGATCGCCGGACCAAATGGGGTGTTTATCTGTGACCAGTGTGTGGATGTATGTACTGAGATCATTGAAGATGAACTTGGTTATGAAGAAGAAAATGCATATGATGATATCAATCTTCTGAAACCGGAAGAAATCAAGGCATTTCTGGATGATTATGTGATCGGACAGGACGAAGCAAAGAAAGTACTTTCTGTTGCGGTATATAATCACTATAAGCGTATTATGGCAGAAAAAGATCTGGGCGTGGAGCTTCAGAAGAGTAACATCCTGATGGTAGGACCGACAGGATGCGGTAAGACTTTTCTGGCACAGTCTCTCGCAAAAATTCTGAATGTACCGTTTGCAATTGCAGATGCAACTGCGCTTACAGAAGCGGGATATGTCGGAGAAGATGTAGAGAATATTCTTCTTAAGATCATTCAGGCAGCAGATGGTGATATTGAACGTGCAGAGCACGGAATCATTTATATCGATGAGATTGACAAAATCACAAGAAAATCTGAGAATCCGTCGATTACCCGTGATGTATCAGGAGAAGGTGTTCAGCAGGCACTTCTGAAGATTCTGGAAGGTACAATCGCAAATGTACCGCCACAGGGTGGACGTAAGCATCCGCAGCAGGAGATGATCCAGATCGATACCACCAATATTTTATTTATCTGCGGTGGAGCGTTTGAGGGAATAGATAAGATCATAGAGAACAGAATAGATAAGAAATCCATTGGATTTGAGGCACAGATCGCGCAGCGGCATGAGGAAGATATCGACCGGCTTCTGCAGCAGATCCTTCCACAGGATCTTGTGAAGTTCGGACTGATCCCGGAACTTGTAGGACGTGTGCCGGTAACTGTATCCCTGGAACTTCTGGATAAAGAAGACCTGATCCGCATTCTGACGGAACCGAAGAATGCGATCGTAAAACAGTACCAGAAGCTTCTGGAGCTGGATGATGTGGAACTGGAATTCGACAAAGAGGCGCTGGAGGCGATTGCTGAGACTTCCCTGAAGCGTAAGACAGGAGCCAGAGGACTCCGTGCGATCATGGAAAATGTAATGATGGATATCATGTATAAAGCACCGTCTGATGAGAATCTGAAATACTGTCTTGTGACAAAAGAGGCAGTACTTGGGGAGAAAGCACCGAGTACAGAAAAGATCGAAGCAAGACCGGAAAGTGCATAAGAAAATCAGACGTATGGAAATGGGTGCTGACGGTTAAGGCCAGAAGCATCCATTTTTATTTAACAGGAGAAAAAACTATATGAACAGAACAGAAAGTCTGCCAATGGTTGCCCTGCGGGGAATGACAATTCTGCCGGAGATGGTGGCACATTTTGACATCAGCCGGGAACGCTCGATTGAAGCGGTTCAGGAAGCGATGGCAAGCGACCAGAAGATTTTTTTGCTGACACAGAAAGATGTGGAAGTGGAAAATCCGGGAGAAGCAGATCTCTACCGTGTGGGAACAGTTGCGACAGTAAAACAGATCATCAAACTGCCAAAGCAGATTCTGCGGGTGCTTGTATCTGCAGAAGAGCGGGCGGTTTTAAATACAATAGAATTTGCAGATCCGTATCTTCGGGCAAATATTACGATCCCGGAAGAGAGTGATCCGGATATTGCAGGCGAGATCAACCGGGAAGCGATGATGCGGGGACTTCGGGATCTGTATCTGGATTATGCGGCGAGAATGCCGAAGATCACAAAAGATATGGTAAACCAGATCAAAGAGATCACGGAATTGAAAAAGATGGTGAATCAGGTGGCAGCGAATATGCCTCTGGATTACCGGGAATTGCAGGAAATCCTGGAAGAACTTGATTTTGACAGACGTTATGAGCTTATTTCCTTTAAGTTGGTCAATGAGATGCAGATCATGAACATCCGCGATGAGATCCAGATGAAGGTGAAAGAGCGTGTGGATAAGCATCAGAGAGAATATATCCTGCGGGAAGAACTCAAAGTTATCCGACAGGAGCTGGGGGAGGATTCAGGTATTTCTGATGCAGAAGAGTTTGAAGAGGCGGCAGCAAAGCTTGAAGCACCGGAAGAGGTAAAGGAAAAGCTGAAACGTGAGATCAGCAGATTCAAAAATACGATCGGATCACAGGCTGAAAATGGAGTGATCCGTACCTATATTGAGACACTTCTTGAAATGCCGTGGGAAAAGCGTTCCGAAGAAAATAATGACATTCAGTATGCCCGGAAAGTGTTGGATGAAGATCATTACGGAATGGAGACCGTGAAAGAGAGGATTCTGGAGTCACTGGCAGTCAGAACGCTGACCCGGAGAGAAGAAAGTCCGATCCTCTGCCTGGTAGGTCCCCCGGGAACAGGTAAGACTTCCATTGCAAGGTCGCTGGCAAGGGCAACGAATCGGCCTTATGTGAGGATTTCCCTGGGAGGAGTCCGGGATGAAGCGGAGATCCGTGGGCATAGAAAGACGTATGTGGGTGCAATGCCGGGAAGGATTGCAAACGGAATCCGCAGTGCGGGAGTCAAAAATCCGGTACTTCTTCTGGATGAAATTGACAAAGTAAGCACAGACTACAAGGGAGATACATTTTCTGCTTTGCTGGAAGTTCTGGATTCAGAACAGAACAGCCGGTTCAGGGATCATTATCTGGAAGTACCGCTGGATCTTTCCGAAGTAATGTTCATTACGACTGCCAACAGTCTTCAGACAATCCCGCGTCCGCTGCTGGACCGCATGGAGATCATTGAAATCAGTAGTTATACAGAAAATGAAAAGCTGCATATTGCCCAGGAACATCTGGTTCCGAAGCAATTGGAAAAGACAGGACTGACAGAACAGCAGCTATCTTTCAGTAAAAAAGCAATCTGGAAAATGGCACATAATTATACGAAAGAGGCAGGAGTCAGACAACTGGAACGTAAGATCGGTGCTGTCTGCAGGAAAGCGGCAAAAGAGCTGCTGATGACAGAAAAAGAGAAGATCGCAGTAACAGACCGGAATCTGTCCAGATTTCTTGGAAAAGAAAAGTATACGTATCAGATGGCAAATGCAGCACCGGAGGTCGGAATTGTGCGTGGACTTGCATGGACAAGTGTAGGAGGCGATACCTTGCAGATTGAAGTCAATGTTATGCCGGGAAAAGGTGAGATCATGCTGACCGGAAAGCTGGGAGATGTCATGAAAGAATCGGCAAGAACGGGAATCAGTTATATCCGTTCTGTAAGTAAAAAGTATGCGATTCAGGAAGATTTCTTTGAAAAGCATGATATTCATGTGCATATTCCTGAAGGAGCGGTACCGAAAGACGGACCGTCAGCAGGAATTACAATGGCAACAGCCATCCTCTCCGCAGTGACAGGAAAGAAAGTACGTGCAGATCTTGCAATGACAGGTGAGATCACACTTCGCGGAAGGGTTCTTCCGATCGGAGGCCTGAAAGAAAAACTGCTTGCTGCGAAAAATGCAGGAATACATACGGTACTTGTGCCGAAAGAAAATCTGGCAGATGTAGAAGAACTGTCAGTGGAGATTACGAAAGGACTGGAGATCATTCCGGTAGAGAGCATGAATGAGGTGCTGAAAACGGCACTTGTAAGATAAAGGAGGATCTTATGGTAATTAAAAATATTAATTTGGAAACTGTCTGTGGAATTACAAGTGTTCTGCCGGAAAATGACAAGCCGGAGATCGCATTTGCAGGGAAGTCAAATGTTGGTAAATCTTCATTGATCAATGCACTGATGAACCGGAAATCCTATGCAAGGATTTCGGCAACACCGGGAAAAACGCAGACGATCAACTTTTATAATATTAATGATGAAATGTATCTGGTAGATCTTCCCGGATATGGTTATGCGAAAGTATCCGAGCAGGAAAAAGCTCAGTGGGGAAAGCTGATCGAACGTTATCTGCATACATCCGGTCAGCTTCGGGCGGTTTTCCTTCTGATCGATATCCGTCATGCACCGTCTGCAAATGATAAGATGATGTATCATTGGATCGTAGAGCAGGGATATCAGCCGATCATCATTGCCACAAAATTAGACAAGATCAAAAGAAGCCAGGTACAGAAATGTATCAAGATCCTAAAAGAAGGACTGGAACTTGTTCCGGGAACAAAAGTGATTCCATTTTCTTCCCAGACAAAGCAGGGAAGGGATGAGATATGGGATCTGATCGAGACAGAATATCTGAATCAATCTGAGGAGGCATAAGCATGGAAAACAGACGCCCATACTGGCAGGTCGCAGTCAGCCTTTTATTCAGTATCCTTGCCACGGCAGCGTTTATTGTAATCGGGATCAGACTGATCGGATTTCTGATGCCGTTCGTGATCGGATGGATCGTTGCCAGTATTGCGACACCACTTGTAAACTGGTTGGAGAAGAGAATGAAGATTGTCAAAAAGCTGGGGTCGGCACTGATCGTGATCCTGGTACTGGCGGCAATCATTCTGGTCAGCTATTTTGCGGTCAGCCGTCTGGTGACGGAAGTGACGGGGCTGATCCGGGATTTCCCGGATCTGTATGAGCAGACAGAAACAGGGTTGGAAAAAATCGGTCAGACACTGTCGGGCGTCTTTGTGCGTCTCCCGGAAGGGATTCAGAACGGATGGACATCACTGGTTGAAAATCTGGACGATTATATGGGCAATCTGATGAGTAAGGTCAGTGAACCGACAGTTACGGCAGCAGGAAATGCAGCGAAAAAGGTTCCTTATATGCTGGTATCGTTTATTGTGATGATCATGTCGGCTTATTTTTTCATTGTGCAGAGAGAAGATGTCATTCACTGGATGAAAGGGATCGCACCGGAGGCTGTGACAAAAAGAATGACTATGGTGATGGACAATCTGAAATATGCAGTGGGCGGTTATTTTAAAGCCCAATTTAAGATCATGGGGATTGTGTTCCTGATTCTGCTGGCAGGGCTTGGATTTTTGAAAATCCATTATTTTGTCCTGATCGCTTTTCTGATTGCATTTCTTGATTTCCTTCCATTTTTTGGAACGGGAACCGCTATGATCCCATGGGCGGTGTACGAAGTTTTTATGGGAGAATATAAGGTGGCGGCAGCATTGCTGATCATTTATGTGGTAACGCAGGCAGTACGGCAGTTGATCCAGCCCAAGCTGGTCGGTGACAGTGTGGGACTGAATCCACTGGTTACATTATTACTTTTATATATCGGATACCGGGTTGGCGGAGTGATCTGGATGATCCTTGCAGTGCCGGTCGGAATGGTAATTATTAATATGTGCCAGGCAGGAGCATTTGATTATATTTTTGATGATGTAAAGATTCTGACCAGGGGAATCCTGGGATTGCGGCAGGAGCAGCAGACAGAAAAAGAGCAGCTTGTGAAAGCAGAACAGCAGACAAAAAAGGAAGAATTGACAGAAGAGCAGAAAAAAGGAGCGGAAAGTACAGGAAAATAAATAAGAGCAGAAGAGAATGAAAAAAGAAAGAGGATCGTGAGAATGAGTAAATATGACGTAATTATTATCGGAGCAGGACCGGGAGGGATTTTTGCAGCGTATGAGCTGATGCAGAAAGCCCCTGAACTGAAAGTGGCAGTTTTTGAAGCGGGAAATCCGCTGGAAAAAAGAAAATGTCCGATTGATGGCAAAAAGGTGAAAAGCTGTATCAACTGTAAGACCTGTGCGATTATGAGCGGATTTGGCGGAGCAGGAGCGTTCTCTGACGGAAAATATAATATTACGAACAGCTTCGGTGGTACACTTTATGAGTATATCGGAAAAGAAGAAGCCATCAGACTGATGGAATATGTAGATGATATCAATGTAGAGTTTGGCGGGGCAGGAACAAAAATGTACTCCACTTCCGGTACACACATTAAAAAGCTGTGTATGCAGAATAAGCTGAATCTTCTGGATGCATCTGTACGTCATCTTGGAACAGATATCAATTATGTGGTACTTGAAAATCTGTATGCAAAATTAAAAGAAAAAGTGGAGTTCCGGTTTAACTGTCATGTAGACCGTCTTGAGATGAAAGAAGACGGATACCGTGTGGTTACTAAGGACGGAGAAGATGAATGTGAGAAATGTATTGTTTCTGTGGGAAGAAGCGGAAGTAAATGGATGGAGCAGGTATGTAAGGATCTGAAGATCCCGACGAAATCCAATCGTGTGGATATCGGAGTGCGTGTAGAACTTCCTGCCGTGATCTTCTCCCATCTTACCGATGAGCTTTATGAGAGTAAGATCGTATACCGTACGGAAAAATTTGAAGATAAAGTCAGAACTTTCTGTATGAATCCGAATGGAATCGTAGTAAATGAAAATACAAACGGAATTGTAACGGTTAATGGACATAGTTATGAAGATCCTGTAAAGCAGACGGAAAATACGAACTTTGCCTTGCTTGTAGAAAAGCATTTCTCAGAACCGTTTAAGGACAGCAATGGATACGGTGAAAGTATTGCACGGCTTTCCAATATGCTTGGGGGAGGAGTCCTTGTACAGCGTTTCGGAGATCTGATCCGTGGAAGAAGAAGTACACCGGAGCGGATCGCCGAGAACTTTATGACACCGACCCTGTCAGCAGAGCCGGGAGATTTAAGTCTCGTTCTTCCAAAGCGTATCCTTGACGGAATTATTGAGATGATCTATGCACTGGACAAGATCGCACCGGGAACTGCAAATGATGATACACTGCTTTACGGAGTGGAAGTGAAATTCTACAATATGGAAGTACAGTTGGATGAACATCTTGAGACGCTGCATAAGGGGCTGTATGTGATCGGAGACGGAAGTGGAGTGACCCATTCTCTGTCTCATGCATCTGCAAGTGGAGTTTTTGTGGCAAGAGAGATCGCAGAGGAAAGTCAGTGTTAGAACATTTCCGGGAACATCAGTAAAAGCACTGGATCAGATCACGTTTGAAAGGAGATACTAAAATGAAGATAGAAAAAGTAGCAGTTCTCGGAGCAGGAGCAGTCGGCTCCTATGTGATCTGGGGACTCTCCCAGAAAAAAGAGATCCGGCTGGGTGTGATCGCAGAAGGTGAAAGGGCAGAACGTCTGAAAAAGGGATGCAGGATTAATGGAGTCACGTATAATCCCGAAGTATGGACACCGCAGGAGGCACAGGGGGTGGATCTGCTGGTTGTATGTCTGAAGTATGGTGCTTTACCGGAAGCAATGGGCAGCATCCGTACGGCAGTGGGAGAAAATACGACGGTAATGAGTCTGATGAACGGAGTGGACAGTGAAGAACTGATCGCTGCAGAGATCGGGGCTGCACCGGTATTGCCTTCCCTGATCAAGGTGGCATCCCATCAGGAAGAGGATGGATATCATTTTGATCCTGAGACAACGATTGGTATCATTTTCGGCGAGGGTGAAGCACCGTATCAGAGCGAACGGGTGCAGGCGATCGAAGAATTATTGAAAGATACGGGAATCCATTATCGTTCCACAGAACAGATTCAGGCAGAAATATGGAGCAAGTTCCGTCTGAACGTATGTAATAACCTTCCACAGGCAATCCTTGGTGCAGGTGTGGGATGCTACAGAGACAGTATCCACATGAAGGAGATCAGTAATGGACTCCGCAGAGAATTAGAAGCCGTGGCGAAGGCAAAGGGGATCGATCTGAAGGCAGCGGATGATTCATCCAGTCGTGGAAGTGAAGTTCCGCCAACTGCGAGATATTCTACCTTGCAGGATTTAGATGCGGGAAGACATACTGAGATCGATATGTTCTCAGGAGCATTGATGCGTATGGGAAAGGAACTGGGGATTGCAGTTCCGTATAATGAGTATACGTATCATATGATCAAAGCACTGGAAGAAAAAAATGACGGAAAATTTGATTATGGTGGGAAAAATGAAAAAGCCACCTGCTCAAAATAGGCAGATAGCTGAAGAAAAATGATAGTTCTGAAAGATCAGAGAAAGCGGTCGAGTTCTTTTTCGACTGCTTTTCTTTTTTTGGGCATTGGATGATCCAGGGACAGCCGACATCGTTTCCGAGAACCACCGGAATATCATGTTCCAAAGCGGCTTTGGCACAGTCGATGATTCCCTGAAAGACAACATTTTCATTATACTGTTCGACTTCCAGCAAATCTGCAGAGAACAGAAGTAATAGAGAATATGGAAGAAAATGAAAAAATGATTTTAAATTAAAAAGCTGTAAAACTTTGCGTTGAATTTTACAGCTTTTTGTGTATAATGTAAGTAGCAGAAAAATATGAAATCAAGGAAGGAGCTGAAAGAATATGGCAAGTATTTTACCAGTATCTGATTTAAGAAATTATAATGAAGTCCTAAAAAATTGTCATAAAGGCGAGCCAGTGTATCTTACAAAGAATGGCAGAGGTCGTTTTGTAGTTATGGACTTTGAGGATTATGAACGTGATCGGGCAGAAAAGAAGCTCTTGATGAAGCTGCAAGAAGCAGAAGAAGCAGTGAAAGACGGCGAAGGATGGCTTGATTTGGATGAATTGAAAGCACTCGTGGGGGAATAGGATGTTAAAATTGAGGATTAACCCGATTGTTGCAAAGGATTTAAAAAGCATTCGGGATTACATTGCTGAAGATAACGAGGAGAATGCGGCAAAGACCATAAAGGAGATTTATGGCAAATTCGAAAATCTTCAGATGTTTCCTGGAATGGGTTCGGATCTTTCAAAACGAGTCAGCTTTTGGACAGACTATAAGTATGCGATATGGGAAGATTATGTGATTATCTACAAAGTAGATAATGAGTATGTAGAAATTTATCGTGTAATCAACCGGTATCAGGATATTACGAGAATCTTTGATTGATAACAGATATTTGATAACAAATTGATAACACCGTTCAGTACAGTCTGTGTACTTAGGACAGTGGAACACATATAAAAACAGATAGAACCACGCCTATACAAATTTGCAAAAAAGTATGATCTGCTGGAAGTTATGCCGGCAATGTGCAACCCGGATTTTACGGGGATGGAACTGATTCATGCTAAATTGATCCGTAAAACTACCTGTTCTAATGGATGCCGGTGCGATTATACAATCTGTGGTGATCAGAATCCCTGTGCAATGGAACATCCTGAATATCAGGATGAGCAGGGCTACCGGAGAAACCGGTGATCTGTTACCGGAGGATTCAGGAAAGATCCTGGAAGAAGGAAAAATCACAGAAAAAGGGAAAATTCTGAAAGAAAAATTATGGAAGATCAATGAAAAAGAGAGGCCTCTCTTTACCGGATATCCGGTGAGGAGAGGTCTTTCGGGTTCAATATTCCATTAAAGCGGCTTAAGAAGGTTATGGTTGTAATGGCAGCCGCCAGGATATCACTGACTGGTTCTGCAAGGAAAACTGCAAATACCTTATTAGATAAAAAGAGCGGCAGGATAAAGATGAGAGGGATCAGTAGGATCAGTTTTCGCAGGCATGCAAGAAGCAGAACAGCCCAGCACAGGGTCGTAAAAAAGACGCAGGCTTTAAACTTGGTAAAAAGGCTTCTTTTACCCGCTTTTTATTATTGGTACCGAAGTTGTAACTTGTGATCAGCTGACCTCCCTGGCAGATCCCCTGCACAGGCATTGTAACAAGCTGGCTGACACTGGTAATGATGGTCATTGCTCCAACTGCCAGGTCGCCACCGTACCTTGAAAGGCTGGAGGTGAAACTGATGGAGAGGATACTTTCCGTGGAGAGCATGACGAAAGTGGAAATACCAAGTGCCAGGCAGGGCAGGATAATGTCTCTGCGTAACCGGAAATTTTCTTTCCGGAGATGGAGAATGGTTTTCTTTCAGGTCAGGAAACGGAGGATCCATACAGCTCCGACAGCCTGACTTAAAACGGTGGCAAGTGCCGCACCTCTTACACCGAGATCCAGTACAAAAATGAAGATTGGATCAAGGATAATATTGATCACTGCACCAATAACGGTGGTGAGCATACTGATCTTTGCAAATCCCTGTGTTGTAATGAACGGGTTCATTCCCATAACGATCAGTACAAAAATACTTCCAAGGATGTAGATGCGGGAATAGGCAACGGCATAAGGAAGTGTCTTACCACTTGCACCGAAAAGGGTCAGCATCTGTGGGGCAAAAATAAAGAAAATAAAGGTCAGTATAACTGCCATGATAATAAGAAGAGAAAAGCAGTTCCCAAGGATCTTTTCTGCAGTCCTGTTATCCTTTTTCCCCATGGAAATCGCGGCACGCGGAGCACCTCCCGCACCGGCAAGCATGGCAAATGCATTGATCAGCATTAAAATGGGTGTGAATAAACCGCCACCGGTGAGGGCAGAAGCACCAACTCCCGGAATATGTAATTGGGCATGGAAATACGTTGAAGTGCAAAGAAGAAGCGGAAAAATATGTAACAGTGTAAGTAAGGATGTTCTTTAAAATGACAGGGTAACAAAAATGGAGAAGATATAGAGGATGGTAATAAAATAGGATATATCGCACATAAAGATGGAGAAAGAGTACAGACTGTAAAAGAACATTTGGAAAGAACGGCAGAGAGAGCTGGGAATTTTGCAGAAAAGTTTGGAAAAAGAGAATGGGGATATTGCTGTGGAATGCTGCATGATATCGGAAAATACTCGAAAGAATTTCAGAAAAAAATACAGGAAAATACAAATGATAAAGTGGATCATGCTACTGCAGGAGCCCAGGTCTGCAAGGAACTTGGAGGTTATTATCCCATTCTAAGTTATTGCATTGCAGGTCATCATGCCGGACTGCCTGATTATGGAAATACTGCAATAAGTTCCAGCTTATGTGGAAGATGGAAGAAAAAAATCTGCGACTATCAGGATTATAAAGATGAGGTCGAAATTCCAGATCTGGATACGGAACCGATTACATTTAAAGAAGACAGAAATATGGATTTTTCACTGGGAACATTTATCAGAATGTTGTATTCATGTCTTGTAGATGCAGATTTTCTGGACACAGAATCATTCATGAAAAATGGAGATACAGGAAGAAATTCGGGAGAGACCATGGTAACTTTACAGAATAGATTGAAAAATCATATTTCCGAATGGTTGAAAAATACAGATGCAGACACAATAAATGGTCGAAGAACAGAGATATTGAGTCATTGTATAAAAGAGGGAAAGCAAAAAGAAGGGATTTTCCGTCTTACAGTGCCAACAGGGGGTGGAAAAACTGTTGCTTCTCTTGCATTTGCTCTGGAACATGCGGTAAAGAATCATAAGGATCGTATCATTTATGTAATTCCATATACAAGCATTATTGAACAGAACGCCCAGGTATTTCGAGAAATACTTGGTGAGGAAAATGTTCTGGAGAAT
>ENA-UERY01001219-UERY01001219.1-human-gut-metagenome-genome-assembly--contig:-NODE-1219-length-16737-cov-3.356002_pt1 | contig 16737 bp, 12 predicted proteins | sample MGYA00242989_ERZ507990 | MGnify/ENA primary metagenome ERZ507990 (study PRJEB26167, sample SAMN06115529) | human gut metagenome | host: Homo sapiens | place: China:Fujian | collected 2015-08-26...
TGCTTTCCTCGCTGGAAATAACTTCCGGCTGCGGATTCCGGTCGAGTAATGCTTCGTTTCCCAAACCTTTCCGCGGTATCAGAAGGATTTTGTTTATGGGGGGGAATAACTTCTGCATCGGAAAAAGAAAGGATGTATCTATGGAACATACATTTGAAGCATTGGGACTGCGTGCAGCTTTGGTCACCGCGTTGGCAGAGCAGGGCATCACAACCCCAACGGAAATCCAACAGAAAATGATTCCCGAAATTTTATCCGTTCCGAAACAGGCTCCGGCAAGACCTTAGCATATCTTTTGCCCATTTTTGAAAAGCTGGATATGAATATCCGCGGCACGCAGGCGATTATCCTCACCCCCACCCATGAGCTGGCGGCGCAGGTCTATCATCAGGCGGAGCTTTTGCAGGAAAATGCGGGCATCGCGGCAGGCTGTGTCCTTCTCATCGGTGCGGCAGGCATCGGCAGACAGATGGAAAAGCTGAAAGCAAAGCCGCGTATCGTGGTCGGCTCTGTCGGGCGTATTCTGGATTTGATTCGTAAGAAAAAAATACAGGCACATCTCGTCAGAACCATCGTTCTGGATGAGGGCGACCGCCTTATGGATGACGGCAACGTGGAGGATGTTGCCGCTGTCATCAAAACAACCCTGAAGGAGCGGCAGATTGTTCTGCTTTCTGCCTCTGTCAGCGGCGAAGCCAAGGCAAAAGCCGCAGCCATGATGAAGGCAGATGCGGTTGATTTGGAAGCCAAAAGCGGTGGCATTGTCCCCAAGGGCATCCATCATTATTATATCCTCTCCGCGCACAGAGAAAAATTCGCCAATCTCCGTAAAATTCTCGCAGGCGAAAAGCCGGAGAAGTGCATGGTTTTCCTCAATAACCCCGAAAATATCGAGGTCACTGTGGATAAGCTGAATTATCACGGCATCAAGGCGGCAGGCATCTATGGGCAGGCGAGCAAGCAGGAGCGCAAAAACGCCATGGATGGCTTCCGTGAAGGGCGTATCCATGTCCTCGTTGCCTCCGATATCGGCTCCCGCGGTCTGGATATTGAGGGTGTTACGCATATCATCAATCTGGATGTCCCCGAAGAACCCACGCATTATCTCCATCGTGCAGGCCGCTGCGGCAGAAAGGGCATGGAAGGCACTGCCATCACCATTGTCACCCCCTATGAACGCAAGTGGATTCACCGCTACGAAAAAACATGGGGTCTGCAATTTGAGCAGAAGGAAATGTCCTTCGGCAAGCTGGTCGATAGCCAAAAAACAAAAAAAGATATCATCAAGCCGATGAAAGCGAAAAAGCCTGTCATTGAGGATAAATGGGTAGAGGGTGACGGCTGGGGCGAATTTGACGATTTAGAGGATTTCGGTGAATTTGTCATCGAAACCGGCGGCGTGCCAAAAAAATCCAAAAAGAAAAAAGCGAAGGAACAGCCTTTCTCTATGGCAAAAACGCCCAAAAAGCAGGGCAAAAAGGGCAAAAAAACAAAGCAGGCGGACGATAGTCTGGGCTTCTTTGCCAGAAAAGCGAAAAAACTTGCGGAAAAAGAGGCAAACCGTCAAAAAAGTCAGAAAAAGTAATTGTCCAAAACGCGATTTTCGGTTATCATATATACAATCAATACTTCCGTGCTTCAACGGAAAATCATAACTTTTAAGGAGGATTCAAGAATGAGCGATACTTGCGGATGTGGCTGCGGTCACGATCATGACGATCATGTACACGAAGAAATGGAAATGGAAACTTTAACCCTCACTCTGGATGATGATACAGAAATGGAATGTGGCATCCTTGGTGTGTTTTCGGTGGATGGCATTGCCGATAAGGAATATATCGCATTGCTGCCCCTGGAGGATGAAACCGTTCTCCTGTATGAATATAAGGAAAACGAGGACGGCATCGAGCTTCTCAATATCGAAAGCGATGACGATTTTGAAAAGGTATCCAATACATTCTATGATCTGTTCGATGACGAAGACGAATAATAGAAATGCAAGGGAACAGGGATAGAACACTATCCCTGTTTTTTGTGTTTTATAGTTGGAAAAGATTGGAGAGAAGAGCATGAAAGGAAAAAGAATAGCGGCATTTGCTCTGGCGTTGGTGCTTGGCGCTTCGGCGGCACAGCCTGCCCTTGCGGCAGATTGGCAGAGCAAAAATCCTCTGATTGCCCATGCCTTGGGGGAGGCAGACGGCAAAATCGAAACCAATTCCAAAGAAGCCTTCCTGACCTCTTGGCAGAATGGCTTCCGTGCCGTAGAGGCGGATTTTACCTATACCTCAGATGGTACCCTCGTCGTGCGGCACGATTTTGAAAAGGACGGCTCCTATTATCGTCTGGAAATCAAGCCGAGCGGCTCTCTGGTGATGGATACCAAAACCTTCACCTCGACCCCTGCGGTCTATGAGCAGACCCCCATGACAGCGGTGGATTTGCTCTATCTCATGCAGGAATACCCCGATATGTACCTCATAACGGATACCAAAACCACCGATAAGGCACAGGTGCAGCGGCAGTTCCGAGATTTGGTGAATATCGCCAATAATATCGGCTCGCCAGAAATTCTGAGCCGCATCATTCCGCAGCTGTATAATAAAGAAATGCTCAGCTGGATCAAGGAAATCTATCCCTTTGAAAACTGGATTTTCACCCTGTATCTTTATGCAAATCCAAATTATGACGATATCGCGAATTTCTGTGCCGCAAACGGCATTGATACCGTCACCCTGCATATCGACCGTGCAAAGAAGGAAAATATCTCCCAGCTGAAGGCAAAGGGGCTCAAGGTCTATGCCCATACCGTCAATCGTTACCGCATCTTTGAGGATGCTCTTGCCGCAGGCGTGGACGGCATTTATACCGACCGCATCAAACCCTATGAGCTTTCCTGGGTTGGGCTTACGAATAGTATCCAGACCACAGAGCAAACCGTTACCGTAAAAGGGAAAGAAGCGAAGCTGACCACTCTCGCAATCTTCGGCACGCCCTATGCCCCTCTGCGGCAGATGGCACAGCTTGGCAAAAGGTTTTCCGCCGAATATAAAAAGGATGCAGGCACGCTCAATCTCACCGTCGGCAAAACCCTTACCACCATGGGAAATGAAATGCTTATGGATCACAGCGGACACCTTGTCACCAAAAAAGCCGATTTCAAGCTTCTCATCGGCGGCAAGGAAAGCGGCATCCAATGCTTCTATGTGGATGGCGAGGTTTATGCCCCCGTGGAGCAGATTCTCGCGCTGGTGCAGTAAAATCTAAAATCCCTTCGGCTCAGGCTTTCGCACCTGAGCTGTTTTTTTGCAGAAATCACATCTTAAAGGAATCTTAATTGTGTTTTGTCGAAAACTCCTTTAAAATAAAGAAAATGTCTTGTAACACAACAAAAAGGAGGGGCATACCTTGCGCGAAAACAGAGAGGTACACACATCGAAGCGAAAAAAACGCCCAACGGCGAAAAAATATGCGAAGCAGAGAATGACAAAGGAGGAGCACAGAAAGCACCTGAAACGCCTGTATCTCAAGACCCTTCTGATTACGCTGGCTGTCTGTCTTGCGCTGCTCGGCGCGGCTTACGGTGTATTTTTATACATGATTGGCGGTCTGGATCGTACCGAGGTGGATGAGGATAATCTTTCCGTCAATGAAAGCGTGAATGAAAAGGTCATCAATATTGCCCTTTACGGCATTGATTCCCGCAATCACGATTATAACGGTCGCTCCGATGTTGTCATGGTTGCCTCCGTCAATACCAAAACAGGGCAGGTTAAGCTGGTCTCCATCGCAAGAGATACCTATGTTGCCATCCCCGGCTACAATAACACCCGCATCAACCATGCCTTTTCCTATGGCGGGCCGGAGCTTGCCATCCGCACCCTCAATGAAAATTTCGGCTTGGATGTAACCGATTATGTCGCCGTCAATTTCGATTCCCTCGCAGAGGTGATTGATGCCATGGGCGGTGTCGAGGTGGATGTCACCGAAGCGGAGCGACAGCAGATTAACGCCTATCTTCTGTCGGGCGAGCCCCTTTACGAAACAGGCTATATCACCCTGAACGGGCCGCAGGCGGTCAGCTATTCCCGTATCCGCAAGATTGATAATGATGATATGCGTACCTCTCGCCAGAGAGAGGTTCTTGCGTCCCTCTTTGAAAAGGCGAAGGAGATTAACCCTCTGGAATACCCCTCCTATGTGCGGAAATTCGCCCCTATGGTGCAGACCTCCCTCAGCAATGATGAGCTTCTGAAATTGGCCTCCGTCGGTCTGAAGGGCAGCTCTCTTACGCTGGATCAGGCGGCGTTCCCCAATGAATATATCCACGCCGAAGGCAAAATCATCGGTAAGGCATGGTATTATATCTATGACCTTGCGCAGGCAAAGGATATGCTTCATAAGTATCTGTATGAGGATATTCCCTTTGCACAATATGCTTCCTCCGGGGACGAAGAAAAAGATTAAAAAAATTCAAAAAAAGAGTTGACAAATATTTTTTACGGGGTATAATGGGGTACAAGTTCAAAAAACAAAGGCAATGAAAAGAAGAGTACAGCCTGAAAGATTTTACAGAGAACCTCCGGTAGCTGCGAAGGAGGAAATGCGGAAGGGTTGGAAGATGGTCTTGGAGCCGCGCACCGAGAGGGTTTCCCTTTAGGCTGCGACGGGAGCGCCCGTGACAGCGCCGGAGTATCGGCAAATGCCCGTACTTGTTAAGGCAGTAATCGTGAGGTTGCTGTGAATTAGGGTGGTAACACGAAGCATATTATGCTCTCGTCCCTTTGACTGAGTGGTCAAACGGGAGGAGAGCTTTTTATTTTGCGTATAAAGAAAAGGTGGTTTGGGAAATGTCTGAAAAAGAAACGATGATTCGCTTAGAGGGTATCAAAAAGCGGTTCCGCACCAAGGCGGGCGAGCTGGAGGTGCTCCATGGCGTAAGCGCAGATATTAAAAAGGGAGAGGTGTTCGGCATCATCGGGCTGAGCGGTGCCGGCAAAAGCACACTGGTTCGCTGCATCAACCTTCTGGAGCGTCCCACAGCCGGTAAGGTTTGGCTGGATGGCGTGGAGCTGACCGCCCTTGGCGATAAGGAATTGAGAGAGCAGCGCAGACACATGGGTATGATTTTCCAGCAGTTCCATCTGCTGATGCAGAGAACGGCACTGGATAATGTCTGCTTCCCGATGGAAATTTCCGGTGTGCCGAAGGCAAAGGCGAAAGAAAGAGCCAAGGAGCTTCTGGATTTGGTAGGTCTTGCAGACCGTATGGAATCCTATCCGGCGCAGCTTTCCGGCGGGCAGAAGCAGAGAGTTGCCATTGCAAGAGCGTTGGCAACCGAGCCGAAGGTGCTGCTTTGTGATGAAGCCACCTCCGCACTGGACCCCAATACAACCGCAGGTGTTCTTTCCTTGTTAAAGGATATCAACACGCGCTTGGGTATCACGATTGTAGTCATCACCCATGAAATGAGCGTCATTCAGGAAATCTGTGACCGTGTTGCCATTATTGATGGCGGTCTGATTGCCGAGGAGGGCGGCGTGGAGGAAATCTTCCGTGCCCCCAAAACAAAAATCGGGCAGGAGCTGGTTATGCACGAGGGTACAAACCGAGAGGCATATACAGGCAAGCTGCCGTATTCCTATCGTCTGGTATTCAAGGGCGGCAGTGAAAATGAGCCTGTGCTTGGGCAGATGATGATTGAGCTGAAGAATGTCGTAAATATTCTGGCGGCAAATACAAGAACGATTGAAAATCAAGCCTTTGGTCAGATGGTGGTGCAGTTCCCCGAGGAAAAGGAAATCCGCCAAAAAATGATTCAATATCTCACAGACAGAGGCGTAGAAGTAGAGGAGGTAGAATATGTTTAAGGAAGGTATGCTTGCTCTGGTCGGGCAAGGCTTTATAGAAACCATTTATATGACAGTCATCTCTACAGTTCTGGCGTATATCATCGGCTTGCCGTTGGGTTTGGTTCTGGTTGTAACCGATAAGGATGGGATTCACCCGGTTCCTTGGCTGAACAGCCTTTTGGGAATGATTATCAACTTCTTCCGCTCCATCCCCTTCTTGATTCTCCTGATTGCGCTGATGCCCTTCACAAAAATGGTGGTCGGCACCATCATCGGTGCGAAGGCGGCGATTGTCGGTCTTTGGATTGCAGCCGCACCCTTCATCGCAAGAATGGTGGAATCCTCTTTGAAGGAAGTGGAAATCGGCGTGGTTGAGGCGGCACAGTCCATGGGTGCCTCCCCGTTTCAGATTATGACAAAGGTGCTTCTGCCCGAGGCAAAGCCCTCTCTCTTGGTCGGTGCGGCAATCAGCATCACCACAATCCTTGGCTATTCCGCAATGGCAGGTATCGTCGGTGCAGGCGGCTTGGGTGCGATTGCCATCAACTATGGCTATTATAGAAAGCAGTCCGATATCATGTATGTCATGGTCATCCTCATGGCAATCATCGTATTGGTATTTCAGGAGCTTGGCATGCGTATTTCCAAGCACACAGATAGAAGATTGTAAGCCTGCTTTTTAGGCTTCACATAAAAAAACAAGAGCAAAAGAATATTTTTTTTAAAACAAGGAGGAAACGTACTATGAAGAAATTTTTTGCAATTTTATTGGCAGGTGTGCTGACTGTTGGTCTGGCAGCTTGCGGTGGCTCTGATGACGCAGCAACAAATGATGACAGCAATAAAGAGGAAATCACACTGAAAATCGGTGCCTCTCCCACACCCCACGCTGAAATCCTGAATGCAGCAAAGGATGAACTGGCAGAAAAAGGCATCAAGCTGGATATCGTTGAATTTACAGATTATGTACAGCCTAACCTGGCAACAGAATCCGGTGATCTGGATGCAAACTATTTCCAGCACACCCCTTATCTGGAACAGTTCAATAAGGAACAGGGTACACATCTGGTAGCAGTTGGCAAGGTTCATTTTGAACCCATGAGCATCTATGCCGGCACTGTAAAGGATCTGAAGGATATCCCCGCCGGCACAAAGGTTGGTATCCCCAATGACGCTACAAACGGCGGTCGTGCGCTGCTGCTTCTGGAAGCAAATGGTCTGATTAAGCTGAATCCCGATGCAGGCGTAACCGCAACAAAGCTGGATATCACAGAAAACCCCTACAATCTGGAAATCGTTGAAATGGAAGCTGCACAGCTGCCTCTGTCCCTGAGCGATCTGGGCTTCGCAGCAATCAACTCCAACTATGCACTGCAAAATAAGCTGACAGAGGATGACACTCTGGCAACAGAGGATGCAGAATCCGTAGCAGCTAAAACATACGGCAACGTAGTTGTAGTAAAAGAAGGCAACGAAAATCTGCCCGGCATTGCTGAGCTGATGGAAGTTCTGCATGGTCAGACAGTGGTTGATTTCATCAATAACACCTACGGCGGCGCAGTAGCACCCCTGCAGTAAGCAATCAAAAGGTATTTGAGAAAATCGAATCAATAAAAAACAGACGAATTTGCGAAAGCGGTTCGTCTGTTTTTTTGCTGCAAAAATAAAAATTCTGCCGAAAATGAGATTTTTTTGCAATAGAATCAAAAGATGAAAACATTTTTCAGCAAGGACATTTTTGGAAAAATATGCCTTGACAGGCGGACAATACAGATGATAAACTGCTGAAAGTTAGATACAACTAACAGTAGAATGATTCTTTAAAAACAATCATTTTTAATCTTGCAGACACAAAAAAAGGTAATAGGGAAGGGAAACGAAAGGAGAATTTTATGAAGAACAAAGGAATGTACCGATTGCTGTCGGGCGTACTTTGCACATCTGTACTGTTGAGCAGTCAGGCTTATGCTGCCGCATCTGCGGATTACTCTGATTTTCCGCAGAATTGGTCCAAGGACGCAATGGAATTTGCTGTTAAGAATAATTTTATCACAGGAGTAAGCGAGGATAAAATCGCGCCGAAGGCTGCCTTAACACGCGCACAGCTGGCGGCAATCCTCTCTCGCGCGATGAAAACAGGCGCAGGCGATGTCAGCGTGCTGGATAACTTCACCGACGCGGATAAAAACGCATGGTATGCCGGCTCCATGGCAAAGGCAGTCGAGCTGAATATTCTCTATGGCGATGGAGATTCCATCTACCCCGATCGCCCCGTAACCAGACAGGAGCTGTTCGCCATTCTGGTCAGAGCTTTTGCCGTAACAGGCGGCGATGAAAGCACACTTGCATCCTATAACGACGCAGGCAGCATCAGCAGCTGGGCAAAGGCGGCAATCTCCGCAATGATTGCACAGGGCTATGCGTCAGGCTATGAGGATAAGACCCTTCGCCCCACACAGCAGGTAACAAGAGAAGAATTTGCACAGCTGCTGTATCGTATGCAGGAATTTTATGGCTCCTCCGCTGCTTCTGATGATAAAAATAAAGAAGAAGCCAAAGCCGATGAAGCCACCAAAACCAATACTAAGAAAACATCCGGCGGCGGCGGTTCCTCCTCCGGCGGCGGCTCCCATAGCGGCGGCGGCTCCAATAGCGGCAGCACAGCAACCGCAGAGGCTATCGTGGATGCAGAAAAAGCAGTGGTAGAAAGCACCGATATGGGTACGTGGCTGCCTCTGGCATTCAAGGATGGCTATAGCATAGAAAAAGTAACTTCCGTAACGGTTGACGGCACAGATGTAACAGCGAAACTGTCCAAGGTGACCACAGATGGCACAATCGCAAAGCTGCCTCTGGTAAGGACACCCAAGCAGGTTGTTATCAAGAGCGGTGATAAAACACAGACCATCAATCTGAACGGCAGCGGTGCGGCATCCGTTTATGCAGGCACACAGTATCTGCCTAAGTATGTATGGGCGCATGGTGCTGTTGCAGCATGGGATTATTATCTGACAAACTACGATAAGGACGGCAATGTTCGTATCAATCCCACAAGAACAACCTTTAATCTGACAGAAGAAGCAAACGCACATCCCTATTACTCCCCCGATGCGGAAGTAAAGGATGGCGAAACTTTTGGTGAGGTTGTAGGCAATGTAACCATTATGTTCAACTTCAATACCGATGAAGAAAAAGCATGGTTCAACGGCATTAACAAGCTGGAACTGGTAGAGTATAACGAAAACAAGAACACAATCAACTCCAATCTGACCTATACATCGGCAGGGGATGTTGCCCACTATAACAATAAGGTCGGCGAACTGACCATTCCTATCGGACAGAGCAATTTCCGCAACAACGGACGCTATTATGTGCGTGTGAAATCCAATGGCGGCGATAAGGCATCCGTATTGGTTCCCATCCATGTGGTAAATGAAAAAGCACCTACACTCCTTCTGAGAGAAACCGCAGTTTCCGGCAGAAACCTGCATTTCGATGTAAAGGATATGACGTATGCAATCACAACTCCCATCGAAAGCGTAACACTGACAGATCCGAAGGGGGATACAAAGGAACTGCGTTATATCAACGATTATTTCCTTTTCGGCGATTTGTTCGTTCTGTATAACGATGTGAACGCAGAAGAAGGCGTGAATAACCTGCCTTATAACGGCAATTATACCATCACAATCCGCAGCAACGGCTTTAAGGAATTCAGCAAGAGCTTCAAAGTAACAGGCGGCGAGGATGTATCCTCCAAGCAGGCAGCTGTAGTTTATCAGTCCGCAGCGTATGACGTAATGACACACGCCACAGGCAGCGGCAGCGGCGGTGGTTCTTCCGACAGCAGCGGCGGCTATATGGTTTCCGCAGACCTGCTGTTCGATAGCGACCTGCTGGCAAATGCACTGCTGTTGGAAGAAATGGGTGTAACCTGCGCGGCAGCAACAAAGGTAGTAGATAACTGGTACAATGTAATCTGCGACGCAGTATTTAATCAGGGTGATACAACTTATAACACCCATACAGGCTATCTGAATGCAGTTAATGATGCAAAGGTAGCAGGTGCCGAATGGCTTGGCTACGCAGAATATATTGCGGCAGGCGATGTGAAAACAACACCGAACAGACCTTCCGCAGTAAAAGAGGTTCTGGAAGATGGTCTGCTGGGTGATATTCAGCACAGCAATACCTATGGCAGATTGGAAGCACCCAAGGCTACAGTAGGCGAGACAAAGGAAAATAAGGACGTTGAAATTACCTTTGAAAATGCAGATGCTTACATGGGCAAGATTACAAAGCTGTATCTGAATGATAACTGGCAGGAACTGAGCACAGATGCTTATACCATCGAAGGCAATAAGATTACAATCAAAGCAGGCGCACTGAAAATCGGTGAAAATAAAATCACAGTAGATGCAACAGGCTACCTCAGCAATGTTGTTACCATTGATTATGCGAAGGAAACAGAAAAAGAACTGTCCCTTTCTGTAGCAACACCTATCAGCGAAGGGCAGGATGTTGTCATCACAGTAACAAATTCCGAAGGGGATTTTCTGAAAAACCTCAGCGGCGTTGTGCTGAAAAACAGCGACGGCACGGAAAAAACAGTATATCATCAGGGCTATGAAGGCAGCAATGCTGTTTACTATGTAGTAAGCGAAGATGGCAAAACCATCACACTGAAAAACGTAGAACCCGGTATCTATACCGTTTCCGTATCTGCAAACTACTATGAAGCACTGACAACAGAAGGATTTACAGTAGAGAGAACAACACCTCTGAAAACAGCACCTTCCGTTGCAAAGCATGAAAAGAAAGACAAGGATGGTTTACTGGAAAGCACTGATTATTACCGTCTGACCTTCAGCGGTCTGGAGGGTAAGGACTTGGATACATATCTGGGCGCAATCAAAAAGGTAACCGTTGGCACGAAAGCATACACAGAAGCAACAAGCATTTACTTCCAGAATGATAACTATCGTACAAAGATTGCAGATTCCACCTATGGCGGTTATAAGGATGCTTTGGATTTGGCTGTAAACGGCATTGACGCAACAGGCGAAGGCACAGTAATCACCGTTGAGGCGAAGGGTTACGAAACAATGACCTATACACTGAAAGGTGATGGCGGCGGTACAACCGACCCCGACGAGGGTAAGCTGACAGCTCCTACAGTTGAAAAGGCAGAACTGACTACAAAGAGCGGTTTCTTTGAAGATTGTGATTACTACAGACTGCGCTTTGGCACAATCAGCGGCACAGAGCTTACAGCATATCTGAATAAGGTAACAGGCGTAACTGTAAACGGCGTTGCATATACCAAAGAAAGCACCTATATGAAAGAAAGCACATTCAGAGTAAAAGCGGAAAATGACGCTTACGGTACATCCGCTTATGATATTCTGGATTTGGCAGTCAATGGCGTTGATACAACTAAGGATACTGTAATTGTCATTACAGCAGAAGGCTATGCTGATTTGACCTACACAATCAAGAAGGCAGGCGGCAGCTCCGACGGCAAAGACGATAATACAGAAGAAGCTAAATATAAAGTAAGCAGCTGCGAACTTGTAGACTGTCGCTATCGTTTAATGTTTAATGGTTTTAGCGAAAGTGAATTGAAGAGCTTTTTAGGCAATATTACAGAAGTCACAGTTGCAGAAAACAAATACACAGATAAAGGCTGGTATTCTTGGGGTAAACACAACTATAGTAAAGTAGATAGTAAGGGCTATGGTGTTGATTCCTTAGAATTAACAGCAGATGGTTTCAATACAAATGACGATACTGAAATTGTGATTAAAGGCACACTGAATGGTGAAGAAGTAACAATTACTTTCACTTATACAGCAGAATAATCTACCCCAAAACAAAAAAGTGATTTTCCTTTTGGAAAATCACTTTTTTTCAGTGTCCGCAGGGGTGTCCACACCCCGTCTTTTTGGTGTCCAATGGGTGTCCAATCTGTCCACTTTGTACAGTAAAGTCCGCCGTTTTTATTGCTTTCCGGTCGAGCCGAGTCCGCCGCGATCCTCGTTCCCAAGGTCGTCTGTTTCCTCAAAAGTCAGCGTCGGCTGATGCTCAAATATGCGGAACTGGCAGATTCTGTCATTCACCTCAATCACCGTATCCCGGAGCGCAAATGCCGGCATGAACCACTGGTCATTGTTGCCGCAGTAGCTTTCATCCACGATGCCGCAGTGGTTCGTCTGGATGATGCCGAAGTTCTTGAAGGTCGAGCTGCGCGGCACAATATGCGCCTCAAACCCCTGTGGCAGCTGCATGGCAACCCCCAGCGGAATCAGCTGAAATTCGCCCTTTTTCAGCTCTACACGCTCTGCCGCACGCAGGTCAATCCAGTCGGATTTCCCGTCAATGTAGCGCAGTCTTTCGATTTTATCGCTCAGATATTTAATCTTGATTTTTTCCATATCTCGTTCCTCTCTCATTCTGCATGGTATAAGTAAAGGGAGCTGCTTTGCAGGGATTTCTGCACATCAATGATGCGCTGATTGAAGCTTCCCTTCCAGTGCAGCTTGGTATCCTTCAAATCTGCGATGAATTTCCCATCCACCAGCACATCAATGTATTGCATCAGCGGCAGTGCGCTGATTTCCTCCCAGCGGTAGCCTGTATACAGCCAGATATTTTTCTCCGGGTATTCCAGCTTGACCTTCCTCGCCAGCCGTTCGATTTCCTCCCGATTGCCCGTATAAAGCGGATCGCCGCCGCTGAAGGTAATGCCGCTGATATAGTCGCGGGAGAGCAGGGAGAACAGCTCCTCCTCTGCCGCTGCATCAAAGACAAGCCCCCCCTCAGGGTCCCATGTGACGGCGTTATGACAGCCCTCGCAGTGGTGCGAACAGCCGCTCACCCAGAGCACCACACGCAGCCCCTCGCCGTTGAGCATATCGTCCTTTGTAATATTATGATACCGCATTACATACTCTTCCTTTCTGCGATTTCAGCCATTTTTGCGTCATTCAGACGGGTATCCCCCTTCACGCGGGAGTAGGAAAGATAGCCGTTCATGCGCTCGATTTTTGTAAGATTTTTGCTGCCGCATTTCGGGCAAACGTCCATTTCCAGCTCCTGATGCCCGCAGTCATCGCAATAGGCAAGGGAAAGATTGACCCCCTCATAAAAGCCTAATTTCATGGCACGGCGCACAAGGGTGCGGATGGCATCCAAATTATAATCAATCGGGTATTTTACATATTGAATTTTGCCGCCGTTGGATAAATCCCAGAAGCGCTTTTCCAGATCTTGCTTTTCAATCGGGGTGATATCCTCGGTCACATGGCAGTGGAAGCTGTTGGAAACGTAGGGGCGGTCGGAAACATGCTCAATCACGCCGTATTTCTTGCGGAACTGCGTAATCTGTAAGCCGCAGAGGCTCTCCGCAGGCGTGCCGTAGATGGCGTAAAGATTGCCGTCCGCCTTCTTATATTCCGCAATTTTATCATTGATATGCTGTAGGGTATCAATGGCAAACTGCCCGTCCTCAACCAGAGATTTGCCGTTGTAGAGCTCCTGCAATTCATTCAGCGCCGTAATGCCGAAGGACGCTGTCGCTGTTTTTAAGAGCGGCTTAATCTTTTCATGGAATTTCAGGTGACCGCCGTAAAAACCGCCCTCACAATACGCCAGAGGATTTGTAGAGGCACGCATTTCGCCGAGGTAGGCATAGGTACGGATATGCAGCTGACGAATCAGCTCCAGATAGTAATCCAAAACCTCGAAGAAGGGGCGGCTTTCCTGCTTTGCCTTGGCATAAATCATGGGCAAATGCAGGCTGACAGCACCAATGTTGAACCGTCCCACGAAAACAGGCTTGTCCTCTGCATCGGCAGGCTCCATGCCGCCCCGCTCAAACCAAGGGGAGAGGAAGGCTCTGCAGCCCATGGGGCTGATGATGGCACCGTATTTTTGATAAATCTCCGATACATAGCCCTCGCCCGTCAGGGAAAGCCAATCGGGGTACATGGTCTTGGAGGAGCAGAGAATCCCTGCCTCAAAGACATCCTCCAGTTCCTTTCCTGCGCCATGCAGGTTTTCGTCATAGAGGAACACCAGCTTGGGAAAGAGTACGGGCTTTTTGCAGTTCTTTTTGCCCTGCCCTTTTCTGCGGACATTCAGCATAGTGATGGAGGCAATTTTGGCGAATTTGCCTGTGCCTGTGCCGAAGGTCATTGTGATGAAGGGGTAATCGCCGCGGCTGGACGCAACGGTATTGAATTTATATTCCCAGCCCTGAAAGCCCTGATCGAAATCCTTCTGGATATCCTTCATGGCTTCTCTGTCTGCGATGCGCGCGGTCAGACCCATATCGATATAGCGGCGGTAATATTTTTCGTAGCTTTTCTCCGCAAATGGCTCAAGGAGCAAATCCACGGAGGGCACAGTAAAGCCGCCGTATTGCTGGCTCGCCGCGGAAAGCACGATATCCCCGATGACATCGAAGGCAACCTCCAGTGTTTTCGGCTCGTTATACCAGAGATTCCCCATCTCAAAGCCGCCTGTCAGCACATCCTTCACGTTAAACAGGCAGCAGTTCATGGTGTCCCTTCTGGCAGACATATCGTGGATATAGATATACCCATCCCGACATGCCTGCAGCTCCTCGGTTGTCATAAAGAATTTCTGATAAAGCTCTTTATTCAGCTGATTATAAATCAGAGAACGCTTGGTGGAAACAAGGGCACTGTCGGAGTTGCTGTTTTCCTTGTCCCCGATATACATGATGGATTGGCTTTTTTTATAGACCTCATCCAGCATTTTGACAAAATCCTGCTTATAATTGCGGTAGTCTCGATAGCTTTTCGCAACTTCGGGCTTGACCTGCTCGAGGGCGGCTTCGACGATATTGTGCATTTCTGCGATGGGGATGCCCTCACGCCCCAGAGAGCGCGCCTTTTCCTCCACGAAGGAGCAGATGAAATCCAGCTCCTCCTGTGTGAATTTTACCATGGCACGATAAGCGGATTTATTAACTGCAACCACGACCTTCTGCACATTCCATGCCTCGTGGGTATTATCCTTTTTGATGACATACATAAGCCTTCCTCCTTTTTCGGCAAGAAATAAAATTTTTGAGTATATCGAATACTATACTATATCTGGTGGTTAAAATCAATATATACGGCATATTTTAACAAGATATAGTTATTCTGCCTCATCGGAGAGCCTTGCCTGTCTGACCGCATGATGCCAGCCTGCCAGCTTTTCCTTGATTTTTTCACTTTCTGCCGCAGGGGAGAAGGCGGCGGAAACCTGCCAGTTGCGGCGGATTTCCGATAAATCTGCCCAATAGCCGACGGCAAGCCCTGCCAGATATGCCGCGCCGAGGGCAGTGGTTTCCAGTGTGGAGGGGCGCAGAACGGGTACGCCTGTGATATCGGACTGGAATTGCAGCAGGAAGGAATTTGCCGCCGCACCGCCGTCCACACGCAGCTCTGCAAGGGGAATGCCTGCATCCTGCTCCATAGCGTGGAGGACATCATAGGTTTGGTATGCCATGGACTCGACTGCCGCGCGCACGATATGACAGCGGTTTGCGCCGCGGGTCAGCCCTGTTAGGCAGCCACGCGCGTAGGGGTCCCAATAGGGCGCACCCAAGCCCACAAAGGCAGGCACGAGATAGACACCGCAGGTATCGGGAACCTCTCTGCAAAGTCCTTCTGTTTCTGCGGCGGAGGAAATCAGCCCCAATTCATCGCGCAGCCACTGGATTGCCGCGCCTGCAACGAAAATAGAGCCCTCCAGTGCGTAGGTGATTTTGCCACCCAGACCCCATGCAATCGTGGTGACTAAGCCATTTTGCGAAAAAACGGGCTTGTCTCCTGTGTTCATCAGCAGAAAGCCGCCTGTGCCAAAGGTATTCTTGGCGGTGCCGGGGGAGAAGCACGCCTGCCCGAATAAGGCGGACTGCTGATCGCCTGCCGCCCCTGCAATCGGGATGCTTTCGCCAAAGAGAAGGGGGAGCGTGCTGCCGAAAATGCCGCTGGACGGGCGCACCTCGGGCAGGATGGAACGTGGGATTTCCAGTAGATCCAGAAGCTCGGTATCCCATTCCAACGTATGGATATTGAACAGCATGGTACGGGAGGCGTTGGAATAATCGGTGGCATGAACCTGTCCGCCGGTCAGATTCCAGATGAGCCAAGTGTCAATGGTTCCGAAAAGCAGATTGCCGCTTTCTGCGAGTGCCTTCGCTTCGGGGACATTTTGCAAAATCCAGCGGATTTTTGTTGCGGAGAAATAGGCATCAATCAGAAGCCCTGTTTTTTCGCGGATTTTTTCGGTGTAGCCCTGCTCCTGCAAAGAATCACAATAGGGTGCGGTTCTTCTGCACTGCCAGACAATGGCATGATAAATCGGTTTTCCGTTGCGCTTGTCCCAGAGGATGGTGGTTTCGCGCTGGTTGGTGATGCCGATGGCGGCAATCTCCCTTGCGGAAATGCCAAGCTTGGCAATGGCATCGCGCGCAACCGAAAGCTGTGTTTCCCAGATTTCCAGAGCGTCATGCTCCACCCAGCCGGGGTGGGGATAGTATTGCTGAAATTCCTTCTGCGCAACGCTTTTCATCTGCCCGTTCTGGTCGAAAAGAATTGCGCGGGAGCTGGTTGTGCCTTGGTCTAAGGAAAGAATGTATTTCATGGGGAGCCCTCCTTTTTCTCAAAAAATTAGTATTGATTTTAGTATAGCAAAAAGCAAAGGAGGGAACAAGCGAACAGAAAAAAAGAACCCCCGCAGGCAGTGCGGGGGCATAGGCTGTAGACAAAGTAATTTTGAGGCGGCGGAAGGGTTTGGGAAACAAATCCGTTTCCCAAATGGAATCCGCAGTCGGAATTCACTTCCGGCGAGGAAAACAGCGAGTTTCGAG